>ENA-UPSY01003198-UPSY01003198.1-human-gut-metagenome-genome-assembly--contig:-NODE-3198-length-12318-cov-7.433788_pt1 | contig 12318 bp, 8 predicted proteins | sample MGYA00250044_ERZ773365 | MGnify/ENA primary metagenome ERZ773365 (study PRJEB29103, sample SAMN06111932) | human gut metagenome | biome: human gut; feature: ankylosing spondylitis patient; material...
CATCTCAAATACAAAGGGCAGCCTCGTTGGGCTGCCCCTGGAATAACCTCCCCAGACACAGAAATCCTGACACTCCCTCAAGAACACGGCATCTCACCCAAAACCTCCTACGGCAAGGTCAAGTCGAACTATTTCTCATTCGGCTATTTTCTTGGACGAGTTTTGCCCTACAAAGTGTTCAACCTCAGCAAGATCACCGACTACAGGTCACTCGCCCCTACTCGACTCAGTGATCCCAAAATCGACCACATCATCTTCATCGTAGGCGAAAGTGAATCTGCAGCCCATGTAGGAGCCTTCGGTTACGAACGCAACACGACGCCCTTTTTCTCTGAAATCAAGGGACGCGACGACTTCATTGTCCGCCCCATCCATTCCGCAGCCTTTATGACGGCTGTTGCTCTTCCGACGCTTTTCAACGCCATTCCACAACCCAACGGCATGGTGCAGATCATGCACGGAACAACGAACCTATTCAGGCTCGCCAAGGATCAAGGATTTCAAACCTATTGGTTCACAGCTCAAGCTCGAAATGAGATGAACATCTTGAACCTGATCGGCGGAAAGTGGATCGATAAAATCACCTTTCCTGAAGCCTTCGGGCTTTCGGACCGGGAAAGCATGCCCGACTTCAACCTTCTTACCCAGTTTGATACGGTCAACTTCAATACGGGAAGGCAGTTTGTGATTCTTCATCAGCGAGGTTCCCACACTCCGTACGGAACCCTGCTGTCTACAGAAGAGGTCTCAGTGTACGGCGATAGCATCGTCGACCACTATGACGCCACTATCCTCAAGACCGACAAGCTTATTCAAACTGTTTACGAGAGCATCCAGAAGAAGGGGCTCAAAAACTGGTTGTTGCTCTATACGTCTGATCACGGAGCTTACGTCACCAACAAAACCTACAATCAAGGCACTGTTCAGAGGGATAGCTATACAGTTCCTCTCTTCATTGCCAGTGACAATGCGGAAGTTATGGCAACCTATCGCAAGGTCTTTGACAACGATCTCGCTGCCTTCCATCAACAGGTTTCAACATCCGTCATCCAACTCCTAGGCTACGACGTCAAAATCTCAGATCCTCAAACCGCAACGGTCAATGGCAACATCCTGACGGGGGATGCTGGATGGTTGCTCTACAAAGACGGTACCTACCAATACATCTACCCATAAAGCAACTCAAAGATAGGGAGGGCCTGATTCAGGCGCCTCCCCTACAACTTCATCAGTTCAATGATCGGATCAAGCCTTCCACCTTGTCCAGCACTTCGGGAGCCAATGGATCCACCAGCAAGGCATCCTGCATGCTGCGCATCCAGGTCATCTGTCTCTTGGCCAACTGTCGGGTGGCCGCAACGCCTGCCAGATAAAAGGCCGCCATGTCGGTGCGCCCCTCGATGAAATCAATTGCCTGTCGATAGCCTACGGCCCGCATGGCCGGGCTGTCAGGATCGTAGTCTGGACTCATCATCAGAGACCTAACCTCATCCAGAAAGCCATCGGCAAGCATCTGATCAAACCTTGCCTCGATTCGGGCATGCAGCCACTTTCTGTCCGAGGGCAGCAGCCCCACCGTCAACGTCTCCACCGCAGGTCTGCGAACGCTCTCTGCATGGAAGGCCGAGATCGGCCTGCCCGTCATTTTCCAGACCTCCAGAGCGCGCCCGATGCGCTGGCTGTCGTTGGGCGCCAGTCTGGCGGCCGTCACGGGATCGATCCTCCCGAGTTCTGCATGCATGGCTGGCCAGCCGCGCTCAGCCGCCTCAGTCGCCACCGCCTCGCGAACCTCATGCGTGCTCGAGGGCATGTCGTTGATGCCGTCCCTGAGAGCCTTGGCGTAGAGCATCGTGCCGCCCACGATGAGCGGAAGCCGCCCTCTCGAGCGGATCTCACCCACGAGTCTCACGGCATCCTCCAGAAAATCGGCGGCGCTGTAGGCCTCACCAATGTCACGGATGTCGATCAGATGGTGCGGGCATACCGCCCTTTCCTCCTTCGTCGGCTTTGCCGTGCCGATGTCCATGCCCCTGTAGACAAGCGCAGAATCCATGGAGATGATCTCAACGTCATGACGTCGGGCGATCTCCAGAGAAAGAGCGGACTTGCCGCCCGCCGTAGGCCCAAGAATCATCAGCGCCTGCGGCTTTTGCCCGCATTCATGCAGGACCTTTTCAATCGCGTCCATCACTTGCCCCTCATGAAGAGCTTGTCCAAGTCTGTAAGCGTCATCTGCCGCCATGTCGGACGGCCGTGGTTGCACTGGTCGGCCCGCTCGGTCTCCTCCATGTCCCTCAGAAGCCTGTCCATTTCGGGCAGGGTGAGACGGCGGTGCGCGCGCACGGAGCCATGACAGGCGACCGTGGCGAGAAGCCTGTTTCTGAGCTCCTCGATGACAGACGTCTCACCGAAGTTCTGAAGATCCTCGAGAAGACACTTCACCATGGTCTCCACCGTCTGGGACGGCATGTCCTTGCAGAGCATCGGGAGCGCACGCACGGCGACGGCGCAGTCTCCGGCCCCCGTGAGTTCAAGGCCGAGCGTGGAAAGAAGCTCGCGGTTTTCCTCAAAGACGGAAAAGAGAAGCGGGTTCACGCGGAAGACCTGCGGGATCAGAACCTGCTGTACGGCGATGCCGCGGGCGTCCATCTCGCGCTTGAGACGCTCGTAGGTGATGCGCTCAGCCGCCGCGTGCATGTCAACCACCACGAGCCCGCGCTCATTCTCCGCCAGAATGTAGATGCCGCCGATCTGGGCAATGGCGCGGCCGAGCGTCCCCGGAGGAAGCGTCGCGGGCTTGCAAGCTTCAGATGCGGGAGTGGCCGCAACGCATGCCGAGGTCTTGTCGGAAGCGGACGGAACCGCCTCGGCAATCTCCTCGAAGCTCATGCCCTCGGCCGTTTCGGGCGGGGGCACGTCAATCGGCCCGAGAGACGTTGCCTCATTCGTCTCCTTCAGGAAGGATCCTCCCTGAAGGTCGAGACGTCCGGATTCGGGTTCGGCAGGCGGCACTTTCTCGCTCTTGAGCCAATTGCCGTCTGTCCGTCCCGAGAAGCGTCCCTCAGGAACTCTGCCCTGCGCAGCCGCTCTGGCAGTATCGACGTCCGCGCCGAAAAGGCGCATGGCCGTGCTGACGTCAGGACAGGATTCGGGCTTGAACGCGGGACGCAAAGGTGCGGTGAATGCGGGAGTGCTACCGAGCGAGCCTGATGAAAAAACGGACGGTGCAGACGACTGCACGGGACGTGCGGCCTCCTGCCGTTTCTGAGCAGGCAGGGCTGCCTCGGTCTCCTCACCATTCAGAAGCGAGGCGGTGGGCGGCGCGAGAGCCGCCTTCACGGCATGCATGACGAACTGGTGTACCCTGCTCGACTCCCTGAACCTGACCTCAAGCTTGGCGGGATGTACGTTTACGTCGACCGCAGTCGGATCCAGCGTCAGATAGAGACAGAAGACGGGCTGGCTCTGGCCGTGCAGCACGTCCTGATAGGCGGCCTTGACGGCATGCATGAGCGTCTTGTCGCGCACATAGCGGCCATTGACGAAAAAGTACTGCCCGTCCGCACGACTGCGGGCGATGGCCGGAATGCCGGCGAGTCCTCGAATCGTCATGCCGTCCTCCTCGGCCGCCACCTCGCGGTGCTGTCCCTTGAAGGCTCTGGGCATCAGCGCCTCAATGCGGTCAACAACGTTCGTGACGGCAGGGAGCTTCAGAACATTGCGGCCATTTGCCGAAAGCGTGAAGCCGATGTCGGGGTTGGCGAGCGCCAGGCGCTCGAGATATTCGGTCACATAAGCCGTTTCCGTCGCGTCGGACTTCATGAACTTGCGGCGAGCCGGCGTCTTGTAGAAAAGATCGAGCACCTCCACGCGCGTGCCGACGACGCCTGCGGCGGGATGCACTTCTCCGTCGGAGATCTCCCATGCGCTGTCGGCCTCAGGCGTGCGGCTGCGGATGCTCATCTCGGCAACGGCATCGATCGACGCCAGGGCCTCGCCGCGAAAGCCGAGGCTTCCGACGCGCTCGAGCTCAAGAAGGTCGCGGATCTTGCTGGTGGCGTGCCGTCTGAGGGCTAGCGTCAGCTCGTCCTTCGGAATGCCTGAGCCGTTGTCGGTTACGACGATGCGCTTGAGGCCACCGCCATCGAGCTTGACGTCGATCTCACCGGCGCCAGCGTCGATTGCATTCTCCACCAGCTCCTTCACAACGGAGGCAGGACGCTCGATCACTTCGCCTGCCGCAATCTGGCTGATGAGCTGGCTCGGTAGTTCAGCAATGCTTCGTTTGGGCGCAAGCGTGCGCGGCATCAGGTTTTGCATAAGCCTCGGGCAATTTCAATTCGTTAAGATATGCCCCGTCAGCCGGGGACTGCATTCAGTATGATATGTGCAATCTCCGCTCCTTGCACATGGCCGGCCCTCCCTCGGGGGCAGGAAACAATCACCTGGGATTCTCAGATGGACATCCTCGATCTCGTAGTCAACCTCTTTACCAATACGGACGCCTTTCTCGTTTCCCTCGCCACGGACTACGGCACCCTCATCTACGCCGCCATGTTCCTCATCTTCTTCCTGGAGACTGGCTTCGTGATCATGTCATTCCTGCCGGGAGACTCTCTTCTCTTCGTTGCAGGCACCGTCGCCGCCTCCGGTACGGCCAGTCCCTGGCTCATCATGCTCGCCGTCATCGTCGGCGCCATCGCAGGCAACACGCTCGGCTACGAGCAGGGCCGCTGGCTCGGCAACCGCATCTACAGCGGCAACATCTCCTGGATCAACGAAAAGAAGCTCCGCCACGCTCACGACTTCTACATGCGCCACGGCGGCAAGACCATCCTGCTCGCCCGCTTCGTGCCGATCGTCCGCGCCTTCGCGCCGCTCATTGCAGGCGCAGCCCGCATGAACGGCATCCGCTTCGAGCTCTTCAGCGGCGCAGGTGCCATTCTCTGGGCTGTCTCGATCGTCGGCGCAGGCTACCTCTTCGGCAACATCCCGTTCATCAAGAACAACCTCTCTCTCATCCTTCTCCTCGGCATCGTCGCCGCCATCTCAGGCCCCGTCCTCGTGGGCATGGTCTGGAAGTTCATCCAGAAGCGAAAGGGACTTGACGCGGAAGATCCGCAAAAATAAGTCGCCTTGTGAGAAAAGCCTGCCGGATCGGCAGGCTTTTCTGCATTCAGACCTTTCTCACGGCAAAAGGAAGGGAGCTGCGGCGTCCTTCTCGGAGAGGATGGGATTTTCGCACCGCCAGTCGATGTTCAGCGTCGGATCATTCCATCGACACGAGGCCTCCGACCCCGGCACCCATGGCTTGTCGACCTTGTAGAGCACGATCGTATCGTCCTCCGTCGTCACGTAGCCGTGCGCATAGCCGGCTGGCACATAGAGAGACTCCCCCTCGCCAGCCTTGAGCTCGACGGAAATCCACCTGCCGAACAGCGAGCTCTCGGGCCTCACGTCTGCCACAACGTCAAGGAGCGCTCCTCTGACGCACTGCACGGCCTTGGCCTGCGCATGCGGCTCACGCTGCCAGTGCATGCCGCGCAGCGTCCCTCTGCGGGCGTTGCAGACGAGATTGTCCTGCATGAAGGCAATGTCCACGCCCGCCGCGCGCCAGTCAGCCGCCTGCCAGCTCTGCGTGAAGCTGCCGCGCGCATCCGCGTGAACGATGCTCTTCAAAAGCAGGACGCCCGGCAGACCGAGTGCCGTCACATGAAGCTGTGTCGTCATGATTTCCCTTTCCGTTTCCGTCCTGCCGCCCTCACGAAAACGGGCGTCCACTCACAGCGTGAGGACGCCCGTTCAGGTTCAGAGCAAGCCTGTCCTTAGTGCTTCGTGCCTGCAATCAGGTCGATCAGGGTGAGCGTCACTTCCGTGCTCTTCACGGCCGCGCCAAGCGGCAGGAATTCGCAGTTGCTGTGGAAGTTGTGGCCGCCCGTGAAGTAGTTGGGCGTAATGACGCCCTGCGTCGAGATGAAGGAACCGTCCGTGCCGCCGCGCATGGCAATCGTGTTGGCCTTGACGCCGGCGATCTCGAGCGCGCGATAGAGACGGTCGACGGCGCAGCGGTTGTCGTCCGTGAGCGCGTCGGCGATGTTGCCGTACATGTCCTTCACTTCAAGTTCGATCCTGGCGCGCGGATTGCGGACCTTCAGGTATTCGACAGCGGAGGCGATGAGCGCCTTCTTGGCCTCGTACTTCTCGCGATTGTGGTCGCGGATCTTGATCGAAACCGTGGCCTGCGAGGGGTTCGAGACGATGCTGTTGACCCAGACGAAGCCTTCGGTGCCCTCGGTGCATTCAGGCGTCGAACCACGGTCCATCATCTGCACGAAGTCCGTGGCGATGAGAGTCGGGTTGACGAGAACGCCCTTGGAGGACATCGGATGGGCCGTGACGCCCTTGATGCGGATCGTGGCGCTGCCTGCATTGAAGGTTTCGTAGACCACTTCGCCGAGCTCGCAGCAGTCGACCGTGTAGGCGAAGTCGACGGGGAACTTCGAGAAGTCGATCTTCTTGGCGCCGAGAAGGCCGATCTCCTCGTCGGGGACGAAGGCGACGTAGATGTCGCCGTGCGGGCGGTTTTCCTTCACGACGATGTCGAAGGCCGTCATGACGTTGGCGATGGCCGACTTGTTGTCCGCACCGAGCACCGAGGTGCCGTCGGTGACGACGATGTCGTCGCCCACGTACTTCTCGATTTCAGGATGCTCGGACGTGCGCATCCACAGGTCCTTTTCCTTGTTCAGGCAGATGTCGCCGCCCTGATAGCCGCGGATCACCTGAGGATGGACGTCGGGGCTGAGGCCGGCATCCACAGTGTCGAGATGGCAGCACCAGCCGACCGTCGGAACGGCCTTGTTGTCGGGAAGATTGCCCGGAAGCAGTGCCGTCAGCACGCTGTATTCGGAAATCTCAATGTTGACGAAGCCGAGTTCGGCAAGTTCTTCGGCGAGCATGCCGGCGAGCTTGCGCTGGCCTTCGGTGCTCGGGACGACGCCTGCCTTCCCGTCGCTTTGGCTCGTGACGGCCACATAGCGCAGGAATCGTTCAAGAATGGCTTCCTTCATGATGTTTTCTCTCCTCAAAGGGGTTTCTCTGCATGCGGTTGGCGTCCCGCCTCAGGCGGGGCGCCTTGTTGTCCGGACGGAGGCCATGGGTCCTGCCGCCGTCCGGATGCGGATCAGCGATCCTGTTACTGAGCGGCGCGCTCTTCAAGCACGGCCACGGCCGGGAGCTTCTTGCCTTCCAGGAACTCGAGGAAGGCGCCGCCGCCCGTGGAGATGTAGGAGACGCGGTCGGCAATGCCGAACTGGTGCACGGCGGAAACCGTGTCGCCGCCGCCGGCGATCGAGAAGGCGCCCTTGTCGGTCGCCTCGGCGATGGCGTCGGCCATCACGCGGGTGCCTTCGGCGTAGGGAGCCATTTCAAAGACGCCGACCGGGCCGTTCCAGACGATCGTGCCGGCGCTCTTGAGAATGTCGGCAAGGATCGCGGCGGTCTTGGGACCGACGTCAAGGATCATTTCATCCTCGGCAACGTCGTCCACATCGGCAACGCGATGCTCGGCGTCGGCCGAGAAGGCCTTGGCGACCACGACGTCGACGGGCATCGGCAGGCTGGCGCCCTTGGCGGCGAGCACGGCGAGCACCTTGCGGCATTCATCGACGAGCTCGGGCTCGGCGAGGGACTTGCCGATCGGCTTGCCCGCAGCGAGAAGGAACGTGTTGAGAATGCCGCCGCCGACGATCAGGCGGTCGACCTTTTCGGCGAGGTTGGAGAGGATCGTGAGCTTCGTGGAGACCTTGGAGCCGCCGACAATGGCGGCGAGCGGGTGACGGGCCTCCTCGACGGACTTCGTGAGGGCGTCGATTTCAGCAGCCATCAGGGGGCCGGCGCAGGCGACGTCAGCGTAGCGGGCGACGCCGACCGTGGAAGCCTGGGCGCGGTGGGCCGTGCCGAAGGCGTCGTTGACATAGACGTCGCAGAGGGCGGCGTACTTCTTCGAGAGTTCGTCGTTGCACTTCTTTTCGCCAACGTTGCAGCGGCAGTTTTCGAGCATCACGACATGGCCGGGCTCGACCTTGACGCCATCAACCCAGTCGGCGACGAGCGGCATGTCGCAACCCAGAAGCTCGCCCATGCGGCGGGCAACGCCCGCGAGGCTGTCGGCCGGCGTCACGGTGCCTTCCGTCGGACGGCCGAGGTGGCTCATCACCATCACGGCGGCACCGGCGTCAAGCGCGGTGCGGATGGCGGGAACGCTGGCCACAAGACGGGTTTCGTTGGTAATGCGGCCGTTTTCATCGTGCGGCGCGTTGAGGTCGCTGCGGATCAGGACGCGCTTGCCGGCGAGAAGACCGTCCTTGGCAAGCTTTTCAAGAGTCAGAACGTGCATGACTTGTTCTCCGAAAGGGAGTGCGGCGCATTGCGCCGCTCAGGAAACATAAAGTGCGAAAGCCACGCCGAGGATGCGGATCCGGGGCATGGCTTTCATGATCATCGGAACTTGCCGTTTACTTGGCGGCCATCATCGCGCAGGCCGTGTCAAGCATGCGGTTGGAGAAGCCCCATTCGTTGTCGTACCAGGCAGTGACCTTCACAAGACGGTTGCCGGAGACCTTCGTCAGCGTGGAGTCGAAGATCGAGCTGTGGTCATCGCCGTTGAAGTCGGTGGAGACGAGAAGCTCGTCGTTGTAGCCGAGGATGCCGGCGAGGTCTTCGGACTCGGAGGCGGCCTTCACGAGGGCGTTGATTTCCTCGACGCTCGTGTCGCGCTTGGCGATGAAGGTGAGGTCGACGAAGCTGACGTTGATCGTCGGGACGCGGACGGCGAAGCCGTCGAGCAGGCCGTTGAGCTCAGGAAGCACGAGGCCCACGGCCTTGGCTGCGCCGGTCTTCGTCGGGATCATGGAGAGCGTGGCAGCGCGAGCGCGGCGCATGTCCTTGTGATAGACGTCGGTGAGGACCTGGTCGTTCGTGTAGGAGTGGACCGTGGTCATCAGACCGCGTTCGATACCTACCGTGCGGTGCAGGGCCTTGGCGAGCGGAGCGAGGCAGTTCGTCGTGCAGGAGGCGTTGGAGACGACGAGGTCGGAGGCCTTGAGGACCTCCTGATTGACGCCGTAGACAACCGTAGCGTCAGCCGTCTTGCCGGGAGCGGAGAGCAGGACCTTCTTGGCGCCCTGCTCGATGTGCACCATGCTCTTTTCCTTCGAATTGAAGGCGCCCGTGCACTCCATCACGACGTCGACGTTGAGTTCTCCCCAGGGGATCTCCTTCGGGTCGCGCGTGGCGAAGACGCGGATGCGGTCGCCGTTGACGATCAGCGTGTCCGTGCCTTCGACCTGCACGTCAGCGTTGAAGCGGCCGTGGCAGGAGTCGTGCTTGAGAAGATGGGCGTGGATGGCGAGGTCGCCGGGGGCATTGATCGCGACGATTTCGACGTCATGCTTCTTGCCGCCCTCGTAGTGAGCGCGGAGAACGTTGCGGCCGATGCGGCCGAAACCGGTGATGGCAACACGAATGGTCATGTCTAATCCTTCTGTCTTTGTTGTTACTTGAGAAGCTGCTCAACCTTGGCAACCACGTTTTCAACCGTAAAGCCGAAACGTTCCCAGAGGACGCAGGCCGGCGCGCTTTCGCCGAAGGTATCGACGCCGATCACGGCGCCCTTGCCGGAGAAGTACTTGTACCAGAGGTCGGACTTGGAAGCCTCGATGGCAAGCACGGGCACGCCTTCGGGCAGCACGGCGCGGCGGTATTCCTCGTCCTGTTCGTCGAAGAGGTTCGCACAGGGCATGGAAACGACGCGGACCTGAACGTTGCGGGCCGTCAGCTCGGCGCGGGCCTTCATGGCGAGACCAACTTCGGAACCCGTGGCGAGAAGCACGACTTCGGCTTCACCGGCGCCGGCAGGCGCTTCGGCGGCAACATAAGCGCCGCGGGCGATCGCGTCGGCATCCACTTCGTCACGATCGAGGAACGGAACGTTCTGGCGCGTGAACACGAGGCAGGACGGGCCGTTGCGGCGCTCGATGGCGCTCGCCCAGGCGATGATCGTCTCGACCGTGTCGGCGGGACGCCAGACATGCATGCCGGGGATGAGGCGCAGACTGGGCACGTGCTCGACGGACTGATGCGTCGGGCCGTCTTCACCAAGGCCGATCGAGTCATGCGTGAAGACGTTGATGACGCGCTGCTTCATGAGGGAGGACATGCGCAGGGCGTTGCGGGAATAGTCGGAGAACGTCAGGAACGTGGCGGCGTACGGAATGAAACCGCCGTAGAGCGCAATGCCGTTCATGATGGCGGACATGCCGAACTCACGGACGCCGTAGCTGATGTGGCGGGCAAGGAAGTCGCCGCTGTTAAGCGACTTGACGCCGGTCCAGTTCGTGAGGTTCGAGCCCGTCAGGTCGGCGGAACCGCCGAGCAGTTCGGGAAGCGCGGGCGCAAGAGCGTTGAGGGCCTTCTGGCTGGCCTTACGGGTGGCGACGGTCTCGGCAGCCTCTTCGGCGGCGCAGAGGGCGTCCATCACGGTGTCGGACCAGTTTTCGGGCAGGTCGCCGGCGAGGCGGCGCTTGAGTTCTGCGGCGAGCTCGGGATACTGGGCGGCATAGCCGTCGAACATCGTCTGCCATTCGGCTTCGATGCGGGCGCCTTCGGCACGGTGATCCCAGGCGTCATAGACCTCCTGCGGAACCTCGAACGGAGCGTAGGGCCAACCGATCGCGGCGCGGGTGGCGGCGATTTCCTCATCGCCGAGCGCTTCACCGTGGACCTTGGCGGTACCCTGACGGTTGGGCGAGCCCTTGCCGATGGTGGTGCGCGCGATGATGAGGGTGGGCTTATCCTCGGAGAGCTTGGCCTCGGCGATGGCGGCGTCCATGGCGTCGATGTCATGGCCGTCGACCGGGCCGATCACGTTCCAGCCGTAGGCTTCGAAGCGGCCGCGCGTGTCGTCGCCGAACCAGCCCTTGACGTCACCGTCGATCGAAATGCCGTTGTCGTCGTAGATGGCGATGAGCTTGTTGAGCTTCCAGACGCCGGCGAGCGAGCAGACTTCGTGGCTGATGCCCTCCATCATGCAACCGTCGCCTAGGAAGACGTAGGTGCGGTTGTCAAAGACAGGGAAACCCTCGCGGTTGAATTCATTCGCAAGCATCTTTTCGGCAAGCGCCATGCCGACGCCGTTGGCGATGCCCTGACCGAGCGGGCCAGTCGTCGTTTCAACGCCGGGCGTGACATCCACTTCGGGATGGCCAGGCGTCTTGCTGTGCAGCTGACGGAAAGCCTTCAGATCGTCGATCGAAAGGTCGTAGCCGGTGAGGTGCAGCAGAGCGTACTGCAGCATCGAGCCATGGCCGTTCGAAAGGATGAAGCGGTCGCGGCCGGTCCACTTCGGATTCGTCGGATTGAAACGAAGGTGACGCGACCAGAGGGCCGTCGCGATATCGGCCATGCCCATGGGCATGCCCGGGTGACCGGACTTGGCTTTCTGGACGGCGTCCATGCTGAGGGCACGGATCGCGTTGGCCATCATCTGAGCAGAGGCTTGAGAGGTCATAGTATTTCTGTGAGCGGATTGAAGAAAACCGGAGGGAAGAAACCCCGAAAAGGCAAGGCGGCGACCTTCCCTAAGGTTTGTACGCCGCTGTCTGACTTAATCTATTATTTTAGCAACAAAAGGAGGGGGCCAACCGAGCGTGAAACCACGGAGCTCCTCTCCGCACATGGATTCGGAATGCGGAAACCCGCATGTCCGCAGACTTCCCATCCTGTTTTACCCAATTGCGGCTTATATCTCCGTCCTTCAGGGCGGAGATATAAGCCGCGTGTTTTTGATGAACGCTAGTATCATATAGGCATGAGTATTCGCCAAGGCTTTTCGTTCAAACTGAAACCCAACGGAGCTCAGGACAAAAAGATGTCCCGCTTCGCCGGCTGCACGCGCTGGGTGTACAACCAAGGGCTTGCATGGAATGAAGAGCGTCGTACAGCGGATCCTGCCTTTCATCTCAGCTATGCGAAGCTCTGCACCGAACTGCTGGTTTGGAAGGAGCAGAATCCCTGGTTTAGGGAAACGCACTCTCAGGTTCTCCAACAGTCGCTGAAGGATCTGATGGACGGCTTCCAGAAGTTCTTCAAAGGTCTGACGGCTTTCCCGAAGAAGCACAAGAAGTTCGTGACCACGGACTCCTTCCGCTTCCCCCAGGGCTTCAAGATTGATGAAGGACGTCGGCAGATTTATCTGCCGAGCATCGGCTGGGTCAAATACAAGCGAAGCCGCTTCATTCAAGGCAAGGCCAAGAACGT
>ENA-UPSY01003205-UPSY01003205.1-human-gut-metagenome-genome-assembly--contig:-NODE-3205-length-12285-cov-24.120986_pt1 | contig 12285 bp, 9 predicted proteins | sample MGYA00250044_ERZ773365 | MGnify/ENA primary metagenome ERZ773365 (study PRJEB29103, sample SAMN06111932) | human gut metagenome | biome: human gut; feature: ankylosing spondylitis patient; material...
AGGACTTACATTAGGGATCACAACGGAGCTTGGACTGGTATCACATCTGATATTGGTTGTTTTGATGTATCTTGGAAGAGTTGGCGGACTGACACTTATATATGCTGCAATTTCAGTAAAAATCCAGAGTGGGGCAAAAAGACCGCTTGATAAAATAACTGTTGGATAAAGGAGAAAATTATAATGAAAAATATTTTGCTTATCGGACTCGGAAGATTTGGAAAGCATGTTGCATACCAGTTGAATGAGCTTGGACATGAAGTGATGGCTGTGGATGAGAATGAAAATCTTGTCAATGAAATTCTTCCGTATGTCACAGACGCACAGATCGGTGACAGTACCAATGAGAATTTTCTGGAGTCGCTTGGAATCAAAAATTATGATATTTGTTTTGTGACGATCGGAGGCAATTTCCAGAATTCCCTGGAGACAACTTCTCTTTTGAAAGAACTTGGCGCTAAAATGGTCATATCGCGTGCTGAGCGGGATGTACAGGCAAAGTTCCTGCTTCGCAACGGAGCAGACGAGGTCATTTATCCGGAAAAACAGATCGCCAACTGGGCAGCGATCCGCTATACGGCAGATCATATCCATGATTATATCGAAGTGGATGATTCACATGCTATTTTTGAGGTGGAGGTGCCGGGAGGCTGGATCGGAAAAACGATCGGTGAACTGGATATCCGTAAAAAGTACAGCATCAGTATTCTGGCAATCAAAACAGACGGAAAGATGAATATGGCGATTGGCCCGGATATAGAACTAAGCAGTGAAGATACCCTTTTGGTTCTCGGTACATACAAGGATATGCAGAAGTGTTTTCGGATATAATGGATAAAAATAAACAGGGTATAAAATAATTATTAAAAATTGCACAAAATTTGCATTTTGTAAAATAATCGAGTAAAATAGGAATGTTCGGGCAGAAAGTGTGATCCGGACAGACAAAGATAATACAATGTAACCATGATAATCTGCATTCTGCATATTATCAAGACATAAAAAGGAGTGGATTTATTATGACAAAAATTGATATTATTTCCGGTTTCTTAGGAGCAGGAAAAACCACATTTATTAAAAAAATGATCGATGAGGTATTTAAGGGCGAGAAGATCGTTCTGATCGAGAATGAGTTCGGTGAAGTCGGAATCGACGGCGGTTTCTTAAAAGATGCAGGAATCCAGATCACCGAGATGAATTCCGGCTGTATCTGCTGCTCATTAGTAGGTGATTTCGGAAAGAATCTTCACGAAGTGATTGACAAATATCATCCGGACCGCATTCTGATCGAGCCATCTGGTGTCGGTAAGTTATCCGATGTTATGAAGTCTGTGATCGATATCGAGAAAGAGGAAGACGTTAAATTAAACGGACTCGTAACTGTCGTAAATGCTTTAAAAGCAAGCAAACAGATGAAAGCATTCGGTGAATTTTTTAATAATCAGATTGAATATGCTACAGTTGTTGTACTGAGCAGAAGCCAGAATGCAACACCTGAGCAGTTAGAACTTTGTGTAAAACAGATCCAGACATTGAATCCAAAGGCTGCAATCATCACAACAGCATGGGATGCAATCAAAGGCGAGCAGATCTTAAAAGTGATCGAGGGAGCAGATTCTCTTGAGATGAAACTGATGGCTGAGCAGCATGCCAAAGAAGAGGCAGAGGAGCATGAGCATGAACATCACCATCATGACCACGATCATGAAGACCACGATCATGAGCATGATCACGAACATCATCATGAACATGACGAGAACTGCACCTGCGGATGCCACGATCACGAAGAACATGAGCATGATCACGGCCACGACCATGAACACCATCACGATCATGAAGACCACGACCACGACCATGAGCACCATCATGAACATGACGAAAACTGCACCTGCGGATGCCATGACCATGAGCATCATCATCACCATCATGCAGATGAAGTGTTTACAAGCTGGGGAAAAGAGACGCCTCACAAATTCACGAAGGAAAAGATCGAGGATGTATTAAAGACTCTCTGCGAGACAGATGATTACGGAACAATCCTCCGTGCCAAGGGAATGGTAGAAGATGAGAATGGCACATGGATTTATTTTGACATGGTTCCGGGTGAATATGAGCTTCGTGACGGCGAGCCTGACTATACAGGAAGACTTTGTGTGATCGGCTGCAACATTGACGAACACAGATTAGAAGAGTTATTCGGAATTTAATAAGGGAGAATATATATGAACGAAATACCAGTATATTTATTTACCGGTTTTATGGACAGTGGAAAGACCTCCCTCATCAAAGACACCTTATTTGAGCAGGGTTTTGCAAAAGAGGGAAAAAGCCTTGTCATCTGCTGTGAAGACGGCGATGCAGAGTTTACGGATGAAGAACTTGAAAAAAATAATGTAAAACTTGTCATGGTAGACAGTGAGGCAGATTTTACAGAGGACTTTTTGAAAAAAGTAAATACCGAGTACCAGCCGGAGCAGGTATTCTTAGAGTACAACGGAACCTGGCAGATGGGAACACTCATGGATATGGAACTTCCAAAGTACTGGATGATCGTACAGCAGCTTGCCACGGTAGATGCAACGACTTTCGATATGTATCTTGCAAATATGCGTACAATGATCATGGAACAGCTTTTTTCCGCAGATGTCGTGATCTTCAATCGCTGTGATGACAGTACAGACAAAGGAAAATACCGCAGAAATGTCAAGGCATTAAACCGGAAAGCACAGCTTGTCTATGAGCGTGCGGACGGAACACTTGACGAGAGACCGGAGGAGTTACCGTTTGACATTACTGCGGATGAGATTGAAATTTCCGATGCAGATTATGCGATCTGGTATATGGATTGTCAGGACAATCCGAAAAAGTATGAGGGTAAGAAAGTTTCTTTCTTAGCACTTGTATACAATCCGGACAAACTGAAAAAAGGAATTATGGTTCCAGGACGTTTCGCAATGACCTGCTGTGTGGAGGATGTTACCTTTATCGGTTTCAAAACGAAATACGACAGGGAAGATGAAATACCTCACAAATCCTGGATCAATATCACAGCAGAAGTGCATGTGGAATTTGCAAAAGAGTACAAGGGAAAAGGACCTGTTCTTTATCCAATCTCAGTGACACCGGCAGAAAAACCGGAAGATGAACTTGTATACTTTTCATAAACATAAAAAAGGTGTTGACAAAGATACGTTAATGTATTAAAGTAACACCATAAAGAAAAACCGTTGAGAAAGAGTAGTAAGTAATCTGTTGATATTACAGAGAGCTGCAGGTGGTGGGATTGCAGTATGGATCATTTTACTGAATGGACTTTCGAGGGTGACCTGAACAACATACATGAAGCATACAGAGCCATGTATCAGCAGTAGGAGTCACCGGGAACCGAACCCGTTATCAATCAGGCGTGTATGATAGTACATGAGAGAGTGGACCGGATGGTCAAGATGAGTGGTACCGCGATAATAAGATTTTATTACCGTCTCAAGCAACAGCTTGAGACGGTTTTTGTTTACTTGCAAACAAAACCGCAATACATGATTCTTATAACTTTCAAAACGGATTTCTTTCAAAAAAACATTCTTAAAATTTGGAGGAAAAAATGATGAAGAGAAAAATGATGGCAGCAGTATTGACAATGGCAATGGCAGCAACAATGATCGGTGGATGCGGAAACAGCACAGATACATCCAATGCAGGAAACAGCACGAACACAACAGAGAGCAGTGCAGACGCAGCCGATACCGCAAAGGATACTGCACAGAATACTGCAGACAAAACCGTGTACAAAGTTGGAATCGTACAGTATGTAGATGATGCATCCTTAAACCAGATCGAGAAAGCAATTGAAGCAGAGCTGGATGCAAAAGGAGCAGAACTTGGTGTGACATTTGATTATGCAGATTACACCTATAATGGTCAGGCAGATTCCTCTACCCTGAACCAGATCGCAGCAGATCTTGTGGCAGAGGGCGTCGATGTGATCATTCCGATTGCAACGCCGGCAGCAATGATCATGCAGAACGCAACGGAAGATAATCAGATCCCGGTTGTATTTTCCGCAGTATCAGATCCGGTCGGAGCAGGACTTGTAGCAAGTGCAGATGCTCCGGGTGCCAATATTACAGGAACATCCGATGCAATTGATGTGGCACAGATCATGGATTTCATTTTGGCAGCGGATCCGGATGCTGCAAAAATCGGATTTCTGTATGATAAGAGCCAGGATTCTTCCACAAGTGCTATTCAGGCGGCAAAAGATTACTGCGATGAACATGGGATTTCCTATGTAGAAAAAACAGGTACAACAACCGGTGAGATCCAGGCAGCAGCAGATTCCCTGGTGGCAGAAAAAGTAGACGCTATTTTTACACCACAGGACAACACTGTTATGACAGCAGAACTTGCGATTTTTGAAAAATTTGCAGACGCAGGTATCCCTCACTACACAAGTGCAGATTCCTTTGCTTTAAACGGAGCATTCTTAGGATACGGCGTCAACTATGAGACACTTGGAACAAAGACAGCAGACATGGTTGCAGACATTCTTGCAAATGGAGCAGATCCGGCCACAACACCGGTAGAAACATTAGACAGCGGTATTGTAACCGTAAATACAGAGATTGCAGAAAAAGTCGGAATCGATTATTCTATCTTTAAAGATATGGGTTCCGAATTGATCGAGACAGTAACAGCAGAGGAGTTTAATTAAGGTATGGGTTCCATTATTACATTATCAATTGTACAGAGTGCATTAGAACTTGGTTTTATCTATGCACTGGTCGCACTGGCATTATTTATATCCTTCAGTATTTTAAACATTGCGGATCTTTCGACCGATGGATGTTTTACATTGGGATGTGCCGTCTGTGCATCGGTGACACTTGCAGGTCATCCGATATTAGGATTATTTGCAGCGATGGCAGCTGGTGTCTGCTCCGGTTTTGTGACCGCTTTCTTACAGACAAAAATGGGGATTCAGTCCATTTTGGCGGGAATCATCGTAAATACCGGATTGTATACAATTAATATTGCAGTAATGGGATTCGCTTCCAACATGAACTTATTCAACTGTGAATCCGTTTTTACCTGGGCAAAAACAGCGATCGGTGGAACGTGGTATAAACTGATCGTGGCTGCACTGATCGTTATCATTGTAGGAGTGCTGATCTCTTTCTTTTTAAATACAAGGCTTGGACTTTCCATCCGCGCAACCGGAGATAATCCGGATATGGTAAGAGCTTCCAGCATTAATACAAGTGCCATGATCACGATCGGACTTTGTGTTGCCAATGCCCTGACCGGTCTCTCCGGCGGACTGCTTGCGCAGTATCAGAAATCCTGTGATATCAATCTTGGAACCGGAATGGTAACAATCGCACTCGCCAGCCTGATCATTGGGGAATCTATCATTGGAAAAGGCGGTATGTTACAGCGTGTGACCGGCGTTATTTTAGGAAGCTGCCTGTATCGTTTTATCGTGGCAGTTGCCCTGAGATTAAATGTACCGGCAGAGTGTTTAAAACTTGTTTCTGCAATCATTGTAGCCGTGGCGATCGCATTCCCATATCTGAAAAAGCAGATGAATTTTTACCGGCAGAAACGTGCCGCAAAGGCTCAGAACCAGATATACGTTCAGGAGATTACGAAAAATGACAGCGAAGGAGGAGAAAGATAATGGCAGAGAAGAACGCAATGCTTGTGATGCGCGATGTCAGCAAAACTTTTAATCCGGGAACTGTCAATGAAAAATGTGCATTAAAAAATCTGAATCTCACCTTAAAGCAGGGGGATTTTGCAACGATCGTAGGAAGCAACGGAGCCGGAAAATCAACGCTGTTTAATGCGATAACAGGAGCCTTTTTTGCAGACAAAGGACTGATCATGCTGGATGGTGAGGACATTACCTATCAGAAAGAGCATGTCCGCAGTAAAGTGATTGGTCATTTGTTTCAGGATCCATTGAAGGGAACCGCACCACATATGACGATCGAGGAGAATATGGCGCTTGCCTACCTGCGCACGACTACTTCAAAGAATGCCTATTTCAGCCGGATCAAGGCAGCGGACAAGAATAAATTCAGAGAGCAGCTCGCACTGCTTGACATGGGGTTAGAAGACCGTATGAAGCAGCCGGTCGGACTTTTGTCTGGTGGACAGCGTCAGGCACTCACACTTTTGATGGCAACGATGGTGACTCCTAAGATTTTGCTGCTGGATGAACATACCGCAGCTTTAGACCCTGCCACCGCAGAGAAAGTACTGAACCTCACAAAAAAGATAGTGTCAGAGCAGAACATCACCTGCCTTATGGTCACGCACAACATGCATCAGGCGCTTGAACTTGGAAACCGTACCCTCATGATGGATTCGGGAAATATTGTGCTGGATGTTTCCGGGGAAGAACGGGAAAAGATGTCAGTGGATGATCTGTTAGAGCAGTTTGCAGTCCGTGCCGGAAAGGCATTGGATAATGACAGAATTCTGTTTTCCAAAGTGGAGGCATAATAGTGGTGTAGTAAGAATAGAAGCTATAAATAATTAGTATGTTTCAATTATATGAAAAAGCAATAAAACAAGGGAAAAGCCGTTGAAATCTAACGGCTTTTCCTTTATTATATAAAGTAATGCTAAAAAAATGCATATTTTCATAGGAGATTCGTGATTAAGAAAAACGATTACAGAGATGAAAAAGGCAGTGAGTATATACAAGGAGGAAAAACATGTATCCAATCGTTAGAAGAGAAAAACTGGCAGACAAGATCTATCTTATGGATGTCAAGGCTCCTCGTGTTGCGCAGTATTGCGAACCGGGACAGTTTGTGATTGTAAAAATTGATGAGGAAGGTGAACGTATTCCACTTACCATTTGTGATTACGACAGGGAAGAGGGAACGATCACGATCGTATTCCAGACCGTAGGAGCTTCCACAGAGCGTATGGTAAGCTTACAGGAAGGGGATGCTTTTGAAGATTTCGTTGGACCTCTGGGATGCCCATCGGATCTGATCCATGAAGATATCGAAGAATTAAAGAAAAAGAAAATTTTATTTGTTGCAGGTGGTGTTGGTACAGCTCCGGTTTATCCTCAGGTAAAATGGCTGCATGAGCACGGCGTTGACTGTGATGTTATCATGGGTTCCCGTAACAAAGATTTACTGATCTTAGAGGATGAGATGAAAAAAGTTGCCACAAACCTTTATGTGACAACGGATGATGGCTCGTACGGTTTCAAGGGAACCGGTACTGCACAGCTGCAGGAACTCTGGGATAATGGTAACCGTTATGACCACTGTGTGGCAATCGGACCAATGATCATGATGAAATTTGTCTGCAAACTGACAAAAGAATTAGGAATTCCAACGGTTGTTTCCATGAATCCGATCATGGTAGACGGAACCGGAATGTGTGGTGCATGTCGTCTGGTTGTCGGCGATGAAGTGAAATTTGCATGTGTAGACGGACCGGAGTTCGACGGACATCTGGTTGATTTTGATCAGGCGATGAGAAGACAGGCTCAGTACAAGACCGAAGAGGGAAGAGCAATGTTGAAATTACAGGAAGGTGCAACACATCACGGCGGATGTGGCAATTGTAACAGTTAAAAATCAGAAATTTGTCAGATCAGAGAGAATGCTGTCTGGTCAGTTACATAGAATCAGGAGGAAAAAATGGACGTATTAACTAGAGTTCCGGTTCGTGAGCAGGAGCCAGCCGTTCGTGCAACGAACTTTGAAGAAGTATGTTTGGGATATAATGAAGAAGAGGCAATGGCAGAAGCTGCCCGTTGCTTAAACTGTAAAAATGCACAGTGTATGAAAGGATGTCCGGTATCTATCAATATTCCGGGATTTATCGCAGAAGTAAAAGAAGGTAATTTTGAGGCTGCTTATCATGTGATCAGTGAGTCTTCCGCACTTCCGGCAGTCTGTGGCCGTGTATGTCCACAGGAGACGCAGTGTGAGGGAAAATGTATCCGTGGAATCAAAGGAGAGCCTGTAGCGATCGGTAAATTAGAGCGTTTTGTTGCGGACTGGGCAAGAGAACATGGCATTAAACCGAAAAAGGCAGAAAAGTTAAATGGACATAAAGTAGCAGTGATCGGCTCAGGCCCGGCAGGTCTTACCTGTGCAGGAGATCTTGCAAAGCTTGGTTATGATGTGACGATTTTCGAAGCATTACATCAGGCAGGTGGTGTGTTAGTTTATGGTATCCCTGAATTCCGTCTTCCAAAGCAGAAGGTTGTTGCCGCTGAAGTGGAAAACGTGAAAGCATTAGGGGTTAAGATTGAGACCAACGTTGTCATCGGTAAATCCGTTACAATTGATGAGTTGATGGACAACGAGGGCTTTGAGGCAGTTTTCATTGGTTCCGGTGCAGGACTTCCAAGATTTATGGGTATTCCTGGTGAGCAGGCAATGGGTGTATTCTCAGCCAATGAGTTCTTAACAAGAAATAACCTTATGAAAGCGTTCTTAGACAATTACGATACACCGATCAAAGCTGGTAAGAAAGTTATTGTAGTCGGCGGTGGTAACGTGGCAATGGACGCTGCAAGAACAGCAAGAAGACTTGGCGCAGAGGTACATATCGTATATCGTCGTGGTGAGGAAGAACTTCCGGCACGTAAAGAGGAAGTACACCACGCAAAAGAGGAGGGTATCATCTTTGATCTTCTCCAGAATCCAACCGAATTATTAGTGGATGAAAACGGTTGTGTAAAGGGTGCAAAAGTGATCAAAATGGAACTTGGCGAACCGGATGCTTCCGGAAGAAGAAGTCCGGTTGAGATTCCGGGCTCTGAATATGAGATCGAGGCAGATACTGTGATCATGTCACTTGGTACTTCTCCAAACCCTCTGATCTCATCCACTACAAAAGGTCTTGATATCAACCGCAGAAAATGCATTATTGCGGAAGAAGAGACCGGTGCAACTTCCAAAGAAGGAGTTTATGCCGGTGGTGACGCTGTGACAGGTGCAGCAACTGTTATCCTTGCGATGGGTGCCGGTAAAGCAGCAGCTAAGGGTATTCACGAATATCTCAGCAACAAATAAAAACAGACAGGACAGGGCAGGTGCTGAATGAATCACACATTTGGCACCTGTTTTTCTGTGGCTATTCCGAAGAAAAACCAAAGTTTTATTAATTTTTTATGAAGAGGGTAGCAAAATTGCAGGGTTTATGTATATAATAGAACACGCTACGCAAGAAAGAAATACGAGAGAGGTTACCGATAGATGAAGGAGCAGAATCAGCGCCAGATACAGAATCAGACAGAATTAGACGAAAGAAGACTGAGACAGAAAAAGCTTGTACGGAAAAGAAAAATCGTTTTGAGTGTAATGCTTTTGACATCTTTTTTACTGGGATGTGTCTGTGGAAGATATTTTCCTGAGATCAAACTTGGAAAAACAGAAGAAGTGCTGGCATCAGCGCAGGATAACTCCGGTGAAGAGAAAAAAGAAAATCAAATTACAAATGACGTAGATAATGGAACAACAGCAGTTGGAACGGAAAAAGAGGAACAGTCTGCTACAGAAACTGTCGAAGAACCGGCAGACAGCGAAGAAACGAATGATCCGTTTGCGGAGATTCCACAGGTTGTGCTATCAAAACCGGTAGATTATTCCTTAAATCAGGCAATCAGACAGTTAGAACAGATGGAAGCGTCAGATGAACGCTACGCACAGATCGTGGAAAATGCAGAGAAATATCCGGAAAAATTACTGATCAATCTGGCAAATAATCCGGAAATGATCGCATTTGTAGCTGATTACAAAGGGAATACAAGGGATTATGATAAAGCAGAACTGACAGAGAAAGAGTTACAGGAAGAATATCCGCTCTTTTTACAGTGGGATAAACGCTGGGGCTGCCTTGCATATGGGGATGACAGCAATGTCGCGATCAGCGGATGCGGTCCGACAACACTGGCGATGGCAGTAGTTGCGCTGACTGGAAACGAGGAGGCAACTCCGGCTGCAATCGCAAAATTCGCCATGCAGGAAGGTTACTATATGTCCGGCACAGGAACGATGTGGTCGCTTATGACAGAAGGGGCGGCAGCTTATGGTGTCCGCTCCGAGCAGATCAATATCAGCCAGACTGAGATCAAACAGCACTTAGATCAGGGAGACATCGTGATCTGCTCCGTGCGGCAGGGAGATTTCACTACAGGGGGACATTTTATCCTGCTCTATGATTATGATGATGAAGGATTTTCCATTAACGATCCGTTTTCTTTATACCGCAGTGGTCAGAAATGGGACTATGGAAAAATCAGAAGCCAGATCAAAGCTGTCTGGGCATTAAAAGCAAAATAAAGAACAATTAGCGATTGTTCAAATAGTTTAATAAAAAACAGGGCATACTAAAGCATCATAAAGTGAGATGGAGAGATGCAGAATGTGCCAGAATATGAGTGGACTGTCCACTGCTGAAGTGGAATTTCGGAAAAAGGCAGGGTTGTCGAATGAAAGCGTAGATTCTTCCACAAAGACAGTGGCACAGATCATCCGCTCAAATGTTGTAACTTATTATAATCTTATTTTTTTGATCATTACGATTCTTCTGATCGTGGTGGGGTCCTTTCGGGATCTTACTTTTTTACCTATAATTATTGCAAATATGTTGATCGGAATCATCCAGGAGCTGCGTTCCAAAAAAATCCTGGATGATCTTACAATATTAAACACACCGAAAATTACGGTCCGGCGGGATGGAAGTGAGCAGGAGGTTTTGGCGGATGAACTGGTGCAGGATGATGTGATAACGCTTTCGGCGGGTGGACAGATCCCGGCGGACGCACTGGTGTTATCCGGCAATATCACGGTCAATGAGGCTTTGATTACAGGGGAGGCCGATGAGATTATAAAAAAAGAGGGAGATCCGCTTTTCTCGGGGAGTTTTGTGATATCGGGAGAGTGCCTGGCAAAACTCGAAAAAGTGGGAAAAGATTCTTATATTTCAGGACTGATGTTACAGGCAACACAGACAAAAGAGGGCGAGCAGTCGGAGATGATCCGGGCGTTGAACCGCCTTGTGCAGACCGTGGGCGTGATCATCTTGCCGATCGGGGCGATCCTGTTTTTACAGCAATACTTTTTTTCCGGGGCAACGATGAAAGATAGTGTGACGGGCATGGTGGCGGCTATTCTCGGAATGATCCCGGAAGGCCTGTACCTTCTTGCAAGTGTGGCGATGGTGGTGTCGGTGATGAGGCTTGGAAAACAAAAGGTACTGATCCATGACATGAAATGTATCGAGACACTGGCGCGGGTAAATGTACTGTGTGTGGATAAGACCGGAACCATTACCGTGCCGGAAATGGAAGTGGCACAGTTTATCCTTGCAAAAGACCAGAACCTTGCAGCGAAAGAACAGGAAGCAGACCAGCAATCGGAAGACAAAAATAAAATTGCAAAGCTGCTCTCTGACTGTGTGCGTGCCCTGCCGTGCGACAATGCAACGATGGAGGCATTGCAGCAGTATTTTACGGAGCCGATGGAAAACAGTGCAGAAAAAATCGTCCCGTTTTCGTCTGCCACAAAATACAGCGGAGTGGTTCTGGCAGGAAAAGCTTATGTGGTCGGCGCACCGGAATTTGTGCTGCGGCAGGATTATGCGGCTGTTCAGGGAACAATCGAAGTATTTCTGGAAAAGGGATATCGTGTGCTTGTATTTGCAGAGTATGAGGGGAATCTGGATGGAAAAGAACTGACAGAAAATGCAACTCCCATTGCATTTATCCTGCTCAACAATGCAATTCGTGAGGGGGCAATGGATACATTCCGTTACTTTTCCAAGCGGGGAGTGGAAGTGAAAGTGATCTCCGGGGACAATCCGGTCACGGTATCGGAGATTGCAAAGAAAGCGGGAATCCGCCATGCGGAAAAACAGGTGGACGCAGCAACGTTGAAAACAGCGGAGGCAGTGCGGAAGGCAGCAAAAAAATACACGGTGTTCGGCAGGGTGACACCGGAGCAGAAACGTCTTCTGGTGCAGGCATTAAAAGAGCGGGGAAAGACCGTGGCAATGACCGGAGACGGCGTGAACGATATTCTTGCGTTAAAAGATGCAGACTGCAGCATTGCGATGGCATCAGGCAGTGAGGCGGCTTCGCATGTGGCACAGCTTGTGCTGCTCGATAACGATTTCAATAAAATGCCGGCGGTTGTCATGGAAGGGCGGCGGGTGGTGAACAACATCGGGCGCACTGCCAGCCTTTATCTGGTCAAGAACATTTTCTCCATGCTCTTAGCCGTATTTTCCATGCTGTTTCTG
>ENA-UPSY01003212-UPSY01003212.1-human-gut-metagenome-genome-assembly--contig:-NODE-3212-length-12260-cov-2.659526_pt1 | contig 12260 bp, 11 predicted proteins | sample MGYA00250044_ERZ773365 | MGnify/ENA primary metagenome ERZ773365 (study PRJEB29103, sample SAMN06111932) | human gut metagenome | biome: human gut; feature: ankylosing spondylitis patient; material...
ATTGCGAGGAGGCCGCAGGCCGACGTGGCGCCCTGAGCGCGAAGCGCGAGGAAGTGCCCTTGGGGTGCAATCTCGGGCAGGCAGCTGCGATTTCGCCGATTGCTTTCCCACAATGCTGCCGGGTACTGCAAGTGTACTATTTATAATAGTATGGTTTCATGCGGTGATCTGTGTTTCACGTGAAACACAGAGGCTGTGAAGCGGTTTTTTGCCGCAGCTCATCAAAAAATCCGGCAGCGCTTGCAATTCCGGCCTCAGCGTGCTATGATACGCAGGTGTTAACAAGCTAAAGCAAAAAAGTTAGGAGCCTTGAACCATGCGAATTGTACTCAAGCTGGGGACGTCCACGCTCACGCACCCGACGGGGAATCTGAACATTCGCCGCGTGGAGGAGCTGTGCAAGGTCTGCAGCGATCTCAAAAATGCAGGGCATGAGCTGGTGCTGGTATCGTCCGGCGCCGTCGCCATGGGTGTCGGCAAGCTGTCGCTGGCCGAGCGGCCGAAGGATATTCCCGGCAAGCAGGCGGCTGCGGCCGTCGGCCAGTGCGAGCTGATGTACATTTATGATAAGCTCTACTCGCAGTACCACCACGTCGTGGCGCAGCTGCTCATCACAGCGGACGACATCGAGACGCCGGAGCGCGCAAAAAACTTCCACAACACGCTTGCGCGGCTGCTGCAGCTGCGCACGCTGCCCATCATCAACGAGAATGACACCGTCGCCACGCAGGAGCTGGGCATCGGTGACAACGACACGCTGGCCGCCATCGTCGCTCGGACGATCCGGGCAGACCTCCTCATCCTGTTTTCGGACATCGACGGTCTGTTCACAGCCGATCCGCACAGCGATCCCGCAGCGAAGCTCATCCCCGTCGTCGAGAGGCTCACGCCGGAGATCGAGCGGCTGGCCTGCGGCGCGGGCAGCAAATTCGGCACGGGCGGCATGCAGACGAAACTCCACGCCGCACACATCGCAACGGAGGCCGGTGTGCCCATGGTCATTGCCAACGGCGCGCAGCCCGCTGCGCTCTACGATCTGATGGACGGCAAGCCCGTCGGCACAAAATTTCTGGCACAGGAGGCGGAGGCATAATGGAATTCACCCCGACGGAGGTCATTCTGAAGCGCGCGAAGGCCGCGGCGTCCTGTCCGGCCCTGCGCGACACCGAGGCGAAAAACCGCGCTCTTGCCGCCATGGCGCAGGAGCTGCGCGCAGAGGCCCCGGCCATTCTGGCGGAAAACGCCGCCGATCTCGAGGCCTCGCGCGGCAAAGTCCCGGACGTCATGCTCGACCGCCTCGCGCTGAACGAGGCCCGGCTCGAGGGCATGGCAGCCGGCATCGAGGCCGTTGCTGCCCTGCCGGACCCGGTCGGCCGGACGCTGGACGAATTCGTCCGTCCGGACGGCCTTCGCATCTGCAAGCGCAGCGTGCCGATGGGCGTCATCGCCATCATCTATGAGAGCCGCCCGAACGTCACGTCGGACGCCGCCGCGCTTGCGCTGAAATCCGGCAATGTCTGCGTGCTGCGCTCCGGGCGCGAGGCCTACCGTTCCGCCGCCGCCATCACGGCCGCGCTGCGCCGCGGGCTGGAGCGGACCGGCCTGACGCCGGACCTCGTGAACCTCGTGGAGGACACGTCACACGCAGGGGCCGCCGCGCTCATGACGGCCACGGGCTATATCGACCTGCTCATCCCGCGCGGCGGGGCAGGCCTTATCCGCACGTGCGTCGAGCACGCGACCGTGCCGTGCATCCAGACCGGCACGGGCATCTGCCATGTCTATGTCGACGAGAGCGCCGATCTCGATATGGCGCTCAATATCATCGAAAATGCGAAAACGAGCCGCCCATCCGTCTGCAATGCGGCCGAGGTCCTGCTCGTCCACCGCGCCATCGCGCCGAGGTTCCTGCCCATGCTGCAAAAGCGCCTGTGCGGCCCCGGTGCAAAGCACCCCGTCCGCCTGCGCTGCGACGAAGAAGCCGCAGCCATCCTCGGCATCGCGCCGGACCCGGAGTTCGACACGGAATTTTTGGACTATGTGCTGGCCGTCGGCGTCGTGGACGGCGTAGAGGGGGCCATCCGCCATATTGCGCAGCATTCCACGCACCACAGCGAGGCCATCGTCACGCAAAGTGAGGAAAACGCCGCCCGCTTCACGGCGGGGGTGGACAGCGCGGCCGTCTATGTCAACGCCTCGACGCGCTTCACGGACGGCGGCGAATTCGGCCTCGGCTGCGAGATGGGCATTTCGACGCAGAAGCTCCACGCGCGCGGGCCGATCGGCCTGAACGAGCTGACGACCTATCAGGATGTTATCACCGGAAACGGTCAGATCAGGAGGTAAGCGCATGAAAATCGGATTCATCGGAACCGGAAATATGGGCGGCGCGCTGGCGCGGGCCGCAGCAAAGGGCGGCCACACGCTGCTGCTTGCCAACCGCACCCCTGCCAAGGCCGCGGCGCTGGCAAAGGAGCTGGGCGGGACGGTCTGCCAGAATGCGGTGGCCGCAGAGGCGGCCGAGCTGCTGTTCCTCGGCGTGAAGCCGCAGGGCCTGCCGGGTCTGGCAGAAGAGCTGGCTCCCGTGCTGCAGGCGCGGAAGGGGAATGCACCCGTCGTCGTCAGCATGGCGACGGCCGTGACGCTCCGGGAGCTGGACGCCATGCTCGGCGGGGGACTGCCGCTCATCCGCATCATGCCGAACACGCCCGCAGCCGTCGGCGCGGGCACGATCCTCTATGCCGCGCAGAACGTGACGGACGCACAGCTGAGCGCCTTCCGTGCCGTTCTGGCGCAGGCCGGGTTGTTGCTGCCCCTGCCGGAGGCGCAGATCGACGCTGCAAGCGCCATCTCGGGCTGCGGACCTGCGTTCTGCTTCCAGTTTGCCGACGCGCTGGCCCTCGGCGGCGTGCGCGCGGGCCTGTCGTACCCGGACGCCTGCCGTCTGGCGGCGCAGACCATGCTCGGCGCGGCGGAGATGCTCCTGCAGAGTGGGGAAGCGCCGGACGTGCTGAAAATGCGCGTGTGCAGCCCGGCCGGAACGACCATCGAGGGCGTTCTGGCACTCGAGCAGGGCGGATTTTCCTACACCGTGCAGAATGCCGTCACCGCCGCCTACCGCCGAACGGTCGAAATGACAAAGAAGGGGTGATCCGATGCAGCTCCTCCTGACCATCGTCGTCTGCCTGTTCGCAGGTGCGGGGGCCGGCCTCGGCACGGGCTTTGCCGGAATGAGTGCCGCTGCCGTCATCACCCCCATGCTCGTCACATTTCTGCATATCGAGCCGTACACGGCCGTCGGCATCGCACTGGCATCCGATGTGCTGGCAAGCGCCGTCTCGGCCTATACCTACGGCCGCAACAGGAATCTGGACATCCGCAACGGCCTCATCATGATGATCACGGTGCTGGCATTCACCGTTGTCGGAAGCCTTGTCTCGAGTCTTGTGCCATCCGTTGCAATGGGCAATTTCTCCGTGTTCATGACGCTGCTGCTCGGCATCAAGTTCATCGTCCGCCCGGTGATGACCACGAAGGAGGACATGCAGCAGATCCCGAAGCGCACGCGTATCATCAAGTCCATTGTCTGCGGCGCGATCGTCGGCTTTATCTGCGGCTTTATCGGTGCGGGCGGCGGCATGATGATGCTCCTGCTGCTCACGGGCGTCATGGGCTATGAGCTCAAGACCGCCGTCGGCACGAGCGTGTTCATCATGACGTTCACGGCCCTGACCGGCTCCGTTGCGCACTTCGCCATCGGCGGCGCGCCGCAGTGGCTGCCGTTTTTCCTGTGCATCATCTTTACGTTCGGCTTTGCCCAGCTGGCTGCACGCATCGCCAACCGTGCCAGCGCCAAAACACTCAACCGCGCCACGGGCGTTATTCTCGTCATTCTCGGCGTCGTGATCCTGGGCTTTTCGCTGCTGGAATAGTGGTTTATAAAAATAACACCGCGATCCAATCGCGGTGTTATTTCCTTATTACGAGGAACGATATCGCAATCTCAGAACGGTTTTCCTCGGAGCAGAGGGCGGGCAGGTGACCGGAGAGGCTGCAAATGTCGGCATTGACAACCCTGCACGCCCGGGCGGCGAAATCGCACCGCAAACTCTTTTCTTCCCGATTCTTCCCTTTTCCCGGGAAATATGGTATGATAAATTATGATAAATTGGAATCAGGGCAGCACCGCACAATGCCGTGAGAGCCTTCGGTGAAGGCCGAGGGTGCGCTGCCGCCTTAGAATCTGGATCAGGAGCGAAAAAACTATGGACATCCATCTTCTGGAACGTTTGAAGGACATCGTCCGCTCGGCGGGCACGACGGTCCGCTCGGCGCAGGACGCCGCCATGGGCATCCGCGAAAAATCCTCGCATGTCGACCTCGTCACGCTGTATGACCCCATGGTGCAGGAATTCCTGCGCAGCCGCCTGCTGACACTGCTGCCGGAGGCGGGCTTCCTCGGGGAGGAGGACGCGACGCATGACATCGCGGGCAGGCGTCAGCTGTTCATCGTCGACCCCATCGACGGCACGATGAACTTTATCCGCGGCCTGCACCACAGCGCCATCTCCGTCGCACTGGCGGTCGACGGCGTCGTGACGCACGCCGTGGTCTACAATCCCTATTACGACGAGATGTTCTCCGCCCAGCGCGGCAAGGGCGCGTGGCTCAACGGCCAGCGCCTGCACGTCACGCAGCACGCCGTCCACGACAGCCTCGTGCTCTTCGGCAGCGCGATCTACTACCGCGACACCATCCCCGAGACGCTCCGCTTCGTCGAGGCCCTTCTGCCGAACTGCCTCGATTTCCGCCGCGGCGGCTCGGCCGCGCTGGACTGCTGCTATGTGGCCGCGGGCCGGGCGGACCTGTTTTTTGAGTGCAAGCTGTGCCCGTGGGACTATGCCGCGGGCGGTCTGATCGTCACGGAGGCGGGCGGCATCGCCACCCAGCTCGACGGCAGCCCGCTGGCCCTGACGCAGCGCGGCTCCGTCGCCATGGGCAACGCCGTGAATCATCCGGAGCTGCTGGCCATTGCCCGCCGCATCCGGGAAGGAGGCGACGCATGAAAAAGCGCTGCTTTGCTCTGCTGCTGGCCCTGTCGCTGCTGCTGACGGGCTGCAGCCCCCTGTTTGACCTCTATTCCGCCGCGCGCGGCGAATATACCCGCCCGGATTATTCGGACGGCGCGATCTCGTACCGCGAGTTCCAGCGGCCGTATCAGCCCCGCGTGAAATACACGGCCGAGCCGGACATCGAATACGTCCGTCCGGACGTCGACAGCCTTTGCAGCACGCTCAAGTCCATCGGCGCATCCGCGACCGGCGGCAAGGCCGCTGCGGCCGACATCATCAACCAGTTCGACGCGGCCTATGACGACTATGCGCTCTTCAACACCATGGGCGAGCTTGCCTACCTGCGCTACACCCGCGACCTGAGCGACAGCTACTACGAGGCGGAGTACACCTGGTGCACGGACCAGACGACGCGCGTGGAAAAGGCCATGGAGGACTGCTACACGACCATGGCCAAAAGCAGCCTGCGCAGCGCGCTCGAGGAGCAGTATTTCGGCGAGGACTTCTTTGCGTCCTACGACTCGGACGGCGTGTATTCCGATGCCCGGACCGTCGCCCTCCTGCAGCAGGAGGCCGAGCTGCAGGCGCAGTATGTCGCCCTGCAGAATGACCCGTCGATCGAGTGGAACGGCAGCACGCGCTCCGTCTCGGAGCTGCTGGAAAACGCCGTGACGGCCGACCTCTATTACGAGGTCCTCGGCGCGTATTACGACGCCTACGGCGCGCAGGCGGGCGAAATTTACATCAAGCTCATCCAGACGCGCCGCGAGCTTGCCGGGCGGCTGGGCTACGGCAGCTACGCCGACTATGCCTATGACGCGCTCTATTACCGCGACTACACCCCGGCGCAGGCCGAGCGCTATGTCGAGCGCGTGCGCACGGAGCTGGCCCCCGTCTACACGGAGGCGGCCGAGCCGATGCAGCTTTCCGCCCTTTCCGCCGACGAGACGATGCAGCACCTGCATGAGGCGGCCGACACGCTCGGCGGCGAGGTGCAGACGGCCATGGGCTTCCTTGATGCCTACGAGCTTTATGACATCACAAGCTCCGCGAATAAAATGCCCGGCTCGTACACAACGTACCTTGAGTCCTACGAGATGCCCTACATCTATATCTCGCCCGAGGGGACGCTGGCGGACCTGCTGACGGCCGCGCACGAATACGGCCACTTTGTCGACGGCTATGTAAACTGCAACCAGACGTTCTCCATCGACTGCTCCGAGGTCTTCTCGCAGGCGCTGGAATATCTGACGCTCGGCAGCACGTCGCTGGGCTTCGCCCGCGCGGCAGAGCTGCGGCAGTACAAGCTCTATGACTCGCTCGAGACCTTCCTCACGCAGGCGTGCTACTATGCCTTTGAGTGCAAGGCCTATGCCCTGCCGGACAGCGAGCTGACGGTCGGGAAGCTCAATGAGCTGTTTGCGGAATGCTGCGTGGACTTCGGCCTGTTTGACGAGGCGTCGGCGGAGCAGGCCGCGCGCAGCTGGATCGACGTGCAGCACTTTTTCTCCGCGCCGTATTATGTCATCAGCTACTGCGTCTCGAACGACGCTGCCCTTCAAATTTACCAGCTGGAGCAGGAAACGCCCGGCGCGGGTTTGAAGGCCTTCAGCGACCTGCTGTATGCCGCGCCGGAGTCGACGTTCCTCGCCATGCTGCAGGACGGGAACCTGACCTCGCCGTTTGACGAAAACCGGATGCAGGAGCTTGCGGCATATTTTAAGGAAGCGCTGTAATTTATAAATTTTTGCGCGGACATCGATAGCGCGCTGTAGGGGCGGGGACAGCCGGGCCCGGCTGCGCACTGCCGAGCGAAACAGGCCTCCGTTAAAATGGTAACCGCTCCCGAATTGTCATTGCGAGGAGCGAAGCGCCCTTGGCTCTCCCTTTGGGAGAGCTGTCACCGAAGGTGACTGAGAGGGCATTGCAGGCGCTGCCGATAGGTTCAGGCCATCGCTAAAATGGCACGCACCTCCGACTTGTCATTCCGAGGAGCGAAGCGACGTGGCAATCTCGCGGTACACAGCCGGATAACAGGGTACTCCCGGCGAAATCGTAACTGCCTTCCCGAGATTGCCACGGGCGCAAAGCGCCCTCGCAATGACAAATCGGGGCCATCCTCGTTTTATCAACAGCCTGTTCGGATCGGCAGCATTGCGCCACTTTCCATTTTCAAATTTCCATTTGCTGCATTTCCCGCACTTACCGAAAGGATCACATCATGTCTGACATCATTGCTGCCATTGCGACAGGGCGCGCGCCCTGCGCCATCGGCATTCTCCGCCTGTCCGGGCCCGGCTGCGCCGCGCTGACGGGCCGCGTTTTCACCCCGAAGCAGCCCTTTGCGGACGCGCCGGACCGCCGTCTCGTCCTCGGCCTGCTGCACGACCGGCAGGGGCGCGTCATTGACGAGTGCCTCGGCGTCGTGTGCCGCGCGCCGCACAGCTACACCGGCGAGGAGACCGTTGAGCTACAGTGCCATGGCTCGCCCGCCATGCTGGCCGCCGGGCTGGAGGCGCTGCTGGCCGCCGGGGCGCGGCAGGCGAGACCCGGCGAATTCACGCGCCGGGCCTTCCTGAACGGCAAGCTCGACCTGACGCAGGCCGAGGCCGTCGTCGACCTCATTGACGCCGAAACGGCAGACGCCGCCGCGAACGCCGCAGGGCAGCTCGGCGGGGCGCTCAAGCGCGCCATCGAGCCGCTCTATGACGGGCTGACGGACCTGTGCAGCCATTTCCACGCCGTGCTCGACTATCCGGACGAGGACATCGAGGACTTCGGCGCGGCGGAGCTGGGCGGGACGCTCGACCGCGCGGAGACGTCGCTGCGCGAGCTGCTTGCGACCTACGAAAAGGGCCGCCACCTGCGGCAGGGCGTGCGCGCCGTGCTGCTCGGCAAGCCGAACGCAGGCAAATCGTCGCTGCTGAACCGGCTGGCGGGCTATGACCGCGTCATCGTCACGGACATCGCCGGGACGACGCGCGACACCGTCGAGGAGCCGGTGCGCGTCGGCCGCGTGCTGCTGCGTCTGACGGACACGGCCGGCATCCGCGAGGCTGGGGACGCCATCGAGGCCCTCGGCGTGGCTCGCTCGGAGCAGGCCGCGCGCGAAGCGGAGCTGGCCCTGTTCGTCTGCGACGCCTCGCAGCCCCTGACGGGCGAGGACCGCCGCGCCATCGAAGCGGCCAAATGCGCCCCGCGCAGTCTGGCCCTGTGCAACAAATCAGACCTGCCCGCCGCCGTCTCGCCGGACGAGCTGCCGTTCGACACCGTTCTGACCGTCTCGGCCCGCACGGGCGCAGGGCTGGACGCCCTGCCAGCCCTGCTCGAGGGCTGGTTCCTCGGCGAAAACGCCTGTGACGGCTCCCTCCTGACCAACCCGCGCCAGTTCGGCGCGCTCGACCGCGCCTCCCGCGCCATCGAACGGGCGAAAACCGGCCTCGGCCTCGGCGTCACGCCGGACGCCGTGCTCACGGACGTGGAGGAGGCCATGGCCGCCCTCGGCGAGGTCACGGGGCGGACGGTCCGCGAGGATATCACAAATCGCATCTTTGAGCGATTCTGTGTCGGAAAGTGAGCGAATATGAAAGAAAAGATCGAGGAAATTTCCCTCTCCATGGAGCGCGGGCACCGGCGCGTCCTGCGGGTGCTCGGCGCGCTGCTCGCCGTTGGCCTGTTTGTCCTGCTCTGGAAATGGCGCGGCCCTGCTGCGCTGGAGCCGATCGTCGAGGGCGGGCAGCGCAGGTGGCTGCTCGCCATTGGGGAGAGCATCGCCGTGTCGCTCGCGGCGCAGTGGGTGCTCTGCCTGCTGCCGTGGCCGCTGCTGGCCCTGTTCGGCCGAAGGAGGCCGTTCTGCTCCGTGTTTTCCCTGCGCCCGTGCGTCGGCTCGAATGCGGAGCTGAGCCGCGCCGCCGTGCTTGCCGTGCGGCTGCTCCCGCCCGTGCTCGTAGGCGCGGCGCTGTGGTTTGCGCTGGCGCGCGTGCCACTCGTGTGGTTCTGGCCCGTGGCGATGGCAAGCGCCGGCTGCACCGTCGCGGCGCTTGGCATGGTGTATGACACCGTGCGCGTGCTGCAGGTCCCCGGCCGGGCAACGTTCTGCGACCTAGGCATTGTTATTCAGGTTTACCGGGAGGTATCGTAATATGCTGCAAACCCTGTTGGATTCCTGCGCAGCGCTCGGTGTGCCGCTGACGGCGGCGCAGGCGGAGCAGCTGTGCGACTTCGGCGCGCGCCTGCTCGAGCAGAACCGCGTTATGAATCTGACGGCCATCACGGAGCCGCAGGCCGTGGCGAAGCTGCACTTTGCCGACTGCCTCGCACTGCTGCGCATCGTGCCGTTTTCAGGCAGGCGCGTCATCGACGTCGGCTGCGGGGCGGGCTTCCCCGGCGTGCCGCTGAAGCTCGGCGAGCCGAGCCTCGACCTGACGCTGCTCGACAGCCTCGGCAAGCGCGTGACGTGGCTGGAGGCGACACTGCGGGACATGGGCGTCCCGGCGCAGTGCGTCTGTGCCCGTGCGGAGGACTATGCCGCCAAGGCGCGCGAGCAATATGACATCGCGACGTCCCGCGCGGTGGCACGGCTGAACATTCTGGCGGAGCTGTGCCTGCCGTTCGTGAAGCCGGGCGGATACTTCCTCGCCATGAAGGCCGCCGCTGCGGCCGAGGAGCTGGAAGAGGCGAAGCGCGGCATCGCAAAGCTGGGCGGCCGCGTGGAAAAAACGGAGACCTACGACATCGACGGCGCGCCGCGCTGCGTCATCGTCATCCGCAAGGAGCGCCCGACACCCCCGGCCTATCCCCGCCGCTATGCGAAGATCAAGCAGTCACCGCTGTGATTTGAAAGAAAGATGAGCGTAAATGAGCTATTTTGCAGGAAATTATGACATTGCCGTCATCGGCGCGGGCCACGCCGGGATCGAGGCCGGTCTTGCGGCCGCGCGGCTGGGGCTGCAGGCCGTCGTGTTCACGATCAATCTGGACGCCGTGGGCAACATGCCCTGCAACCCGGCCATCGGCGGCACGGGCAAGGGCCATCTCGTCCGCGAGCTCGACGCCCTCGGCGGCGAGATGGGCCGCGCGGCGGACGCCTGCTGCATCCAGTACCGCATGCTCAACCGCGGCAAGGGCCCGGCCGTGCACTCCCTGCGCGCGCAGGCAGACCGCCGCCGCTATCAGGAGCACATGAAACGCCTGCTCGAGCGCGAGCCGAACCTCTTTCTCAAGCAGGCCGCCGTCACGGAGATCCGAACGGAGGGCGGGCACGTCAGCGGCGTCGTGACGCAGCTCGGCGCGGAATACCGCGTGCGCGCCGTCGTCGTCGCGGCCGGGACGTACCTCGACAGCACCGTCATCACCGGGCAGTGCGTCCTGCATTCCGGGCCGGACGGTCTGCGCCCCGCGCCGGAGCTGAGCCAGTGCCTGCGCGCCCTCGGCCTGCGCATGCGCCGGTTCAAGACCGGAACGCCCCCGCGCATCAACGCGCGCAGCGTCGATTTCTCGAAAATGGAGGTCCAGCGCGGCGACGACGACCCGGAGCCGTTCTCGTTTTCCACCCGTGAGCCGCCGAAAAATCAGGCCGTGTGCTGGCTGACGTGGACAAACGAGCGCACGCACGCCATCATCCGCGAGAATCTGCACCGCAGCCCGCTGTTCGACGGCTCCATCACCGGCGTCGGCCCGCGCTACTGCCCGAGCATCGAGACGAAGATCGTGACGTTTGCGGACAAACCCCAGCACCAGCTCTTCCTGGAACCGGAAGGCGAAACGACACAGGAATACTATCTGAATGGTTTCTCTTCCTCTCTTCCTTTAGAGATACAGTTGCGTGCCCTGCAACAGATCCCGGCATTCCGGGACATACAGATCTACCGTCCGGGATATGCCATCGAATATGATTTCTTCGATCCGACACAACTTCACCATAACCTGGAGACAAAACAAATCCGCAACCTGTTCTTTGCAGGACAGATCAACGGAACAACCGGATACGAGGAGGCCGGCGGACAAGGATTGGTAGCTGGAATAAACGCACACATCAATTGTCATGGCGGAGAACCGTTCGTGTTAGGACGCGACGAAGCCTATATCGGCGTACTGATCGACGATCTTGTCACGAAAGGCGTGGACGAACCCTACCGCATGTTTACCTCGCGTGCCGAATACCGTATCTTGCTCCGCCAAGATGATGCGGATATGCGTTTGACGGAAAAGTCGTATGCCCTCGGTTTGGCAAAGCAGGATCGCTATGATCTGCTGAATGAGAAAAAGACCAGCCGGGACGCGATCATTGCTTTTGCAACCAACTATTCCATCAAACCGCAATATATAAACAGCGGTTTGGAAACTTTGGGCACTACCCCGCTTGCACACGGATGCAAATTGATCGAACTGATTCCACGTCCCCAAATCACGTTGGAGAATATCGCGGAACTGGTTCCGGCATTCCGGACAGAACTGGACAAGGTTCCTGTTTCACGAAAGGAAGAGATCATCGAAGCGGCAGAAATCTTAATCAAGTATAGCGGCTATATCCGCCGCGAGCAGATCATCGCCGACAAGATAAACCGTCTGGAAAATATCCATATCAAAGGCAAGTTCGATTACAACTCGATCCAGTCTTTGTCTACGGAAGCCCGCCAGAAACTGACACGGATAGACCCGGACACAATTGCCCAGGCAAGCCGTATTCCGGGCATCTCACCGAGCGACATAAACATCCTTCTGGTATTGTTAGGTCGCTAAACGCGAAATGTTCCACGTGAAACATTTACTTTAACAACAACAGCATAAAAGACTGATAATAGGATAGAAACAGAGGCAAAAAGAAATGAGCACAACCGAGGAACATATAAAAAGCATCCTTTCCGTCATACCGGAATCGCCAGGCTGCTACCAATACTTTGACGAGAAGGGAACGATCATCTATGTAGGCAAAGCGAAGAATTTGAAACGTCGTGTTTCCTCCTATTTCAACAAAGAGCACGACAGCAACAAAACGCGTGTCCTGGTTAAGCAGATACGGGACATCAAATACTTTGTTGTCGACACGGAAGAAGATGCGCTTCTTTTGGAGAATAACCTGATCAAGCAATATCGCCCCCGGTACAACGTGCTGCTGAAGCGAGGCTTTGGCAAGCAAGGTCTTTTGGAGCCAAAAGACACCAGGCGGAGACTCTGACGAGTCCCCGC
>ENA-UPSY01003216-UPSY01003216.1-human-gut-metagenome-genome-assembly--contig:-NODE-3216-length-12241-cov-4.127179_pt1 | contig 12241 bp, 8 predicted proteins | sample MGYA00250044_ERZ773365 | MGnify/ENA primary metagenome ERZ773365 (study PRJEB29103, sample SAMN06111932) | human gut metagenome | biome: human gut; feature: ankylosing spondylitis patient; material...
TTTTTTTTTCAAGCAGAAGACGGCATACGAGATGTAGCCGTGACTGGAGTTCAGACGTGTGCTCTTCCGATCTGATTGAGCTAACTTTTACATCAGAGTCTTCATCCATTTCTGGATGGTCTACCTTGTACTGCAATTCAAAAGCATTAATAGCCTCTTCAATTTGTTCTACAGTAGGCTTTTTAGACTCGTCCTCGACTTCGATAAGAGGATTAACAATGGCACGTTTAGCTGATACATAGTCAAGACGAGCTTGGTCTGCAAAAACATCTGCAGCTTCTCCTCGCTTAATAGTATCTGCACAACGGTCAATGTTTTCCTGCAAGAGTTTGGCTTGTTTATCCATACCATCAATAACATTGTTGATACGTTGGATAGTCCCAATACCACTCGCAAAGTCTAGACGAACGGCATAGCTATTTTGACCAATAATATGCAAGTCAAGCATGCGTTCTGGTTGCCAAGGTGATTTTTGTTCCAACGCACGAAGGACAAAACCACGATAATGAGCAAGGGTTGTCATTTTCATATGGAGTGGATCAGAGGCAACATTCATTTGCATTGTATAGTTCAGTTGATTACCTGCAACATCTTTCTTAGTTGCTTCGTATCCATCTGGTTCAAATGTCATAACAAATGGGTTATGTTCGACCTCATATTTCTTACCATCTTCTTTTTCAACCACTTCTTTCCAAGGTCTTGTTTTTTCTACCAGCTCTTTATCCTGGACTAATAGAGAAAGTTTCTTCTCGTAAATTTCCTTATCTTTAAGGGCTTGCTTAATACGTTTTTGAGACAAAGCAATATCACGTTTCCAAGCCTTACGACGATTAGACAACAACTCAAATTCGTTATCAAGTTCCATCTTAAGTTTAAGATATGGATTGCCTGTCGCAATGGCTTTAAATTCAGAGGCTGAGAGTGTTTGCTCGTCAATATCCTCTGAAGCTCGCATCGGTGTACGACTGGTCATGATTTGCGTAATATAGCGGAGCTTTGTTTCTTGAATCTGCCAAAGGTAGTTATCAAAGCTTCCTTTAGTGATATAGTGGAAAATATTTACCTTACGATAGATATTTCCTTGACGAACCAAGCGTCCATTACGTTGGATAATATCAGACGGTTTCCAAGGCACATCGAGATGATGAACAGCTTTCATACGACGTTGTACGTTAAGACCGGTTCCCCCTTTTTCCGTTGAAGCCATGAGAATACGAATCTCACCAGCATTCATTTGACGTTGAAGTTGGAGCTTAGTCTTTTTATTAGCAGCATCGTGAATAAAAGCAATCTCTTCTTCTGGAATCCCACGTTCAACAAGCAAATCTTTCAACTCTTGATAAACAGAGAAACCTTTGCCATTAGGAGTTCCAAGGTCAGAGAAAATCATTTGTGTCCCTTTATGCTTAGCTTCCATGTGATAAATCTTGTCCACTCGCTCAACCACTTGCATGAGTTTGTCTGCATCAGCTCTTACATAGAGCTCTGCATCAAGCAAACGCATATCTAAAGCCAACTTTCTGGCTTCACTAGTGATTTTGAGCATGTTATCTTCACTAGGATCCACACTCCCATTTTTAACTCGGTCTGAGCGTTCTACAAGCTCATCCAAATAAACTTTTTGGTTATCAGTCAACTGACTTTCAACCGCTACCTTTTCTACCATAGGAACTGGAAGATTAAGGTCTTCAGTCATTTGGATATCTGCAGTCTGACGATAAATCGCCATCAACTCAGGGAGGTTCATAAATTTAGCAAAACGTTTACGTGAAATATACTTGTCACCAGTAGGGTTAAGTTCAAGACTATTCTCAACAATCCCAAACGAACCAACCCAAGCATCAAAGAAACTTACACCAAAATGTTCCATGACATCTGGTTGAAGATAATTCATCATCGTATACATTTCGCTAATAGAGTTGGAAACTGGTGTTCCAGTCGCAAAGACAACGTGACGTGTATCATGCTCTTCTTGAAGCACGCGCACCTTCATTTCCATATCCATATTCTTTTTTGAGGTGCGGTTGGTAATACCAGCAACGTTCCCCAAACGTGTCATAGGACGGACATTCTTGTACCCGTGGGCTTCATCAACAAAGAGCATATCAATACCAAGACTTTCAAAGTTGATAAACTCATCAATACCAGTCTTGTTTTCAAACAACGTTTCTAAGCTTGCTTCAAGACTTCTACGCATCGATTGTGCTTGCTTAAAAGTAATTTTGTCGTCATTGGCTTTTGCGTAACCAATGATCTCATCAAGCTCATCAATCTTTTCTGAAATAAAGGCTTGTTCACGTTCTTGTGAGACACGAACTTTCTCAAATTGAGAATGTCCAATCACAATACCATCATAGTCGCTCGTTAGAATACGAGAAACGAACAAGCGACGTCGTGACTTTTCAAAATCCTGCTCAGTCGTAACAAACACTTTCTTGGTAGGGTAGAAACGCATAATTTCTTGACCAAATTGTGCTGTTAGACTAGATGGAACCACAAACAATGGTTTATGAATAAGCCCAAGCTCTTTCATCTTGAAAGCTGCTGAAATCATGGTTAGTGTCTTACCAGTACCCACTTCGTGAGCAAGGAGTGCACGTCTCTCTTCAAGAATACGTTGTACGGCATTCTTTTGGTGAGGGCGAAGCTCTACACCTTTAGCCAACCCATCAAATTCCAAGAGACTTCCGTCATATTGACGTGTTACATAGCGATTAAAGACTTCATTGTAGGTATCTTCAATCACTTCTTGGACTGTTGGGTTTTCATGAATAAAGTTTTTAAAACTCTCTTGTAGAACACGTTCACACTCACGTAGGTTTGCTGTAGCCACTTCATCAACCTTACGTATAGGGTTTTCAGTCGTACCGAAATTACGCATGATTGTTGGTTGATTACTTGTAAGCAAGTGAGCCACAATATCTGTTGCGTGTGAGTAGCTTTTATTATACTCATCACGTAGACCTAAACGAAGGTTAGATTGACGACTCATATAGCGGTTTAACAAGCGTTCGTTGAATCCTCGTCCGATTCTGGATTTCATTAATAGTGATTTAGCTTCTTCAGAATGGAGACCAACCTTTTCATCCAACAATTCATTAAACACCCATTGAGAAACGACATTACTAGGAATCCAGCTAGAACCAATGCTGAAATCAATATCAGATAAGACAACTGGTTCTGGTACAACAGATAAAATCAATTCCAAATAACGTTCCCAATCCGCTTGTGTATCTCCGTCTTCAATGAGAGAGTTAATGCAATCACGTTTAGCAAGAACATCACCTGAAAGGAATTTATCCTTGGTAACATAGTGTACAGTCTTATCATCAATATAGCGTTCCACATCAATCATCACGGTCTCACCTAGTTCAGAAATCATCATATCTTCTGAAACATCTGGATAGACAGAACTCATGAGGTTCAAATCAACGCCACGACCTTCTGAAAGCGACACATTCAAGGCTTCTACTGCTGACATCACTTGATGGAGGTGTTTTTTAGGACGAATAGTTGGCTTTTGAAAAGCATCTGACTTCACAAAAACTACCTTTGAGCTGTCATTCTCGTCCAACTCCTCTAATTCAAGACTAGCGATAAGAGGATAACGATCATCTCGGTCAAAGAGGCGAGCATTCACCGCTTGATTGATATAACCATACTTCTTCTTGAAAGTATCGTAGGCTTGATTAAGTGTTGCAAGCAGTTGTTTGAATTTCCCTTCATCATAGTCTGTCGTCATTTGAATATCAATAATGGCTTGATACGCATTTTTGATAGCAACCATGCCACGGATACGCTTGTTTTCTGTATCCGTAAGGGGTGTTTCATAGAAATAAATACCTTTATAAAGCCCTTTACTTTTAGCTGCTTTAGAAGGTGTTTGACTTACCCATGTATTCGTAACAATATTAGGGTCTGCTTCTACTGCTGCTTCAAAGTCTAAAATGGCTTCTTCTTTGTATTTATCATCATATTTTACGAACTGTCCTTGTTCGTCTTGATAAAAAATCATTTCAGCTGCACGTGAGCTAGGACGGATAGATGTGTTATCACGATAATAGACACGCCCATTTTTATCACAAGCATACTCATTCAATCGAATATCAAGTGAAGCAAGTAAGTCTTGGTCAAGATGATTCACTTCTTCTTTAAGGATAATATCACGAGGTTCTAGTCTCTCCACTTCGAAAGGCACTGTTACTTTTGATAGTGCTTCTTGAAGCTCTGAAGCTAAGTCAATAGAGCTATCTACCACTAGATCCAGTGTTCCACCATTGAAATGACGTACCTGATAATCACCTAGGACACAAGGATTTTTACAAATAGCATCCTGGAAGAAATAGGGATTGAGTGAGACACGTTTATCAAAGGGGAGTTTATTTCTATCTGAAGACCAGAAGTCGATATTATTATCGGGAACAGGGATAAATGCTCCTTTTTGGAAAAAGAGGATATCTGTTACCACTCGTGTTCCAGCATCTTTAAAAGCAGTATTTGGTAAGCGGACACCACCTAAAAACTGAGTTCCGCTACGACGGAGTTCTGGCAGAATTGAACCAGCACTCTTATCTGCAGTACCAGTTGAAGTGATAGCAGCAACCATCCCATGATAGGGTACCAAATCGATAGCTTTCTTAAAGAAGTAATCATGAATACGATAAGGTTTATTCTCATAAGCTTTATCGACAATGCGAACATCCGCAAATGGAACATTCGTAATGACCAAGTCAAATGGTGTCCCTTCAAAGTTTACTGTTTCAAATCCTTGGACTAAAACAGTAGCATCTTGATGAAGGTGTTTAGCAATAGCACCAGTAATGGTATCAAGTTCAATTCCATAAAGAGTAGAATTCTTCTTGATATCCTCTGGCATTGTTTCAAAGAAGATACCAGTACCCATTGATGGATCAAGAATATTACCTCCTTTAAAACCACTTTCTACAATCTTATCCCACATTGCAGTAGCAATCTCTGGACTCGTGTAGTAAGCCGTTAGGGAGCTCATTTCCATCGCACGATATTCTTCTTTAGTGACAAGACTTTTTAGCTCATCACGTTCTTTTGCAAAACGATTAATCTTACTATCAAAGAAATCGTTAGCAAGTCCTCCCCAACCAACATAGTTAGAGAGAATTTCTTGTTCGGCACTGTCAGCTAGACGGTTATCTGCTTCGAGTACTTTCACAAGTTTAATAGCAGAAAGGTTAGCTTGAACCTTTTCTGCTTTAGTCATTGTTTTTGTATTTTTTTTTTGTTCTTCCATTGTTGTTCTTTCTCCTTAAAACTAAAAAAAGACCTGGTATAATACCAAGTCTTTCTTTTTAGTTGTAGTATTTGTTTATACGACTCAAAAATATGTGAGCCTCTCGTGTTTTCCTGTTTTTGAGGAACTCAATAAAACTCTCTTGAATGTCAAAAGAGAATGCTCCAGCCAGTTCACATTGCTTATCAAAGCTTTTGCTGACTGTCATAGCTTTACTCTTACGAATAGCTACATGCGTGGGCATTGTTCTGGGAAAGGTAACTCCTAGAGAGTAACCAAAATCAAACAAGGTTAATAGATATGGCGGTTCATCTTTAGAAAAGATAATCCCAAAGTTATTCCAGTGTCTATCAACATTTAAAGTCAATCGATCAATCTCAAAGAGTCTGGCAAATATCGAATCAAGCTCGGCTTCTGAAAAACCAATCTCAGCCAACTCTTTTTTCAAAAAGTTATACTGCTCTTGAGGTTGCTTCTTGGCTATTTGTTCGATATCTGATTCCGTGTACCCCCTTTGTTGCAGCAAACGAAACATCGTAACGAAGCTTCCACCTTCTGGTATGAAATTTTGTGAACGACAAAGATCACTACCTACTTTTTCGTAAGGTACATAATCTTCAATTCCACAACTTTTCAAAAACTCAGATACTAGAAACTCAGCTTCAGCCTCCCCGCCAAAAAAGTCTCTCTTATAGAAATAGTCATCTTTCAACCATTTCTCTTGAGTTCCTTTGCTAGAAGTAAATACAGTCATAGTATCTCTCCTATTTTCTACTTAAATTAGGATGATGATCTTCTAAAACAAATGGCTCATCATTGAGTTCTGGTATTGATACCCAATAAAAATCATCGGTATCAAAACCGTGTGTCATAGCAATTTCGTGCCAGACATCAGGAGCTGTATAGGTATAACCTAAAAGTTCCTTTCGGTTTTTTCGTCCAAAATCAATTTGACGCCCTTTTAGAAAATCTACCATACGTTCATAGGTGAATTCTGTGTTCAACAAAAAATCATCTTTCCTTTCAAACGTATCTAAGGTTTTACTGATTGTATCAACCAGGTATTTTCCAATCATCTTTTTATTGTTATAAAGAATAATAGTCAACTTCATGACGCTTCTCCCTGAATTATACATGAAATCACGTATAGTGTTATCTCTAGTATAACATGAAAACGCAGTTGACTCATAATGAGTTCTAAGTTTCATTTTTTCTCCTTTTATCTAAAACTGAATGTTAAGCTTTCCACAATGGGCTAAAAAAAGTTCTGCTTCTTTCTTTGCCTCTTCGTCTGCAGCTTTGTTACGTTCTCCTCTCAGTTGAACAATCCTATCATTTTTCAATTCAAGAGTATAGAGAGGGGTTTCTCTGTGTGCTTTATCACGTACAAAGACAATAATAGAGGAACCGTAGACAAAGTGTTCCTTTGCATACCTTCCAACACAGTGATGTAGGTGTTTCCCCTCTCTGACAATTTCACTTTCATTTTTAGGAAAGATAAATGCATACTTGTCAAATGTTGTCTGAGCCTTCATCATGTTTGCCAAGCGTTCAGCTGTTACAATTCTCAACTTCGCCTCTTTCTTTTCGTCCTCAAGGCGTTGTTTCTCTACTCTCAAATCTCTGACAGCATTAGTTACACGTAAATATGTACCACGTGCTTGTTGATTCTCGAGAAGAGCTGAATAATTTTCTACGATCTCTGTATGTTTATTTTCCCAATTTTTTGGGATAACTACATAATCTCCATCAAATGGAATTCCCAGAGCTTCTACCATTTCTTGATAGTCCTCATAATCACGAAGGGAGATATTGTTTTTCATCATCCAGTTAATAAAACGAATTGGTTTCACAGTGGATGGTATGATACTTTCCAAACGCTTAATTAGTGGCTTCTTGTCAGAAATCATAGCGTTTATAATCAACTCGTATAACCCCTCGAAGGTCCGACCATATCGTCTACGCAAATCTTCCTCGAAAAATGCCTTTTCGATATTCATATCCGTATTTTTTAGATACTGTTTATTCCTTCTGAGAAAATTCATAGTAACCTTACCCATATTTGCATGCTTATGTCCAAGACTACATGAGTAATAAGACCTATAAAACGTAGTACCTACCAATTCTTTGACGACTCCACGCGCCTTTATTTTTTGAGCGAATTCAATACGTTCTCGATATTTATAGATATGAGGTAGCACTGAGCTTATCTCAAAATTATCTTTAATCACGTGTCCAAAATCTAAATATCTCAACTCAGATTTTGTTTGTAACTTCTGAATAAGACTTTCCATACTTCCATAAAGCGTATAGACACTAAATGCACCAGAACCAAAAAAGAGAGCATTCCTCTGATTTTGGAATCCAGTTCTATAGATTTCTTTACCTTTTTGAACTGAAAGATATGGATCCCAGTGTGCTTTCACCATCTTATTGTTAGAAAGTTGATAAAAGTTATAAAGGCTTACGTCAAACTTTTCTTTTCCTTCTTCAAATGATTGAGTCACTGCATACATTTGCATTTCAATGCGTTTCTTTGTGACTCCCATCCAGACAAAGTAAAAAGTATCTCCTACAAAGGTTAAACGGCTGTTAAGTGATAAGCGTTTTGTAACCTTTTCCGAGAATTTTTTTCGATCTGAAGAAATAATTGTCCTAGACTTATTAGTCCATTCATAGATAGGAAAATCATTTTTCGCCCACTTAAAGAATCCATTAGGAACTTTTAGACGATTCTCAACGATTTCTTGAATACTCTTATTTGCTTTTGCCATTGTTTTTCTCCTTAATCATAAAAAAATGGCCCTAGGACCGTTTTTTCTTTCCTTGTTGTTAAAATTCCCCTTCTTCAACAGATAAATCTGAAAAAAGATCTAACTGTTTCCCAACCTCTTTAGGCATTTTCTTTGTTTTTGGGGGCTTTTTAGTTTCTGTTTTAGTTAGGCTCTTATTCTGTTTCTTTTTTGGCTTCTTAGTTGGTTGCTTGGTTGATTTCTTACTACCAGTAGTCATTTTCCCTACTACTGATTTGGTCTCAACCTTCTCAGCGGTAAAATACTCTTTAACCCAAGAAAAGACTGTGGCATCATCAACCATAGCACCTTGACCATTTCTATAGTCAGATTTACTGGCTTTTCTTATGCAGTAAGCCATAGCATCCTTAATCGTACGATCAAGATGTTTGAGAATCCCAGCAATCAGCTCATCATCCTCTTGATGATCAACTATCCAATTATGAATAGCATCCTCAGTCGGTGTATGTGCTTCAGCCATTTCATCATCAAAATGGCTTACTGCCATGAAGCGGTCAAAAGCATCAATTTTAATTGTATCAGTCATTGTTTTTCTCCTCTATTTAATAAAAGCTACGTTTCGTTTCCCATCTTGTCCTTGTTTCATTTCTAAAACATCATGTGGGATTGAAAAGTCATCTTTATAGGCTGTTGTAACGACACTTAATCCTTCAGAAACAGCCTTAAGTACTGCTTCTACTTCTTCTTGTGTATTTGCTTCACCAATAAACAAGACATTAGGGTTAAAGCGTGGAACAAAAGTGACCAGAGCATCATAGTCCATACGGTTAACCTCATTGACTTGTAGCTGACAAAAAGATACATCTTTAATTTCGACATGTCTTTCAATTGTCATCACTTTCTCTTCTTTAAAAGCTTCAGCAAGTAACAAGTAGGCCAAAGTCGTTTTGCCAACACCTGCTCGACCAGTAATGACGTGCAAGCCCGTAATGCGTACTTGTTCAAGTACGTTTTCCAAGCTACTATCAAAATCAAAGTCACGCAAAGAAACTCGATGCTCATCCCCATTGATACAATCTAATAGTCGTATAGTCATCGTTTCTAGGCCTCGAACATCGCCTACCGTTGATATCCTGATGGTGATAACTCTACCATCATCCAGCTGATAATCACAAGTTCCTAGCTGACCACGACGTTTTTCAATCACATTCATATCCGCCAGGCGTTTCATATGATTGAATAGAGCATCCGCAGTATCTGATGAAATGTGATCGTGGATCTGTTTTACATCCGCTTTTCTAAATGCTACCTCGTATTCTTCACCATGTGGGAAGAAGGTAATATCTCGGATATTATTATCGATAGCTTCTTTCAAAGCTTCATTGATATAAGTGATATAAGTAATCATTGTTTTTCTCCTTTTTCCGTTTCTAGTAACAGCTTTAACTCTGCAGCTTCTTTCTGCAATTCACGAATTGTTCTCAACAACTCGTAACGTTTGGAAAGAACCTTATCTCTATCAAGAATGGTAGTTTTACTGATAAGGTCATCCTTATCAATTTTATACAACTTACAGAGCATCGAAAATTGTGGTTCTTTAGGTATAGACCGTCCTTTTTCATAGTTATTGACAGTCCCTTTAAAAACCCCAATTCTATTTGCAACGTCTTGAAGAGATAGTGGTCTATCTAATCCTTTCCTAGCTGATTCCAGTATTGAACCTAATGTCACTCTATCTAAAGTGTAATAAGGTTCCAAATACTTTTTGACCGTCATTTCAGTCATTGTTTTTTTCTCCTCTCAGAACTCAAACAAGCTTAACTGCTCTCCTTCAGTCGTTGGTTTATCGTCAAGTGGCTTTCGACAAGCTACTAGTGTTTTTGGCTCCTTCTCAACCTTATAAATAGGTTGCATTGCACGATAGTTCTCAAAGAACGTGTCAAAAAATGCAAACAAAAGGTGTCGACATTGTCTCAAAGCCCTATACTCTAATCGAGTATAGTAAGTTGCTTCATCAGATAGCAATTCTGAATCCTTGGTATAAGTTTCAAAAACCCACCATTCAAAGCCACGTGCAAACACCTCTGTTGGTGTCAAATAATAGTCCAACTTCTTCTTAATGTGAGCAGCTTGAGCTAAGTCCGTTCTGGTTTCCTCAGCTATTTGAATAAGTTTCAGCAAGCTAGCCTTGTAGATGTATCGAATATCTTTAAAGCTATGTGACGTAGAACTAATGACCCCAGCTTTATCATACGTATAGTCTAAATAATGACCATACTCATGGATGAAGGATGAGGAATCTCTTACATCAACTGCCATAATATTTAACCCTGGCACATAAAGTCCGCTTGCTTTATGTTTTCCTAGCTTTCGGAATTTGAGTTCGGGTTCTACAGTCGAATGAGGTAAGTGATTACACAACTTCTCCCATTCCTTCTCTAGAACCTTGAATTTCTCCTTGTCAAAATCACTACCTCGATAACGCTCAGTATCAACTTCAACTTTCGAAAACCCTAAATCAAGAAATGACGTGTTGCTGTTCATTTCATTATCTTGAAAGATTTTATCCTCACGCACACTGGCTATCGTCTTAGTTGACTGATTTACATATTGTGCATTGAGGTTGGCTGCAAGCGCATCTTCATACTCTCTTTTAAGGACGTTAGCTATTTTTTGGATATTTCCATAATAACTACATTCCTTGGAGATACCTTCACTATGGATAGACATCAATTCAAGAAAGCTAAAAGATACTAGTCCATACCTCGTTTGAGAACTACTTTCTCTCCAAAAACTTAGGTTTTTCTTCAACGGTACTCTAACCTTTGAATCGTCGACAATGAGAAGATACAAGGTACGTTTGGTATCTTCTGCACTTTTAGTAGCAGGTAATCTACTCCCATGGAGTGTGAGAAGAATCTGTTCACCAAAGAGGTGTTCTTGATTTTCTTCATCTCTCAAACTCATACCCTCAAACAGGCTTTTTAGCTTATTCGAAAAATGAGCTTGATCATAACCAATGCCTTCAATATCAGCCATGATGTCTTTGACTTTATAGGCTGTAAAGACATTATCTTGTCCGAACACCTCTACCGCTAGTGCTCCAACTTCTTGAGATAAAAGTTCATGACAGTGATATCTGCGAATATTCGCATAATAATTACAGAATTTCCTCACGATATCTGTAATTTTATCAGTCTCTTTTATCTTTGGGAAAGACACTTTTTGTGCAGTTTTCCTAGCTATCACATTTAATAAATTCATTATTTTTCTCCTTCATAGAAAAAAGGAAGGTTAGCTTAAAGCTACTACCTTCCTCTTTCTCTTATATGTACTATGTACGATACACTATGGACTATACATAGTATGATATACAATTTATTGCGTAAAAAAAGGAAACCTAATTATTGTTATCAAGTTTCCTTGCAAAATCTCGTTTATGTCTTTTGTGACTCTCGATATTTCGAGAAATATCACCCTTATCCCAGATTTGTAATTCCCAAGGATAATAGAAATTACTTCTGTTTTTAAAGTAGACATGGATGCCAGTATAGTCTTCAGTATCTTTTAAATACCAATTTTTTAGTCCGTATTCTTCCTTCCAATCATCTAAACGATTCATCACTTCAGTAATGACAGATGTTGGCAAAATGACACGTGCTCCAAAAATATCATTTAAAACCGAATTTACTGGATACCCTTCTGGTCTTTTAGTAAAACGCTCAATCTTATCTAAAATAGATTCAGACGTCTTCACTCGATAGAAGTAACTAATATCGCTGACATCTGCTACCATCAAATAATCGTTGATTGACTCGTGCAGATTCAAACGATATTTTAGAATCTCATCAACTGGCACCTTAACAAAAGTGTGCTTAAGATTAACTTTAGCAAGTTTACCACTTTCAAAATACTCTTCTGAGTACTTTTTATGAATGGTGTTAATTTCAGAGATCAGTCTCTCTACTTTATTGATATCTGTCACAAGCTTATACTTCTCCATATTTTTTCTCCATTATACCATAACCCTTTCTGCTACAGGTTGTAGGTCTTAAATCGAATTTTTTCTTCTGGGGAAGCTTTCAAAAGAAAATCATCAATTCCCTTTTCGTGAGGCCAGATTAGAGCACGAACTGTACAAGACTGCTTAGTGACTAGATCTTGAACCATGTCATACATACGTTCAAATACCGAGTCATTATCCTCAATGTCTTGGGGAAAT
>ENA-UPSY01003227-UPSY01003227.1-human-gut-metagenome-genome-assembly--contig:-NODE-3227-length-12209-cov-3.907765_pt1 | contig 12209 bp, 8 predicted proteins | sample MGYA00250044_ERZ773365 | MGnify/ENA primary metagenome ERZ773365 (study PRJEB29103, sample SAMN06111932) | human gut metagenome | biome: human gut; feature: ankylosing spondylitis patient; material...
CATGCCGTTTCCCAACAACCCCACCGGTGCGGTGATGGAGCGCGAGGATCTGGAAGCCGTTGCAGAGGTACTGCGCGGCACCAACATCATGGTGCTCTCGGATGAGATCTACGCCGAGCTGAACTACGGCCTGCGGCCTCATGTTTCCGTTGCCACCCTGCCCGGCATGGCCGAGCGCACCATCGTGGTGAACGGCTTCTCCAAGACTTACGCCATGACCGGCTGGCGTCTGGGCTATGCCTGCGGCCCGGCACCCATCATCCGGATCATGACCAAGATCCACCAGAGTGCTATCATGAGTGCCCCCACCACCAGCCAGTACGCCGCCATCACTGCTCTGAAGGAGTGCGACGGCGAGATCGACCGCATGCGCGACGAGTACAATATGCGCCGCCGCCTTGTGGTGAAGTCCTTTAACGATATGGGCCTGACCTGCTTTGAGCCGCGCGGTGCGTTCTACGCCTTCCCCTGCATCAAGAGCACGGGCATGAGCAGTCAGGATTTCTGCACGAAGCTGCTGGAACAGAAGCATGTGGCCATCATCCCCGGCGATGCCTTTGGCGCTTCCGGCGAAGGCTACGCCCGCATTTCCTACGCCTACAGCGTGGAGCATCTGAAGGAAGCGCTCCGGCGCATCCGGGAATTCCTGCAGGAAAACGGCATCTATCACGGCATCTGAGGAGGAACAAATGGCAAGGCTGAACTGCGTGACCATTCTGGCCCCCGCAAAGCTCAATCTGGCGCTGGACGTGGTGGGCCTTCTGCCGGGCGGCTACCATGATCTGGACATGACCATGCAGGCCATTACCCTGTACGAGCGGGTGGTGCTGCGCCGCAGCCCCTACCTGAACCTGCGTCTGCCGGGCAGTCTGGTGGCCCCCAATAACAAAAACACTGCCATCAAGGCAGCGCTGGCCTTTTTTGACTACACCGGCCTTCTGGCGGGCGTGGACATCACCATCTATAAAAATACCCCGGTGCGGGCGGGCATGGCGGGCGGCAGTGCCGATGCTGCCGCTGTTCTGGTGGGCATGAACGAGCTGTACGGTGCGTACCTTTCCATGAGTGAGCTGTGCGCGCTGGGCGCAAAGATCGGTGCGGATGTGCCCTTTGCCCTGATGGGCGGCACCTGCCGGGTGCAGGGTGTGGGCGATTTTCTCAAAGCGCTGCCGCCGGTGCCGGAGTGCTGGTTCACGGTGGTGATGCCGGACTACGGCGTTTCCACCCCGGAGGCCTTTGCGGCCTATGACCGGGTGGGTAGCAGCATCCACCCGGACTGCGGAGCGCAGGAAGCCGCTATCCGTGCCGGAGATCTGGATGCCCTTTGCGCCGCCGCCGGCAATGCGCTGGAAGAGTGCAGCGGAGCAAAGGATACCGGGGCCATCAAGGCCCTGCTGCGGGAGCATGGCGCTGTCACCGCCCTGATGACCGGCAGTGGTGCGGCGGTGTTCGGCGTATTCCGGGACGAAGGGGCCGCACGGGCTGCTGCACAGGCCGCAAAGCGGCGCTGGAAGCAGGTGTACGTGGCGCAGCCTGACCGCGGCGGCGCACGGGTGAGCCGATAAAAATGCATAGACCTCCTTCCCACGGGGCATACTGCCCGCAAGGGAAGGAGGTCTTTTTTGTGCAGACCTTTTATAAAATCTGCCTGATCTTAATGATCGTGGGCGGCATCAACTGGGGCCTTGTGGGGCTGTTCCAGTTCGATTTTGTGGGCTGGCTGCTGGGCGGCAGCGCATCCATCTGGTCGCGCATCGTGTTCACGCTGGTGGGCATTGCGGCATCCCGGGGCTGTATTCGGAGGAAACGGATGAATGACCCTCTCAGTCAAAGCCTGCGGCATTGCCAGCTCCCCCGAAAGGGGGAGCTTTATTGTGCCTGTCCTCCAGAAGTAAAAAAGCTCTCCCTTCGGGAGAGCTGGCGCGTCAGCGCCTGAGAGGGTCAATGACAGGTGCTTTTGCTTGTTGACTCAATTACTGCTTCCGTCAAGATCATCCCAGCCTACCAGATCCGGCAGGGTGAGCGTCTCGTCGGAGCAGTGGGGGTGTGCACGCCGCTGGTCCTCGGCCATGGTGCGCACCACCTCGCGGGTGATCTCGCGGATGGCGGCGCAGTCCTCCGGCAGGTCGGTCTGGCTGCGGCCGGAGTGGGTAAACAGGATCTTACCCATGTGGCCCACCACCAGCGTCAGCGGCAGCTGCTGCGGAGCATTGCTGTTGTAGCGGTAGCCCTGCTCTTTGGCCGCTTTGTAGATGCGCTGGGCCGCAAAGCTCCAGCTCAGGATGCCGCGGGCCTGTTCTACGCCAAGGTAGCCGTACAGCACCCCCGGCGCGTCGCAGATGAGGGTGAAGGGAAACTCGGCCCCCTGCGTGGCTTTTGCCACCATGCGGGGAGAGGAACGCACCACGCAGGCCAGCCGCACGCCGCGCAGTCTGGGCAGGGTCTGCAGGTAGCGGGTCAGATATTCCCGGGTGACAGGGTGGTCAAAGGCAGGCAGGAAGATCATGACCAGAGGGTGCTCCCCTTCGCACAGCTTGTAAAAATCATTGCCCGGTGTGGTGGGGGTATCAAAGGTGAAACGGGGGATGGAGGTGCCCACCAGATGTTCTGACTTCATGCCGCAATGCACATCCTTTCAAGATAATAAAAAAATCCACACACTGCATCTCTGCAGAAAGTGCAGAGGACAGCGGTGGATGGATTGCTATAAAAAGATCCCGCCCGGTCGTCTGCGGTCAATCAAACCTACCCTTACGGACAGGTGGGTGCCCTGTCTCCGGGTTCGCGCTTCCTCATCGAGCCTTCATGGTCGCCCCATGACGGGGAGGTCTGCAATCCACCGGGGAACTCCAAGCTCCCGTTGAATGATTAGTAGGATCATATAAACCGCAACAAATCGAGCCGGGCAGGAAGTTTTGCCGGGTAATTTGTCTGGAATTATTCTTCGATGTCGTACTCGTCGCTCAGGCGCTCTTCAAACAGCTTGCCCAGCTCCAGCAGCAGCTCGTCGTCGTCCACAACATCCAGATATTCGCCTTCGTCATCCTCGCCAACGCTCAGAATGACCAGCTGAGCATTCTCAGCTTCCTCTTCGGTCTCGGCGTATTCCACAACAGCCAGATAATGCACGCCCTTGTGGTCCAGCGCATCGATCACCTCAAATGTGATCTCGTTGCCGTCCTCATCCTCTAGGGTCATCAGGTCGGGCTGATCTTCTTCGGTATTAGGGTTCTTGATTTCGTCAGACATAGATATTGTCTCCTGTATCGTGTCATAAAACGGGCTGTTTGTGTGCCGCCCGCTTGGCCTGCATATAGTGTAGCGTTTTTTTGCCTGCTCGTCAAGATGCTTTTTCGCACAGAAATTGTGCAGCAAATTTTCACGCATTTGCTCTCGCACTCTGCGGCAGAATATGATATACTATCCTCTGAATCTTCTGTGCACGGTGTGCCGTGCAGGTTACTATAGAGTATGGAGCGTGGGCGGAAATGATGCATAAAAAAAGATGGGCGGCGTTTGTGCTGGCAGCGGCGCTGGCGCTGACGGGCTGCAGTGCCGGGAGCTTTCTGCACTTTGGCAAAGGCAGCGGCGGCAGTACAGTCCAGAAGATCGACCGCCCGGCAGTGGAATCGGCAGAGCTGCAGTTTGCCCACCCTGCGGCGGGGGACACCATTGCGGTGTTTGATACCTCGGCAGGCGTGTTCAAGGCGGTGCTTTTCCCGGACAAGGCCCCGCAGGCCTATGATAACTTTGCAGGCCTTGTGCAGGCAGGCTACTACAACGGCCTGACCTTCTCCCGCGTGGAGAGCGGCTTTGTGGTGGAAGCCGGGCAGGGGGCCGACGGCAGGGGCAGTACCATCTGGAACGGCAGCCGCTACCCGGCTGAGACCACCGACAGCCTGCACCATTATTCCGGTGCCCTGTGCATGGGCACGGATGCTTCCGGCGAGTGCGCCAGCGTTTTTTACGTGATGCAGACGCTGCCGGGAGACCAGTCGGTGACGCAGGAGCTTGTGGACCAGATGAACAGCGCGGGCTACCGCGCAGAGGTGGTTTCGGCCTATCAGACCGCCGGCGGCGCGCCTTATCTTGACTACACCGATACCGTGCTGGGGCAGGTGTACGAGGGCATGGACGTGGTGGATGCCATCGGCCAGACCGCCGTGGACGAAAACCAGAAGCCCCGTGAGGACATCACCATCAACAGCGTGAGCATCGAGACCTATCAGTGAACCAAAAGGCACCCGCAGCGTTCAAAACTGCGGGTGCCTTTTTATAACTCCTTCAGTCGCCTGCGGCGACAGCTCCCTCAAAGAGGGAGCCCTTGGCAGTGCGGCAAAGTTTTCCTTTTCGCCAGAGCCTCCCTCAATGAGAAAGACTTCCCCCGGCCGGGGGAAGATGTCACGCAAGTGACAAAAAGGGGAGCAGTGGCATCGCGCCAGCGATGACGGAAGGAGTTGAATCAAATCTCCCCCGGATGTTCCTTCCGCCATGCAAGATAATCGTCCAGAATGACGGTGGCGCTGACCGAATCCAGGATCTCCTTGCGCTTTGTGCCAAAGGTGCCGCTTTCGTCCAGAATGTCGGCGGCGGCGCAGGTGGTCTGGCGCTCGTCCCACATGCGCACCGGCAGGCCGCTCCAGATCTCGACCGTCTTTGCCAGCTTGCGGCTCTTGATGGCGCGTTCGCCCTCGGTACCATCCATGTTCAGCGGCAGGCCGATCACGATCAGCTCGGCTCCGATCTCCTTGGCCACTTCGCACACCCGTGCCGCCACCTTGTTGCGGGCTTTCAGGGTGATCTGCGGGGTGATGGCCGTTGTAAGGAACTCGGTGCGGTCACAGGTGGCAAGGCCGGTGCGGCTGTCGCCGTAGTCAACAGCTAAAATTTTCATACAGGCTTCCTCTCTTGTGTGGAAAAGTTTGTCGGTCCAAGTGTACCACAGCTGCAGGCTAAAAGGTAGAGAATCACACTTTTTTTGAGAGGATTTTCGTGTTACAATAAACACAGATCGTTTTTTAGGAGGAAGTGCCCCATGCTCAAACTGGTTTTAGGCGGCTCCGGCAGCGGCAAAACGACGCTGCTCTATTCCCGCATCAAGGCCCGGGCCGAACAGGGCCGGCGCAGCATCCTTCTGGTGCCGGAACAGTTCACTTCCAGCACGGAGGGCCGCATCTACCGGGAGCTGGGCGATGCTCTTTCTGGCATGGTGGAAAGCTTTTCCTTTACCAGTCTGGCCGAGCGCATCCTCTCTGCCGAGGGCGGCGCGGCGGTGCAGACCCTTTCGGACGCGGGCCGCGCCGTGCTGGTGCGCCGCGCGCTGGAAGAGCTGCAGGATCATGTGCATTACTACTACCGCCACCGCCGCAGTGCGGCCTTCTGCCAGATGGCGGCCCAGACCATCGACGAGCTGAAAAGTGCCGGCCTTTCCGGCGCACAGCTGGCAGAGCTTGCGCCGGACTGCGGGCCGGAAAGCGGCAAGCTGAGCGAGCTGGCACTGATCTTTCAGGGGTACGAAACGCTGCTGGCGGGCACCGGCATGGACCCCGCCGACCGGCTGGAGCTGGCGGCTGACCGGCTGGAAGCCGCTCTTGCCCGGGGCGAACTGCCGGACTTTCTGCGGGAGCGGGAGGTGTTCATTGACGAGTTCGATACCTTCAACGCACCAAAAAAGCGGCTGATGGGCGCGATGCTGGCGGCGCTGCCCACCGTCACGGTGGCCCTGTGCGACGACGGTGCGCCCATGGTGCCGGGGGATATGGGGCTTTTTTCCGGCGCAAAGCAGGTGGCCGCACAGCTGCGGCAGCTGGCCCGCAAAAACGGTGCTGATGCGGCAGTGCCGGAGCTGCTGCGCCGCGACCTGCGCCATAAGGATGCGCCCGGCCTTGCGGCTGTGACAGAGCTTTTGGAGACTGGCACCTGTGAGGTGCCGCCCGCTGCGCCGGAGGTGCGGCTGTTTGCCGCTGCCAGCCGGGAAGAGGAAGCCCGCTGCACCGCTGCGGCCATCCGCCGCCTGATGCGGCAGGGCGTGCGCTGCGGCAAAATGGCCGTGGTCTGCCGCAATATCCCGGATTACCGTGCGGCCATCCGGTACGAGTTCCGCATGGCAGATATCCCGCTTTACTGCGATGAACCCACCACCCCGGAGTTCAGCGCCCCGGCTACGGCGGTGCGTGCACTGCTGGCACTGCTGCGCGGTGCGGATATGACCGAAAACCTGACCATTCTTGCCAAGACCGGCCTGTGCGCTCTGACCGAGCCGCAGGTCTGCGCGCTGGAAAACTATGCCTATACCTGGTCACCCAATGCGGCGGCATGGCGCACAAAATTTGAGAAAAGCCCCAAGGGCTTCGGCGAAAATGAACTGTCCGATGAGGATGCAAAAACGCTGGAGGATGCCGAGACTGCCCGCCAGCTGCTGGTAACAGCCGTGGACGAACTGCGCAGCAAGGTGCGGGGCGGCAGCGCCGAACAGATCAGCCGGGAACTGTATTTCTGCCTGAAAAAGCTGGGTGCAGAAGAGCAGCAGGCAGCGCTGGTGGAAGCCGTCCGCACTGCCCGGGGCATCCCGGCGGCAGAGGAAGCGGCCCGCGAGTGGAACGTGGTGATGCAGCTGCTCAACGAGATGGCCCACCTGCTGGGCGGGCAGGGTGTGACCTTTGCAGAATATGAGGACCTGTTCAGCCTGCTGCTGCGCTCTTCGGACCTTGGGCACATCCCGCAGACGCTGGATGCCGTGGTGCTGGCAAGCGCGGGCAAAATGCGTCTGGACGCGCCGGACTATGTGTTCGTGCTGGGCCTTGCGGAGGGCGAATTTCCCTGTGCACCGTCCGAGACGGGCCTTCTGACCCACGCCGACCGCGATGTTCTGATGGCAAAGCAGATCGATCTGCCGGACTGCTTTGAGAACCGCGTGGTGCGCGAGCAGGTGTGCGTTTACAAAGCCCTCACCGCACCGGCAAAGGGGTTGTGGCTCAGCTGGCCCAAGGGGCAGGGCAAGACCCTGTGCGCAGCGCTGGAACCCATCGTGGAAGCCCTGCACCCGGCGGCACCGGAGCTGGAGCTTCCCGACCTTGCAGCCACCCCCGCCGATGCACTGGATACGCTGGGCGGCTGGCCGCTGACCGACACGGAACGCGCCAGCCTGACTGAGGCGCTGCGTCTGCCGCAGACGGATGCGCCCCGGGGCCTTGCTCTGCTGCGCCGCATGGAGGAGGAACCGCCCCGGAAGGTGAACGATCTGTCCGCGCTGAGCGGCCTGCTGGGGCAGCGGCTGCGCATTTCGCCCAGCCAGCTGGAAAAATACTATACCTGCCGTTACGGCTATTTTTTGCAGTATGTGCTGGGCCTGAAGCCCCGCAGACGGGCCGAGCTTTCTGCCGACCAGAGCGGCACCCTGATGCACTGGGTGCTGCAGATGGCGCTGGACCCGCACCCGGATGCGGATAATCCCTGCGCCGGGCTGGCCCCATTTCTGGAGCTGGACGATGAAGCCATGTCAGGCCTTGCCAGCCTGCTGGTGGACGAATATGCAAAGCGCTATCTGCCGGAGGATACGGCCCGGTTCGCCTATCTGCTCTCGCGGCTCAAAAAAAGCATGACAAGCCTTTTGTGCTACCTGCGGGACGAACAGAAGCAGTCCTGCTTCCACCCGGCAGCCTGTGAGCTGCGCATCGGCTCCGGGGAGGACGCCGTGCCCGGGCAGGTGTATCATCTCTCGGACGGGCGCACCGTGCAGCTGGTGGGCACGGTGGACCGCGCCGACGAGTGGGTGGAGGAAGACGGCACCCGCTGGGTGCGGGTGGTGGACTATAAGACCGGCACCAAGAAACTGAACCTGAAAGAGGTATACTGCGGGCTGGACTGCCAGATGCTTTTGTATCTGTTCAGCCTGACGCGGGATAAGAGCGGCCGCTTTACCGGTGCGGAACCGGCAGGCGTGCTGTATCTGCTGGCAGACCCGGCCCCCAAGACCACCAACCGCCAGCAGGCACAGCAGGACGTGCAGTACGAGCTGGACGGCCTTGTGAGGGACGAGCAGAAGGTGTTCGATGCCATGGATGCGGATGAGACGGGCCGCTACCTGCCCTTTGGCTACCGCAACGGTGCACCCAGCCCCAGCCAGAAGGATAAGCGTGCCGATATTGCAAAGCTCAGCCGCATCCAGCTGCATCTGGATGATCTTGTCACCCAGATGGGCCAGCAGCTTTACGATGGGCAGATCGCTGCGGAACCGCTGGTGGCAGGCGCAGGCAGGAACCCCTGCGTCTGGTGCGACTACAGCTTTATCTGCTGCCACGAGACCGGCATCGGCGAGCGGGCACTGGAAGCCCCGGCCAAGCCCTTTGAGCCGGAAGAGACCGAGAACGAGAAGGAGGGTGAGCAGGCATGAGTGAGCCCAAATGGACCCCGGCCCAGCGGGCCGCCATCGAGGACCGGGGCGGTGCGCTGCTGGTGAGCGCGGCGGCGGGCAGCGGCAAAACAGCCGTGCTGACCGAACGCGCGGTGCGGCTCATCACAGACCCGGACCACCCGGTGGATGCGGACAAACTGCTCATCGTCACCTTTACCAATGCGGCGGCGGCAGAGCTGCGGGCACGCATCGGGCAGGCACTGCTGCGGCTCAGCCAGCAGCAGCCCCACAACACGAGCCTGCGCCGCCAGCGGATGCTTTTGCAGCGCGCACCCATCTGCACCATTGACGCGACCCGACTGTATCCGCCGCACAAACACTTCCAGGCGCTGGACACCCCGCCGTACTTTGCCCCGGCCTATCCCGGCAGCGTGGAGGTGCTGCGGGCTTCGGCGCTGGCCGAAACGCTGGAAAATGCCTACCGCGACCCGGACTTCTGCGCCTTTGCAGACCTTTACGGAAAGGGCCGCACCGATCAGGCCGCAGGCAATACCATCCTGCATGTGTACGATTTTCTGCGCGCTCTGCCGGACTACGACCGCAGGCTGGACGAATATCTGACACCATGGCAGCGGGAAAACGGCTTTGCTTTTACCTGCTGGCATGACCTGCTGCTGGCGGAAGCGGCCCGCTGCGCAAAGGCCGCGCGGGAACTGCTGACGGCAGCACTGGCAGACTGTAAGGAAGATTTTGTCCTTGCACAGGCACAGGCCGAGGAAAAAGGCAAGACCGCTGCTTCCAAGGCAAAGGCCGTGGCCGGTGTCAACGATAAATTTGCAGAGCCGCTCTCCCGGCTGGAAAGCGCCGCCGCCCTGCTGGGCGAGGTGGAACGGCTGGCTGCGGCAGGGCAGTGGACACCGCTGTACGATAAGCTGACACCCTATGTGCTGGGCATGGAGGAAATACCCGGCTTCAAGGGCATGAAAAAACGGCTGACCGGCGATCATAAGGCGGCGGTCAGGACCCGCGCAGACGAAGCCGCCAAGCTGTTTGAGCACATTACGGAGCTTGTCTCCTGCAGCGAGGAGGAAGCCGAAGCGGACCGCAGAGCGGCCCTGCCCCGGCTGCGGGCGCTGTTTGCCGCCGTGCGGGATTTTGATGCCCGCTTCTCGGCAAAGAAAAAGGAACGCAAGCTGCTGGAATTCAGCGATTTTGAGCATCAGGCCCTGCGGCTGCTGCGCACACCGGATGGCGTGTGCACCCCGCTGTGCCAGAGCATCCGGCAGAGCTATGCCGCCGTGATGGTGGACGAATATCAGGACACGAACGCTTTGCAGGATGCCATTTACCGCTGCCTTGCTTCCCCGGCGGGGGATGACCTGTTCCTTGTGGGCGACCTGAAGCAGAGCATCTACCGCTTCCGTCAGGCCGACCCCAGCATCTTCCGGGCTAAGCTGAACGCATGGGCACCGTTGCCCAGCGGCACTGCCCGCCCCCGCCCGGAGGAGGGTACGGCAGGCGGAAACGCGCTGCTGGCGCTGGATGCGAACTTCCGCTCCGCCCCGCAGGTGGTGGCAGGCATCAACTTTATCTTTGAACAGCTCATGACACCCCAGCTGGGCGATACTGCCTATGGCGACGGTCAGCGGCTGGTGTGCGGTGCACCCGGCGAATATGCCGGCAGCGTGGAAGCGCACTTCCTGCCCGACGACACCGCTGAGACCGACGCGGCGTGGATCGCCCAGCGCGTTGAAGAACTGGTGAAAAACGGCGAACCAGTGCGGGACGGCAGCTCCACCCGCCCGGTGCAGTACGAGGATTGCTGCATCCTGCTGGCGGCGCGCGGCGACTTCTTCGCTTATGAGGAAGCGCTCACGGCCCGGGGCATCCCGGTGTATGCGGATGCGCGCGAAAACTTGATGGAAGCAGCGCACATCCGGCCGCTGATCTCGCTTTTGAAGGTCATCGACAACCCGGCGCAGGATATCTACCTTGCCGCCGCCATGCTGGGGCCGATGTTCGGCTTTACGGACGACGACCTTGTACGCCTGCGTGCCCAGAGCGCCGCAATGCAGAAAAAGGCGCAGGAGGAACAGGGCGCGAAGGAAACGGGCAAAAGGGCTTCCCGCATGAGTCTGTACGGCGCAGTGCTGCAGGTGGTGCAGAATGGTGATGAAACGCCGTTCACCCGAAAGGTGAAAGACTTTTATGACCGACTCACCGCACTGCGGCGCATGGCCCGCAGTGCCCCGGCAGAACAGCTGCTGGAAGAGATCTTTGTCTCCACCGGCTATCTTGCTGCGCTGGGCGTACTGGAAAACGGTGCGCACCGCCGGGAAGATGCCCGGCGTTTTGCGGCTTTCTGTGCACAGACCGGTGCAAACGGCATCTCGGCGCTGGTGCGTGCCATCGACGCGGCGGCGCAGGCCGGTTCTACCGGGCAGGACACTGTGCCCGGCGGTGCGCGGCCTGGCTGTGTGACCATCATGACCATCCACCGCTCCAAGGGTCTGCAGTTCCCAGTGGTGTTCGTGGGCGACACGGCCCGGCACTTTAACCTGAGCGACACTTACCAGCCGGTGCTGCTGCACCGGGAATACGGCGCGGGCCTGCGCCTGCGCCCGGAACAGGGCGAGAGCATGTACAAGACTGCAGCCTACGCAGCTCTTGCCAGCGTCCATGCACAGGAAACGCGCAGCGAGCAGATGCGCCTTTTATATGTGGCGCTCACCCGTGCACAGGATAAGCTGATCCTCACGGTGCCGCTGGGCATGACCAAGACCGGCAATCCCTTTGCCAAGGCGGCAGCATTCCTTGCTGCGGGCGCGGGAGAAACGCTGAACCAGCAGGCGGGCAGCTTTGCCGACTGGCTGCGTGCAGCGCTGCTGGTGCATCCCTTCGGCGGGCCGCTGCGGCGGCTGGCAGGAGATCTGGAACTGCCCTTTGTGTTTACGGAAAGCGAGATCATGGTCACGGTGCAGGAAGCTCAGCCGGAGCCGGAAACACCGGAACAGGAACCGGAAGCGGCAGAGCCTGTCCCGGCAGACCCGGCATTGGTGGCTCAGCTGCAGGAGGGCTTTGCATGGCGGTATCCGGCGGCAAAACTGGCTGCGGTGCCCGCCAAGGTCAGCGTGACCAGCATCGTGCACAAGGCCGAGCAGACCACGCTGGAACGCCCTGCCTTTCTCTCCAAGGACGGACTGACCGCCGCCGAGATGGGCACGGCTCTGCACGCTTTTCTGGAACATGCGGACTTTGCCTCCCTTGCTGCTGCCAAAGCGGCGGGCACGCTGGAGGAAGCCATTCTGACCGAGCGTCAGCGGCAGGTGGACAGGCAGCTTGTGGCCCCGGAGATCGCGGAAAAGCTGGATGTGAGCCGGATTCGCCGCTTTGTGGAAGGCGAAGCCTTTGCAAAGATCTGCGCAGCCGAAAAGGTGCTGCGGGAGCTGGCCTTCATCACGGCGCTGCCCGCGTCGGCCGTGCTGACGGCACAGGGAGCTTCCGCGCAGGAAGCCGCTGCCGTGCAGGATGAGCAGGTGCTGGTGCAGGGCATTGCAGACCTTGTGCTGGTGTTCCCGGATCATCTGGAACTGCTGGATTACAAGACCGACCGCCGCAAGACCGAAGCGGACTTCCAGAGCGCCTACCGCCCGCAGCTGAACCTCTATGCCCTTGCCATCGATAAGCGCTTTGCGCCGAAGAAGGTAACGTATAAGGGCATCTACTCGCTGGAGCTGGGGAGGCTGATCGAAGCGTAGGAGGAAAACCCTCTCAGGCATCGCCTGCGGCGCTGCCAGCTCTCCCGAAGGGCGAGCTTCTGACGCTTTACCGGAAGGTATTGCAAAAGCTCCCCCTT
>ENA-UPSY01003235-UPSY01003235.1-human-gut-metagenome-genome-assembly--contig:-NODE-3235-length-12187-cov-3.444509_pt1 | contig 12187 bp, 10 predicted proteins | sample MGYA00250044_ERZ773365 | MGnify/ENA primary metagenome ERZ773365 (study PRJEB29103, sample SAMN06111932) | human gut metagenome | biome: human gut; feature: ankylosing spondylitis patient; material...
GGGTGAAGGAAGGGCTGTTCAACGTTCTGCAATTTGATATTGAGGGCCGTAAGGTCCTGGACCTGTTTGCCGGCACCGGCCAGCTGGGCATCGAGTGCCTCAGCCGGGGCGCGGCTTCCGCTGTGTTTGTGGACCGGCGACCGGATGCGGCAGCTTTGACCCGCGAAAACCTGAAGCTCTGCGATCTGACGGACCGGAGCCGGGTCGTGGCCGGGGATTCCATGGAATTTCTCAAGGCTGCCCGGGAAAAATATGACCTGATCTTTCTGGACCCGCCCTATGAGACGGAACTGCTGGAGACGGCCATCGCCCATATTGCCCGCCATGACCTGCTGAACGTTCACGGCATGATGATCGCGGAGCATCCGGTGGACAAGGCCCTGCCGGCCCTGTCCGCACCCTACCGCATGGGCCGGACCTACCGGTACGGCAAGATCGCCGTCACCATCTACCACCGGGACGGAGACGAGGGGGCGCAGGTATGAGGATCGCAGTCTGTTCCGGCAGCTTTGATCCCATCACGCTGGGACACATGGATATTATTCGCCGCACGGCGGCCTGCTTCGATCAGGTGTATGTCTGCGTCAGCCCCAATGCAGAAAAGCGGGGCCAGATGTTCACCCCGGAGCAAAAGCTGAAGCTGGTGGAGGCGGCGGTTTTAGAGCTGCCCAACGTAACGGCAGAGCTGTACGGCGGCCTGCTGGCCGATTTCGCCACGGAGCGGAAGGCTACCGCCATTGTCCGGGGCATCCGGACCCAGAGCGATTTCGACACGGAATATCAGCAGGCCATGGTGAACCGGGGCCTGCATCCGGGGCTGGAAACGCTGCTGCTGCCTGCGGACCCGGCGTACATCTATTTGAGCTCCACCGTGGCAAGGGAAATGATCCATTATCATCAGCCCCTTGATAAGTACCTGCCCAAGGCGATCCTGCCCCTGATCCGGGACTGGACGGAACAACGATAAGGAGAATGCGTTATGGCTGAAAACGATGTAAACCGTTTAATTGATATGCTGTATGAACGGGTCGAGGACGCCAAGTCCCCCGCCCTGAAGCCCAACCTCAGCATGGTGGACCGGGACGAGGTGCTGGATCTGCTGGACGAGCTGCGGAACCAGCTTCCTGTGGAGCTGAAACGGGCTCAGGAACTGCTGGCCGCCCGGGAAAAATTTGTGGACGAGGCCAAGCGGGACGTGGAGCGGATGATGCGTCAGGCGGATCTGGAGGCCAAGAGCAAGATCTCTGACAGCGAGGTGCTCTATGCCGCCAAGGAGAAGGCCCGGAAGATCATCGCCGACGCGGAGGATCGCTCCCGCCAGCTCTGTCAGGTGGCAAATGAGTACGCAGAGGACGCTCTGGCCCGGACGGAGGAGGCTGTACAGGCCGCACTGACCGAGGTGAAGCAGTCCCGGTCCGCATTCCGGGCCGCTTCCGCCGCCAAGCTTCAGGAACAGCGGGAAAAGCTGGAGGCAGAAAGAAAGACTGCGGAAGAGACAGGAAATTGACGTGCTGTCCGCCGCAATGCAAGCGGACGAAACACATAGGAACAAGTATAGTCGGTGTGGAAAAGATGGTTGACCATAACGGAGACTGTCTGCCGTAAAAAAGGGGTTTTGCGGGAAAATTCGTTAAAAATGACGAAAAAGAACCTGCAACTTTTTCAAAAACTCTATATTTAGCGCAACTTGCGTTCTGAAAAAGAATGACAACACAAGATATTGTGTTGTCATTCTTTTTGATTTTACGTAAACCAATCGGCGACGATGGAACAATTGTTTGAAAACGGTGAATTATTCCTGACTTTTGGCAAAAAGTGGCCTGTTTTCAAGGGTTTGCGTCGGAAAAAAATACTTGCAATCCCCCTTGAAATCGCTTATACTCAGGGTGTGTGGTGGGGAAAAGTGGGGAAGATGTGGATAACAGTGCCACATTGGACCACGAAAACCCAAAAAGTAGGGAAGGAGGGCACCGCTATGGCCAGACTCATGGGCAAGTCCAATAACACCATTGACTCCAAGGGCCGGCTGGTGATTCCCTCCAATATGCGGGAGGCACTGGGAGACCGGTTTTACATCACCATCGGCGCCCAGCACTGCCTGACCATTTATCCCGAGGCCAAGTGGAACCAGATGTCCGAGGATATGGACGAGCTGCCCTACACCGAGGCCCGGGCGCTGACGCTGCTGTATGCCAACGCTGTGGAGTGCGAGCCTGACGGTCAGGGCCGCGTTCTGATCCCCGCCGCTTTGCGGAATTACGCAAACCTGAAAAAAACCGCCACAATCGTTGGCATGAACGCCTTTGCCGAGATCTGGGATTCCGCCACCTGGACGGAGCGGGAACGCCAGATGCTGGAGGAGGACGATATGGCCGCCGCCATGGACGCCTTGGCGCGGGCCCGTCGGAATCGGAGCTGAGCTATGGAATTTACCCACAAGCCCGTTTTGCTGGCCGAGTGCATCGAAGCGCTGCATATCCGGCCGGAGGGAATTTATGTAGACGGCACACTGGGCCGTGCGGGGCACTCAAGAGAGATCGCCCAAAGGCTCACCACCGGCCGGCTGGTGTGCATTGACCGGGACCAGGCCGCTATCGACGCGGCCCAGGAGCGGCTGGCCCCTTGGATGGACCGGGTGACGCTGGTCCACAGCAATTTCGACCGGGTCAGCGAGATCTTGGCGGAGCTGGATATTCCCGGCGTGGACGGTATGTTATTTGATCTGGGAGTATCCTCTCCTCAGCTGGATGACGCGTCCCGTGGATTTTCCTATATGCATGACGCACCGCTGGACATGCGGATGGACGCCACCGCCCCTCTCACCGCTTATGATGTGGTAAACACCTGGAGCTACGAGGAGCTGCGCCGCATTTTGTTTGAGTACGGCGAGGAGCGCTACGCCCCCGCCATTGCGAAAAGAATCGTACAGGCCCGGGAGACCGCGCCGGTCCAGACTACATTGGAACTGGCGGAGCTGATCCGCTCTGCCATGCCTGCCGCCGCGCTCCGGGAGAAACAGCACCCGGCCAAGCGGAGCTTTCAGGCCATCCGCATTGCCGTCAACGGCGAGCTGGACGCCCTGCCGCCCATGCTCAGCGGAGCCATCGACCACCTGAACCCCGGCGGCCGGCTGGCCGTCATCACCTTCCATTCTCTGGAGGACCGCATTGTGAAGCGGGCCTTTCAGGATGCCGCCAAGGGCTGCACCTGTCCGCCGGAATTTCCGGTGTGCGTGTGCGGGAAAAAGCCCAGAGTGCGGCTGGTGACCCGGAAGCCCATCGTTTCGGGAGCGGCGGAGCTGGAAGAAAACAGCCGGGCCCGCAGCGCCAAGCTGCGGGTGGTAGAAAAATGTGACCCATTTGATATTTGACTTTTAAAAAGGGACAAGCCCTTTATTGTGTGTTGATTTTGTGGAAGGGAGGGACTCTGCAATGGCGTCAGCGGCCAGAGAATACCGTTATGCGCATCGGGAATTCAGCACAAACGGGAGTCTGGCCCGGGATCTGGACTGGGCGGTCCGGGAACGGGAATTGGAACATGCCGGCGAGGTCCCTCGCCACGAGCGGACACAGGCGGCTCCGAAGGTTTATCATAAGGAACAGGTTTTGGTGCGGGAGCGTCAGGCGATCCCCGTGCTATCTGTGTTGGGGGTAACGGCTGTGGCCGTGGCCGCGGTGATGCTGCTGCTGAGCTATGTGCAGCTGACCACCTTGGCCGCCGACACCGTGGCTCTGAAAAGCGAACTGACGGTCTTGCAGGCGGAAAATGTCAGCCTGACGGCCCAGCACGAGCAAATGTTTGATATGGCCACCGTCAAGGAGGTGGCGGCTGCTGCCGGAATGGCCAAGCCCACCAGCAGCCAGATCACCTATCTGGATCTGGACAGCGAGGACAGCGCCGTGGTCTACCGGACGGAGACCCCCAGCGTTTTCAGCCGGATCTTAAGCTCCTTGCATCATGGAGTCTACGCCGTGGTGGAATATTTCGACTGAACCTGAAATAAGTATGTTGTGACACAGCGGGGAGTGAGAAGCCGGCGTCTTCTTGCTCCCCTTGTTTTCTGAATTGCTGAATTACCCCTGAAAGGAGACCATCCCATGCCTCAGAATCTTCGCAGAAAAAGTGACGCGGCCCGCAGGGCCAACCAGGTGGTCCGCAGCCGGACGGCGCTGATCATGCTGGTTTTGGGCGTGGTGACTTTTGCGATCCTTTTCTGGCGGCTCTATGATTTGCAGATCCTCCGGCACGATGAGCTTCAGGGCCGTGCCGTGGAGCAGCAGACCCGCAGCGCGGTGGTGACCGCCTCCCGGGGCACCATCTATGACAGCAGCTTGAACACCCTGGCCATCTCCGCCACGGCGGAGGACGTAAACATCTCTCCGATGCGGATCGCGGAGTTTGTGGAGAGCCAAAAGGAAAAGCAGGAGAAGGCCGCCAAGAAGGCGGCGGATAAGGGAGAGACTTACACAGCCCCTATTCTGCGGGATCAGGCCTACATCGCCAAGGGCCTCAGCCGCATTCTGGGCGTGGAACAGGAGACTCTGGAAACCCGGATGACCAAGACCAACTATGACTACTGGAACATCAAGAAGCGGGCGGATCAGACGGTTTCCGACGAAGTTCGCCGTTTCATCAACGGCGAGATCGACCCTGACGGCAATGAGGTGCCGGAATCGGATCGGGTAAAGCTTCAAGGCGTCTGGCTCCAGCCATCCTCTAAGCGGTACTACCTGTACGGGTCTCTGGCTTCCGGCGTTCTGGGCTTTGTAAACTCCGACGGCGTGGGCAGTGTGGGTCTGGAGGCCAAGTACGACGATACCCTTACCGGCACTGCCGGGTATACCATCAGTGCCCGAAACGCCGCCGGCACGGAACTGATGTACAACTACGAGCAGATCTTCGATGCGGAAAACGGGCACAGTCTGGTGCTGACGCTGGATGCCAACGTCCAGATGAGTCTGGAAAACGGTCTGGAGAGTATGCTGAAAAAATACGGCGCCAAAAACGGCGGCACCGGCATCGTTATGGATGTGAACTCCGGAGCTATCGTGGCTATGGCGTCCTATCCCAACTACGATCTGAATGACTACGGCACGATTTTTGACGATGCCCTGAAGACCAAGCTGGATACGGAGCTTGCCAAGATCGACGCAAAGCGCTCCACCTATGAATCGGAGGAGGCGTATGCCGAGGCCCGGTCTGCGGCCATCAACAGCGCTGTTCAGTCCCAGTGGCGCAACAAGTGCATCGACTCCACCTACGAGCCGGGTTCCACCTATAAGCCCATTACGCTGGCGGCGGCGCTGGAGGAAGGCAAGGTGACGAAAAACTCCACCTTCTACTGCTCCGGCTCCACCCGTGTGCAGGGCTGGAACAAGCCCATCTACTGCTCTAACCACAGCGGCCACGGCCAGCAGACCCTCATCGAGGCGGTGGGCCATTCCTGCAACCCTGCCTTTATCAGCATGGGCCTGTCCGTGGGAACGGAGACCTACTACAAGTATCTGAAATCCTTCGGTCTGATGGATAAGACCGGCATCGACATGATCGGTGAGGTGAAGGGCATTTTTCAGGATGAAAAGAGCTTCAACTCTCAGGTGGTGTCTCTGGCATCCTACTCCTTCGGCCAGACCTTCAACGTGACGCCCATCGAGTTGATCCGGGCTCAGGCGGCCTGCGTCAACGGCGGCTATCTCTATCAGCCCTACATTGTGGAGCAGGTGCTGGACGAGGACGGCAACGTTCTGTCCCAGCATGACTCTACTCCGGTGCGGCAGGTCATCAGCGAGGAGACCTCCGCCATTGTCCGGGAGGCGCTGGAATATGTGGTCTCCTCCGGCAGCGGCAAAAATGGCCGGGTGGCGGGCTACCGCATCGGCGGCAAGACCGGTACCGCCGATAAGACCGGCACCAAGACCAACGACAACCCAAAGGGCGACGTGGTGGTGTCCTTCATGTGCTTCGCCCCGGCAGACGATCCCAAGTACATCATGCTCCTGACTATGGACACCCCTCGCCGTGATACCGGCACCGCCGTGTACGGCGGTACCATGGTGGCTCCCGTGGCCGGTCAGATCATGGGCGAGATCCTGCCCGCACTGGGTATTGAACCGAATTACAGCGCTTCGGAGCTGGCGGGCGCCGATGCCGCCGTGCCCTATGTGGTGGGCAAGAGTGCAGCGGACGCGAAGGCAGCTTTGAAGGCGGCGGGCTTTGCCTGTACCACCGTGGGAAGTGGCGATACCGTGACGGACCAGACCCCGGCGGGCGGCGCCATCGTGCCCAACAATGCTTCTATCGTGCTCTATCTGGGCGTGGAGAAGCCCAATGCCCCCAGCACCGTCCCCAACGTGGTAGGTAAGACCCCGGCGGAGGCCAACAAGGCCCTGACCAACGCGGGCCTCATTATGAAGGTCACCGGCGCCACCAGCACCGGCGGCAGCACCGGCAGCGTCACCGCCATTTCCCAGAGCGCGGAGGCGGGGACGGAATTGGCTGCCGGCAGCGTGGTCACGGTGCGTTTCGTCGCGAAAACCACTGACTGACCGCCCCTTACCGCACTTTTTGCCAGGTTTATGACACCATTTTCGGTATGCTTTCCGGAAAAACCTGCTACAATAGCCAAGGAGTGCTTTGTATACAGCCGCCGACTGCCCTGTGAGGGGGGCGGTGGACTTTCGTGAAACAATACCGATCAAATGGAGGAATACGATATGAAACTGCGGGAACTGCTCAACGGCGTCCCTGTCGCGTCCTGCGCGGTGGATCTGGAAATGGAAATCACCGGCGTCAGCTATGATTCCCGGGCCACCCAGCCCGGAGACCTGTTCGTAGCCATGACCGGCTACGCCACAGACGGCCACAAGTATATCGCCACGGCGCTGGAAAAGGGCGCGGCGGCGGTGCTGTGCCAGAATTTGCCGGAGGGGGATGGCCCTTATATCCGGACGGCGGATTCCCGCCGCGCGCTGGCGGTGATCGGGGCCAACTGGTTCGGCCATCCCGCCGAGGAGATGACCATGATTGCCGTCACCGGCACCTGCGGCAAGACCACCACCACCTATCTGCTGAAGGCCATTCTGGAGCAGGTCCGGGGGGCCAAGGTGGGCCTTATCGGTACCAATCAGAACATGATCGGGCAGGAGGTCATCCCTACGGACCGCACCACGCCGGAATCCTTTGAGGTCCAGCGGCTCTTCCGGGAGATGGCGGACGCCGGGTGCACCTATGCGGTGATGGAGACCTCCTCCCACGCCCTGTGTCTGGACCGGGTTTACGGCGTTCACTATGCGGTGGGCATCTTCACCAATCTGACCCAGGACCATCTGGATTTCCATGTAACGATGGAAAACTACTGCGATGCCAAGGCCATTTTGTTCCGGAACTGCGGCGTCGGCGTGGTGAACGGTGACGATCCGTGGACGCCCCGGCTGCTGAAGGATGCCACCTGTCAGGTGCGCACCTACGGCGTCAAGTCCGAGGCGGACCTCCGGGCGGAAAACGTGGTGCTGTCTGCTGACGGCATCGCCTTTGACGCGGTGACAAAAACCGAGCGGGTACCCATCCGGGTGAATATCCCCGGCGGCTTTATGGTGTATAATACGTTGGATGTGCTGGGGGCCGCACTGGCGCTGGGCATTTCCCTGAAGGACAGCGCTGCTGTTCTGGCCAAGGTCCCCCATGTGCAGGGCCGGGTGGAGGTAGTCCCCACCCCCGGCAAGGACTATACCATCCTCATTGACTACGCCCACACGCCGGACAGCATGGTGAACGTGCTGCAAACGGTGAAGGAATTTGCCAAGGGCCGCACCGTGGCGGTGTTCGGCTGCGGCGGCGACCGTGACAAGACCAAGCGCCCCCGCATGGGCAAGGCGGCGGCGGACTGGTCCGATTTTGCCGTTGTCACCACCGACAATCCCCGGACCGAAGAACCTGCGGCCATCATCCGGGATATTTTGCCGGGCTTTGACGGCAGCAACACCCCTTACGAAGTGGTGGAGGACCGGGTGGAGGCGATCCGCTGGGCCATGGACCACGCCCAGAAGGACGATGTGATCGTTCTGTGCGGCAAGGGCCACGAGACCTATCAGGAAGTGAACCACCAGAAGTTCCACATGGATGAGCGGGAGATCGTGGCGGAGCACCTGAACAGCGGACGCTGAGGTCCGGCAGACTTTAGGCATTCCCGTTTCATAAATACAGCCGCGCAGCGGCGAAAACACCGGCCGGATGTGTACCGGCCGGTCAGCAAGAGAAAGGCCCTGACGGGGAAAGCTGTCAGGACCGGGATAAGGAGAAAGCATGAGTATCTATGTGGCGTTACTGGCCGGCTGTGTGCTGACCATAATTCTGGGCAAATTCGTACTGGCGGAGCTGCGGAAGCTGAAGGCCGGACAGGAGATCCGGCAGGACGGCCCCACCTGGCACAATTCCAAGGCGGGCACCCCCACCATGGGCGGCATCGCCTTTATTCTGGGCAGCGGCATCGTGACCTTTGCCTGCGGCTGGCAGCAGATGCTGGCGGGGGACTTCGCCCATCTGTATGTGTACCTGTTCGCCCTGATCTTCGGGCTCATCGGCTTTGTGGATGACTACCGCAAGGTCCGCCAGCACCAGAACGAGGGCCTGACCGCCAAGCAAAAGTTTGCTTTGCAGCTTCTGGCGGCGGTGGTGTTCCTGTGCCTGATGCGGTATGAGGGACTGTTGACCAATGACCTCTACATTCCCTTTGTCAACGTGACGGTGACGGTCAACTGGATCGTGTACCTTGTGTTTGCGGCCTTCGTCATTGTGGGCTGCGTCAACTCCGTGAACCTCACCGACGGCATCGACGGCCTTGCCTCCAGCGTGACGACGGTGGTGATGCTCTTTTTCCTGATGGCGGCGATCCTCTGGAAGATGACCGCGCTGGGCATCTTCTCCGGTGCGCTGTGCGGCAGCCTGCTGGGCTTCTTCACCCTCTATAACCACCATCCCGCCAAATGCTTCATGGGCGATACCGGCAGCCTGTTTCTGGGCGGCGCGGTGGCGGCGCTGGCCTTTGCCTTTGATATGCCGCTGGTGCTGATTCCGGTGGGGATCATCTACATTCTGGAAACTTTATCCGATATTATACAGGTTGGATACTTCAAGGCCACTCATGGCAAGCGGTTTTTCAAAATGGCCCCTCTGCATCACCATTTGGAGCGGTGCGGCTGGAGCGAGGTGAAGATCGTAACGGTCTTTGTGTCCATTACGGCAGTGTTCTGCCTGCTGGCGTATTACGGCATCCGGAGCCGCTATCTGTAAAGTAAAAACACTTGACTTGATTTGGAGAGAAAGGAGGGAGCACCCATGACCCAGACACGGCCCCGCCGCCGTCCCCTGACCCATCAGGAGAAGCTGGCCCTTCAGGAGCGCAAGCAGCGCCGCCGGGAAAAAATGGAAGAGAGCCGGGAACTGGCCAAAGGTCCCATCGACCTGACCTTCTGTCTGCTGGTCATGCTGCTGACGGCCATCGGTCTGGTGATCCTCCTGTCCGCCAGCTTTCCCTCCGCCTATTATGAGAAAGCGCCCTCCCGCCACAACCCGCTGTATTACTTTGAAAAGCAGGGCGTTTTCGCCGTGCTGGGTACGGCGGTGATGCTGCTGGTCAGTAAATTCAACTATCAGCGGCTTCGCGGCGCGGGCAGAGCCTTGATCTATGTGTCCGTGATCTTCCTGATCCTGGTCATCATCCCCCACAACCCCATCGCGGTGACGGCCAAGGGCGCGACCCGATGGCTGAAGATCGGTATTCAGTTTCAGCCCTCGGAGATCGCCAAGGTGGCAATCATTACCTACTTTGCCGACAGTATTTCCCGAAAAAAGGACAAAATGCGCAGCTTCCGCTACGGCGTGCTACCCTACGCCTTTATTCTGGTGGTAGTGGCAGGCCTGGTGGCCGTTGAGCCCCACCTCTCCGGCGCGATCCTGATTTTGGGCGCAGGGGCGGCCATGATGCTTGTGGGCGGCATCAACTGGATCTGGGTAGGTACTGCCGCTGGCGCGGCGGTTGGCATGGTGTATGTGGCTTTATTTGTCATCGGCTATAACAAATCCCGCGTTATATACTGGCTGGACCCTTGGGCAGATGCCGCGGATAAGGGCTATCAGCTTTCTCAGAGCCTCATTACCATCGGCTCCGGCGGCCTGTGGGGACTGGGTCTTGGCAAGAGCCGGCAGAAGTTCCTGTTTCTGCCGGAGGAGCACAACGATTTCATTTTCTCCATCGCCTGCGAGGAATTGGGGCTGGTGGGGGCCGGGATCATCATGCTGCTGTTTGCGGCGCTGATCCTTCGGGGCTACTGGATCGCCCTCCACACCCGTGACCGGTTCGGCACACTGTTAGTGGTGGGCTTTACCACGCAGCTGGCTGTGCAGGTGTTTTTGAACATCAGCGTGGTGACGGGGCTGCTCCCCACCACCGGCATCTCCCTGCCGTTTTTCAGCTACGGCGGCACCGCCCTGCTTATCCAGCTGGCGGAAATGGGTGTGATCCTGAGCGTATCCAGGCAAATGAAGCCAACAAAGGCAGGGTAAACACCTGCCTCAGCGTGTCGAAAAGATTTTTCGCCCCGCTGACACATTTTCAGAACTGTTAGTTCTGAAAATATTGGATTTTAATGGCGCAGGACACCCTTCTTGGGTTTCCCGCGCACACCCTTCCTTACCGTTTTCTTGATAGCCTTAGGCAGGGTAAACACCTGCCTTTTTGGCCTGTTTTGACATCTTTTTGGAAAGGGGCGCTGCTGGTGGAAAAGCGCATTGACCGGGTGATCTTCACCTGCGGCGGCACGGCGGGCCATGTGAACCCGGCTATTGCCGTGGCGCAGCTGATGGCGGAGAAGAACCCGCAGATCAAAATACTGTTCGTGGGGGCGGAGCGTGGCTTGGAAAAGGACCTGATCCCCAAGGCGGGATACGAATTCCGTACCGTTCACATCTCCAGCTTTCACCGCTCCCTCAAGCCGGCGGAGATCAAGCACAATCTGGTGTCCCTCTACAATATGGTCCGCTCCCCGGCAGAGGCCCGGGCTATTTTGAAGGAGTTCCGGCCTGACGCGGTGATCGGCACCGGCGGCTACGCCAGCTATCCCACCGTGAAGGCCGCCGCCAAAATGGGCATCCCCACGGCGGTCCATGAGTCCAACGCCGTGCCGGGACTGACCACGGAGCTGCTGGAGCCTTACGCCGGGCGGATCATGGTAGGCTTTGAATCCTGCCGCCAGCACTACAAGCACCCGGAGAAGGTGGCCGTCACCGGCACCCCGGTCCGGGAGGACTTCTTCACCCTGACCAAGGAGGCGGCCAAGGAAAAGCTGGGCGTCAATGACGGACGGCCGCTGATCGTCTCCTTCTGGGGGTCTCTGGGCGCTTCCGGCATGAACGCCCAGATGGCGGATATGCTGGCTTTGGAGGCGGGGAAGGAGCCGTTCCATCATATCCGCGGCTCGGGCAAGAGCGGATATGCTGCCGTGCTGAAGGCATTGGCGGAGAAGGGCGTGGATCTGAAGGACCACCCCTCCCTGCAGGTCCGGGAATACATCTATGACATGGCCCCGGTGATGCGGGCGGCGGATCTGGTGATCTGCCGGGCGGGAGCGTCCACCGTCAGCGAACTGACGGCGCTGGGCGTTCCGGCCATTATGGTGCCGTCCCCCTATGGGACCAACAATCACCAGGAGAAGAATGCCCGCGCACTGGAGGAACACGGCGGCGTGGAAGTGCTGCTGGAAAAGGACTCCTCCGGCCAGGCCCTGTTTCAGGCAGCGGCGGGGATCCTCCATGATGACGCCAGACGCTCCGCCATGGAGCGGGCTATGGCGGAGCTGGGGGTCCGGGACGCGGCGGAGCGGATCTACGAGACTGTCCAGGCGGTCATGAACGGCGAAAAATAACCCGTTTTCGTTACAATTTCGACATTTACCTTTCCCCGCAGGTGTGATATACTGACCCTGCTTTCTGACAGAAATGGAACCGAAGTTCCCGTATGCCCATAGGATGGTGCGAGATTTCATTTCTATCAGGAGGGACGGACATGAGCCGACTTTTGATCCAAGGCGGGAACCGCCTGGCGGGGGAAGTGACCATTCAGGGGGCCAAAAACAGCGTGCTGCCGGTGCTGGCAGCCACGATCCTCACCGGCGGTGAGGTGGAGCTGCGCCGT
>ENA-UPSY01003243-UPSY01003243.1-human-gut-metagenome-genome-assembly--contig:-NODE-3243-length-12150-cov-11.595461_pt1 | contig 12150 bp, 8 predicted proteins | sample MGYA00250044_ERZ773365 | MGnify/ENA primary metagenome ERZ773365 (study PRJEB29103, sample SAMN06111932) | human gut metagenome | biome: human gut; feature: ankylosing spondylitis patient; material...
ATGAAAGTTTCATGGAATTTCATAATGGGATGTTGCTAGGAGTAAAGCAGAAATGTGGAAAATGTTCTGTAACATGGACTGCTCTTCATTGAACTCTGTGAATAAAGTGTAATCCCTATACCGTCCTTCTGAGCTTTTGATTTGATGGTATCTTGCCAAGTATCCTTGGATGAGTAAAGGTCGTTGATGTTTATTTTTCTCATCTCTGAAAGAAAAGGTATAGGAGTAGAGCTGGCGTTGGAAAAAGTGTAATAAATCAGATTTATTCGTTTGGAAAAATGTAACTTCCTCCGTTTGTCCACTATGGAAAATGTTTGTATGCTCTAACAGGAACAATTATATTCAGGCAAGAACTATTATACCTGAAATGGTATAAATCAATAGATATGACTGAACTCCATAATGTCGAGCATTTAATATAGTATTCCGTCAATGGCAGAATGCCAACTTTGATGAAAATGACCATAGTACCAATGGCTTATCGGATGGTTGTCGGTTTTGAGATGGTGCAGAAGCATATCCATCGTTTCCCGTCCAAATTGTATATCCTCAATCAATGAAGGATCGTTTATAGTCCATTGGCTAAGGTTGTTTTTGGAGAATAGTTCACAATGTGAAGGTGCGGTATGTGTGTGACAACTGTATCAATCAGGAAGCTAGCAGGGATGGCATTCATCTTATTTGGATCATAAACAGGAACTTCGTTCTGCCAATATAAATTGCGAGAAATATCATTTTCTTGCGACTCATTTGAATGAACACGGTATTTGTTTCTATTCCATTCATTTATGCGATAGATACGGTCAATAGAGATAGCTCCACCTACACAAAGGATGGTATGATTACAAACTTGTAGAATGGAATAATCGGGAACAGCAACGAAGCGTTTGAAGTTGAGCATTGCGCCATCGAAATAAGCAGGATTATCATGATTGCCTCGCACAAACACAATCCAATTGTTGGCTTGGTTCATTCGCTTGGCGTTTCGTCTAACTATCTGCTCATAGTACTCTTTCTTTTCGAAGCCGAAGCCACAATCCCCGGCTACAATTAGCAAAGTGTCTGTAAGCTGATATTGGATACAGAGTTTGAACACCAACTGATTAAAGTTTCCATGAATATCACCAGAAACAATAATTGTCTTGGCTTCGGGAAAAGATAGTGAGAATATGCCGTTGTGATTCATCTTTTTTTAATAGACTAATTCCATTGTTTTTTTAATTGTACAATTCGATAGTTAATGTTGCTTCTTTTTATAGTTCGTCAATCAATCGCCTAACTTCGTCCATTGAAATTTCTCCTTCTATATGTTTACGAACTATGTTGTGCATATTCTTATCATCTTTTTGATTTTCACGCCATAAGTTGGGGATTCATATAGCTACAAAAGTACAATAATAATCCAGATATTGAATATAATTCACTACATTTGCATTATAAAATCGTACCAAACAGTGAAGCTAAATAGAATAAAGGCGGTTCTTTTGGAAAAAGGTATCTCTCAGACGTGGTTGGCGAAACAGCTTGATAAGAGTTTCAGCATGGTAAATGCCTATGCTTGTAATCGGATTCAGCCTAATTTGGATATTCTACAACAGATTGCAGAGATATTGCAGGTAGATTTGAAGGACTTAATAATTGATAAAAAAGATAGGTAATAATATACAAGCCTTTCTGATGTTATTATTGAGTTTAATTGATTAGAATATAAAAATAAGCAATAAGATGGCAAACTTAAATATTGAACAGAAAAAGGTGAAAAGCCTTTTTCAAGAATCGAAATACAACTTCCTTATACCTGATTACCAACGCCCATATGCGTGGGGTGAGATGGAGTGTAAAACTTTATGGGACGATTTGTTTTCGTTCTCTTTCCCAAATGATGACTGTGACCAATTTGTTGACGATGAAGAGTATTTTCTTGGTCCCATAGTAACATTTAAGAATAGAAACCAAATGGAGGTAATTGATGGGCAGCAACGTTTAACGACACTTATGCTTTTGTTAAGGGCTTTTTATAATAAACTAGGTAGTATGAAAGACTCTCGCTCAAAACGGATGAAGGAGGATATTGAAAAATGTATTTGGAGAGCTAATGAATTTGGGGAGTTTGAAACATCTGCTCTGAAAATCAATTCACAAGTTGCTACAGATGAAGATAAAGAAGAGTTTATTGCAATATTGAAAGATGGACAAGGAATTGGCAAAAAAAGTCGTTACGCAAAGAATTTCAATTTTTTCGTTGAAAAGATAGATGCTTTTCTAAGTAATTATCCATCTTATTTTGCATATTTCCCGGCTCGTGTGTTGAATAACTGTGTCCTTTTACCAATAGAGGCAGAATCACAAAATACGGCGTTAAGAATTTTCTCAACCTTGAATGATAGAGGGAAACCTCTCTCTGATGCAGATATTTTTAAGGCGCAACTTTATAAATATTATTCATCATTTGGCAAAAAAGATGAATTTATAGAAACGTGGAAAAATCTAGATAAGATTACTAGCGAAGTGTTTCATCCAATTTATGGTACACCATTAGATGAATTGTTTACAAGATATATGTATTATGAACGAGCACTTGCAGAGATAAAATCATCAACAACAGAAGCTTTGCGCAAGTTTTATGAAGGAGATGGCAGTTATCCTCTTTTGCATCAGCCAAAGACATTGAGTAATCTTGTAAGCCTTGCCAAATTTTGGCAAGATGTTAACAATCAAGAAACAGAACGTTTCTCAGATAAAGTTCTAAAGCGTTTGTTCGTACTTAGTTATGCTCCTAATGGAATGTGGACGTATATCACTTCTGTGTATTTTATGTACCATCGTGATGAAAATGATGAAATAGAAGAAAATGCTTTTTGTCGTTTCTTGGACTGTATAACAGCTTTCATATGGGCGTATGCTATAACTAATCCAGGTGTTAATTCTTTGCGTACCCCTGTGTATGCGGAAATGGTTAAAATAATCAAAGGCGAAGAAGTAACATTCTCAGATTTCAAATTTTCAGAAGAACGTTATCGTGCGCAAATAACAAATTATGTATTCAATAATAGTCGTGCGATTACAAAATCAATGATTACTTGGTGGGCTTTTCAACATGATAATCAATCATTATTGTCATTGGAAACTAGATTCGATATAGAACATATATATGCACGAAACAGACGGGATAAAGAAAAAAGCTTATCAAATTCTCAGAATGTAGAAATACTTGGGAATAAAGTTCTTCTTGAGAAAAGATTGAATATCAGAGCTTCCGACTATCGCTTTGTAGATAAAGTAAAATATTATAAAGGTTTTACCACTGCTAATGGTCAGGAAAAGAATGGCTCTCAAATTGTAGAATTGGCAGAGATAAGTAATTCATATAGTGATTTTACTGAAACTGATATTATTAATCGTAATTCTAAAATTATTGATTCGTTTGTGAATTTCCTTAGAGCGAATCAATTATTGAAAGAGTAAAGTTATAGCTTTGAATATCAATTTGTTTTTTGACATAAGCTTCCGATAATTTACAATATCAAGAACATGACTCCTGAAGAAAAAGCAAGAATAAAGATAGACCAGTGGTTTGCCGATGCTGGTTGGAAAGTAGTCAACAGGGAGGATTATGAACCTACTTGTACGGCTGTAGCCATAAGAGAAGGTTTATTGAAAGGAAATCTTGAGGCAGATTATTTCCTTTTCATTAATGGAAAAGCAGTAGGGGTACTTGAAGCTAAGCGTGAAGAAACGGATGCTTTTGCTTCAGAGGTATGCGAGCAAGCAGCCTTATATGCAAGAAGTGTTCCGAATATCTATCAGGCATATCAAAAGCCATTGCCTTTTATCTTCACTTCGAATGGTAAGGAACTATATTGCTGTGATTTTCGTGAACAAGATTCTTGTTTCAGGCAGATCATGAATATCCCTACACCACATGAATTGGTAAAGAGGCTGGGAATTGAAGATGCATTTGCCGGACTCCCTACATTGAAAAAGAAAGGGCTGCGTGATTGCCAATATGAGGCAGTGACAGAACTTGAAAAGAGTTTCCGTGCCGGGCAAAATCGGGCGTTGATGGTTCTTGCCACCGGTGTGGGTAAAACATATACTGCTTGTCTTGCTGCCTACCGGATGCTTTCTTATACACCAATGCGTAGAGTGTTGTTTCTTGTAGACCGAAATAATCTTGGAAAACAAGCAGAAGGAGAATTTGGAACTTTCCGTCTGACAGAGAACGGGGAGGCTTTCAATACTATCTTTACGGTCAATCGCCTTCGCTCGTCTTCTATTCCTTCTGATAGCAATGTCGTTATTTCTACAATACAACGTCTATTCTCATTCTTGAAAGGAGAAACTATTGAGGATAATGATGATGACGAGAATGAACCTATAGAGGAAGTAACCTTGCCTCCTAATCCCAACTTACCGCACGACTACTTTGATATGATTATCATAGACGAGTGCCATCGCTCCATTTATGGGAACTGGCGCAAGGTGCTGGAGTATTTCGATACGGCAAGATTGGTTGGTCTGACCGCAACTCCTATCCCTGAAACAATGGCATTCTTCAATAATAACTGCATTGTTAACTACACATTGGAAAAGAGTATTGTTGATGGCGTGAATGTGGATTGTCGGGTATATAGAATAAAAACGCAAGTCACAGAAACGGGTGGGGCTATATTAGAGGGTGAGAAATTTAAAGAAGAAACAAGATATACAGGTGAGGTTAAGATTGTAAGTAGTAAGGAAACCAAAATCTATACAAATAAAGAACTTAATCGGAGTATTATCAATCCGGCACAGATAAAGTTAGTCCTTTCGACCTATCGGGATGTGGTTTATACGGAATTGTTTAATGACCCGCAACGTGAACCAAATATGGACTTTTTGCCCAAAACATTGATTTTTGCTCTCAATGAAGCTCATGCTACAAATATCGTACAAATAGCTAAAGAGGTGTTTGGACGGACTGATGACCGCTTTGTTCAGAAAATTACCTATTCGGCAGGCGACAGTAACGAACTGATACGCCAATTCCGTAACGACAAGGATTTCCGTATTGCTGTCACCTGTACGTTGGTTGCCACCGGAACAGATGTAAAGCCGCTGGAAGTAGTGATGTTCATGCGTGATGTGGAGTCATTGCCTTTGTATATTCAGATGAAAGGGCGTGGAGTACGTACTATTGGTGATGAGCAACTTCGCAATGTTACCCCGAACGCATTCAGCAAGGATTGTTTTTATTTGGTTGATGCGGTAGGCGTGACGGAACATGCGCAAACAGTGGCACCTATAGATGATGCTCCTACAACAAAGACGATTACTCTAAAGGAGCTATTAGAACGTATTAGTCATGGCTATATTCCTGACGAGTATCTCAAACGGCTTGCTGCAACGCTTGCCCGAATATACAACAAGGCGGATGATCCGCAACGGAAAGAGTTTGTCCGTTTGTCTCATGATGACATGAAGGAACTTTCTGCCAGAATATACGATGCACTGGAGAAAGGCATTCTTCCACCGTTTGTAAGCACTGATGAGCCTAACAATGAACGTAAGGGGCTAGTCGCTCCGCTTGCCAATCATGCAGATGCTCGGAAATACCTTCTTATACTTGCAGCCGGATTCGTCAATACATTGATGCCGGGTGAAGATACGCTTATCTCCAAAGGGTTTTCCATTGAGGAAGCAAAAAATACGACAGAGGCTTTTGAAGATTTTTGTAAAAAGTACTATGACGAAATAGAGGCACTGCGCATCATTTACAACAATGAGGGAGAGCCTATAACCTATTCGATGCTAAAGGATTTGGAGAACAGACTTAAAATGGCAAACAATCATTTTACATCCAAACAACTCTGGAACTCTTATGCCATAGTTAACCCTAAAGTGGTAAGGCGTTCCATTACCAAAGAAGAAAGCGATGCATTGACCAATATCATACAACTTGTGCGCTTTGCTTTCCACCAAATCGAACGATTGGATAGCGTAGTTACTACCTCTAAACAGTTTTTCAATCTTTGGTTAGGGCAAAACCAGCGTGAAATAACTGACAAACAGCGAGAGGTTATCAGTCGTATTGTGGATTACATCGCTTCTAACGGAGCTTGTACTATCAGAGATATTCGTGAAGATGATGCTACCCATGCAGCCCAAATGATTAGAGCGTTTGGCAATATGCAGAAGGCAGACGAGGCACTTCATTCACTTTACACATTTGTAGTTTTAAGAAAAGCAGCATAAAGAAATGGCAACAAATAATACAACAGAGCAATCGCTCACCAAAAAAGTATGGAATCTGGCAACCACTCTTGCCGGACAAGGAATTGGATTTACTGATTATATTACCCAACTGACCTATCTTTTATTCTTGAAGATGGATGCCGAAAATGTAGAAATGTTTGGAGAAGAGTCGGCTATTCCAACTGGTTATCAGTGGGCAGATTTGATAGTACTTGATGGCTTGGATTTGGTAAAACAATATGAAGAGACCCTTAAATTGCTTAGTGAGCAGGATAATCTGATAGGTACGATTTATACGAAGGCGCAAAACAAGATAGACAAGCCTGTTTATCTGAAAAAGGTCATCACCATGATTGATGAGGAGCAATGGCTCATTATGGACGGTGATGTGAAAGGAGCTATCTACGAAAGCATTCTTGAAAAGAACGGACAAGACAAGAAAAGCGGGGCAGGACAGTATTTTACTCCTCGTCCACTTATTCAGGCAATGGTAGATTGTATCAATCCGCAAATGGGGGAAACGGTTTGTGACCCGGCTTGTGGAACGGGTGGATTCTTGCTTACAGCTTACGATTATATGAAAGGTCAGTCAGCAAGTAAAGAAAAACGTGATTTCTTGCGTGACAAAGCTTTGCATGGTGTGGATAATACGCCTTTAGTGGTGACGCTTGCTTCCATGAATCTTTATTTGCATGGTATTGGTACAGACCGTAGTCCGATTGTTTGTGAGGATTCTTTGGAAAAAGAACCGTCAACTCTTGTAGATGTGATTCTTGCCAATCCTCCTTTTGGAACTCGTCCGGCTGGATCGGTGGATATTAACCGCCCGGATTTTTATGTAGAGACCAAGAATAACCAGTTAAATTTCCTCCAGCACATGATGCTTATGCTCAAAACGGGAGGACGTGCAGCAGTTGTACTTCCTGATAATGTTCTCTTTGAGGCTGGAGCAGGTGAGACTATTCGTAAACGCTTATTGCAGGATTTTAATTTGCATACTATCTTGCGTTTACCTACAGGTATTTTCTATGCCCAAGGCGTAAAAGCCAACGTGTTGTTTTTCAGCAAAGGACAACCGACCAAGGAAATATGGTTTTACGACTACCGTACAGATATAAAGCATACGCTTGCCACCAATAAACTGGAACGGCATCATTTGGATGATTTTGTTTCTTGCTATAATAATCGAGTAGAGACATACGATGCAGAAAATAATCCGCAAGGTCGTTGGCGTAAATACCCTGTAGATGAAATTCTTACCAGAGACAAAACAAATCTTGACATTACTTGGATAAAGCAAGGTGGTGAGGTGGACAACCGTTCATTGGCAGAGCTGATGGCTGATATAAAGGATAAAAGCCAAACGATAAGTGCTGCTGTGGTTGAACTTGAAAAGCTACTTGCGAATATTGAAGAAAATTGAGTTATGGGAAAAGAGATTTTCACAAATGATAAAGATATAAACGACCTGTTCTTGAAGGTTGTTAACCTTGTCACGCAGGCAAGGGAACGTGTGGCAACAGCCGTCAATATAGCTGAGGTTTATACTAAGTTCCATATCGGACAATATATAGTAGAATATGAGCAAAAGGGGGAAACAAGAGCCGAATATGGAAAGGCGGTGCTGAAAGAACTCTCCAAACGTCTGACTGATAGGTTGGGAGATGGATGGTCATATTCAACTCTTAAGAATATACGGCAGTTTTATATTGTTTTTTCTAAAGGGCTAACCAGTGGTTGTCCAAAGCCGAGTCAAAAGGCTAACCAGTGGTTAGCCGATTATCCGAAGTCAGAGGAATGTATCTCTGAGCCGACATTCGCTCTCTCATGGTCTCATTATCTTATACTGATGAGGGTGGAAAATCCGGATGCCCGCAGTTTCTATGAAATAGAATGTACTCAACAACAATGGTCTAAAAGACAACTCAGCCGTCAAGTAGGAAGCTGTCTTTATGAGAGATTGGCTTTGAGCCGTAACAAAGATGAAGTAATGCGGTTGGCTAAGGAAGGACAATCTATTGGGAAACCATCAGACATTATCAAGAATCCCATCACATTAGAGTTTCTTGGTCTAAAACCCGATGCAGTTTATTCAGAGTCTAAATTAGAGAATGCCATTATCAACAAGATGCAGCAATTCCTATTAGAACTTGGCAAAGGATTTCTATTTGAAGCAAGGCAGAAAAGGTTCACATTTGATGAGCAGCATTTCTTTGTTGACTTGGTGTTTTACAATCGTTTGCTACAATGCTATGTGCTTATAGATTTGAAGATAGACAAACTAACTCACCAAGACCTTGGGCAGATGCAGATGTATGTCAACTATTACGACCGCTATGTCAAACAAGACTTTGAAAAGCCGACAATTGGTATTCTACTGTGTAAGGAGAAGAACGATGCACTAGTGGAACTTACCTTGCCTAAGGATGCTAACATCTATGCTTCTGCTTATCAACTCTATCTCCCCAACAAGGCTTTATTGCAAGCTAAGGTGAAGGAATGGATTGAAGAGTTTGAAGAAAATGAGGAATTAAAGAAACTGGAAGAACATGAATAGTAATTGTGCAGCCAAAACTGCACAATTACAAACAGAAATATAATGATGGATACAAAAGCGTTACGTCAAAAGATACTCGACCTTGCGATACATGGAAAACTTGTACCCCAAGACCCTAACGATGAACCAGCATCAGTTCTGCTCGAACGAATCAAGGCTGAAAAAGAACGACTGATAAAAGAAGGCAAAATTAAACGGAGTAAGAAGTCTGCAAAGTCTTCCGATACGCCCCATTATGAGAATGTGCCGTTTGAAGTGCCGAATTCGTGGGTATGGTGTAGATTGGAAGATATAGCTTATGTTGCATCTGGAAGTACACCAGATAAAACATGCTTTGTAGAGAATGGTGTTCCTTACATTAAGATGTACAATCTCAGGAATCAAAAAATAGATTTTGCCTATCATCCACAATATATTACAGAAGAAGTGCATAATGGAAAGCTCCAGCGTTCGCGCACAGAAGTAGGAGACCTTATTATGAATATTGTTGGACCACCTCTTGGTAAACTTGCAATTATTCCTACAACATTGCCACAAGCAAATTTTAATCAGGCCGCTGTACTAATACGCCCTTACAAATTTAAAGAGGTGTTGGTATCATATCTAAAAGTCTACTTAGAGGAAATGTCAGAAATAAATTCTATTGCCACACGAGGTTCTGCCGGACAGGTTAATATATCACTGACACAATCTCAAAATATGCGAATACCAATACCGCCTTTAAATGAAGTTAGAAGGATAATTGAAGAGGTGTCTAAGTATGATATTTTGATTGATTCGCTCAAACAAAATATTACTGACATTCAAAATCTTATAGCCTATACCAAATCCAAAATCCTTGATCTTGCTATTCACGGCAAACTCGTGCCGCAAGACCCGAATGACGAGCCAGCCATTGAACTGTTGAAGCGCATAAATCCCGACTTCACACCTTGTGATAACGGGCATTATACACAGTTGCCTGAAGGATGGGCTATTTGTAAAATGAAACAGATTACAAGTATAACGAATGGGAAGTCTCAAAAAAATGTTGAAACACTTAACGGCATATATCCAATTTATGGTAGTGGCGGTGTTATAGGCAGAGCTAATCAGTATCTTTGCATCGCAGGTTCTACAATAATTGGAAGAAAAGGTACAATTAATAATCCTATATTCGTAGAGGAACATTTTTGGAACGTTGATACAGCTTTTGGCTTGAAGGCTAATGATGCTATACTTGATAAATATCTGTATTATTTCTGCTTATCATTTGATTTTAGCAAATTAGATAAAAGTACGGCTATGCCCAGTTTAACAAAAACATCTATTGGTAATGTTTTAATACCCATACCGCCATACAAAGAGCAAGAACGAATTGTGGCTAAAATAGATATGGTGCTTGATACGATGAATGAAATATTACGGGCTGTATAAACAATCCGTTTTTGTTCTGCCTTCGGTGGTATAGGTATCTCTTATTTTGAGTATTCAGAAATCCAATATCGTTTATGAGTGTCACCTATCAATCTGGTTACACTCATAAACATTGCCACATAATCAATCTCAATATCACTGTGTATTTTTAGAATCTTCATTACTGATGATTTTACCTTGAAAGGAAAAACAACTAGTTTTGAATCTGTTGTAAAATCATCAAAGATTATACAAGGAAGATTTGAGCATATCCCTGTCGCTTCATTGGTATAACCAATTATAAAAGACTTACCTGCGGTTAAAACTGGTATTGAGTAGGAATCATCATAAGCCGTTGAATTTATAATATAAGCAGTAGGTTGTTCATAATCTACAACTTATTCAAGCCTGCACATAGCCCATCCTTCAGGCAACTTCTTATCATGTTCGATATATTCTCTTATATTGTTACTGTATTCATTATAAATCAATGTAATATGGTAACAAAATTCAAAAATTATTTGGCAAAAACTAATCTTGCCAAGAACACCGTCACCTCTTATGTGTGGACGGTGCAGTATTTCCTCAACCATTATGGAGAAGTAAACAAGAAGAACCTTTTGGCATACAAGGGGTATTTGGTAGAGAACTTCAAGCCGCAGACTGTGAACCTGAGATTGCAAGGTATCAATAAGTTCTTGGAGTTTACGAAACAAGAAAAACTAAAAGTGAAGTTCGTAAAGGTGCAACAAAAGAACTTTTTGGAAAATGTAATCAGCGATGCCGATTACAAATTTCTCAAAGCCCAGCTCAAAGCAGATGGTTATGATGAGTGGTATTTCATCGTATGGTTTATGGCTGCTACAGGGGCACGTGTCAGCGAACTACTCCATATCAAAGCAGAACATATACAAATCGGGCATCTTGACCTATACAGCAAGGGAGGAAAGATACGCCGTTTGTATATCCCGAAGAACTTGCGCACGGAGGCTGCGAAATGGCTCAGAGAAATAGGACTTACTTCCGGCTACATCTTTCTGAATCGGTTTGGACAGCGCATTACTACTCGTGGAATAGCTTCTCAACTCAAACATTTTGCTGAAAAATACGGGATGAACAAAGAGGTGGTTTACCCTCATTCATTCCGTCACCGTTTCGCCAAAAACTTCCTTGACCGCTTTAACGACCTTGCTTTACTTGCCGACCTCATGGGGCATGAAAGCATAGAAACCACTCGTATCTATTTACGCCGCACTGCCAGCGAACAGCAGAAGATTGTGGATAAAGTGGTGAACTGGTAAAGTTACATTAGTCCTTAGAAGCGTTCTTGTTTACGCTTCTAAGGAATTTTGAATACCGTCAAAAATGGAGAATGTCTCTTCAATCTTGGCTACTATGCGCTGTTGCTCGGCAAGTGGAGGTAGGGGCAATATATATTGTTTTGCCTTTTCAATCGTAATGGTATCAACAGTTGTACCCTTTGAGTTATCATACATCTGTTTTAGCATATATTCGCTTCTCATGATGTGGTAAATATATTTCGCATTTATTTGATAGTCATTACACAAACAAAGTACACTTGCATCCTTGTAATAGAACTTATCAGACTCTTTTACAATGTAGCATTTGCCAATAGTACCAACGGCAGAAATCATAATATCTGACGCTTTGGGTACTGGAAATTTCTCCTTTAATGAGTTATAATGTTCCTCTGAAATATATAATTCATTATCTACAAGTCCATAAATAGACAGCTTGGCTATTTCACGTGCTCTATAAAATGGAACACCACTATGCTTCCAATCTGACTTCAAAATTCTTTTAGCTGATACGACATTAAATATTGACCCTAAATTTGTCGTTATCCACCCGCTCGGAACGTCAAACGTATAATGCCCGTTATCACAAGGTGTGAAGTCGGGATTTATGCGCTTCAACAGTTCAATGGCTGGCTCGTCATTCGG
>ENA-UPSY01003244-UPSY01003244.1-human-gut-metagenome-genome-assembly--contig:-NODE-3244-length-12149-cov-63.441103_pt1 | contig 12149 bp, 11 predicted proteins | sample MGYA00250044_ERZ773365 | MGnify/ENA primary metagenome ERZ773365 (study PRJEB29103, sample SAMN06111932) | human gut metagenome | biome: human gut; feature: ankylosing spondylitis patient; material...
AATCGGTGGAGCTGCATGACAAGGTCATCGGGCATTATCTGAACATAAAACACTATCAGTAAGTTGGAGTCATTACCCTGATTTTTTTACTGCTAAAAGCTTCAAAAAGTGATAATAGAAATGGGCGGCAGATACTAACGTTGAATATTTTTAAAGATAATAAGCTATAATATATTTGCTTTGCGTGTTGTTCTCGCCAATCATCGAATCTGGGATCTAATATTTTTGCGTACACACTGGCGTCATTACTAATTTTAGTGAGGAAGCTTTCACTGTTTATTTCCCCTTCAATTATTTTTTGTTTGAATGATTTGTATAAAGAGCCCTCGCTAACTACGGCGTAGTGACCACTCCACCAATGTCGGATATAATTTGTTAGCTTGAAGTTTTTATTTCTATCTGAAAACTCATTTATCATTTTATTCCACCCTTTCTCTGCAAAGTCAACAGGGTGAGACTTTCTCATGTCACTAAATATTTTGTTTTTGATTAAATCCGCAGAGTCTAGATCCATACCTCTTGCATTAAGGATTTCGAATATTACATAAGCGTCGTCTTCATTGTCCACGATTACTCTAATTATTTTAATTTTTGTTGTTAATTGTTTTGCGACTGCTCTAATGAATTTAACAGTTACTTGGTTATCTACTTTTTCTTGTGGTAATTGAAGTTTTTCAACTATTGTTTCAATAGAGGTCAATTTTTCGTAAAAGTAATTGTATGCCTGTTTTAGAAGTTCATCCTCTAAATTATTTGTGTTTTCATTGGTTTTGTTGTAATACTGTATGGCTAATTTAAAAAAGTCACTGTCTGATTGTCTGTCAAGTTTGAAATATTTATCAGAATCATCGCTATCATCACCTTCGTCTATGCTAACCCCTTCAATATAATTATCATAAAAGCTTTTGCCAATGCTTTCATTGTCTAGTTCTTTGAGTTTTTGGCAAATTGCGCAAATTAAAATTGTTATTATGGTTAGGCGTTGTTGTCCATCAACAATACTCAATCTAAACCCATCTTCATTACCGGCTAAAACAATTGTGCCAAGGAAATATTCTTGATGTTCAAATTTGTCATCGGAAAACTTTATATTTGAGAGTAGATCAAACCAAAACTCTTGTAATTGCTCCTCAACCCACGAAAACTCCCTTTGATTCCTGGATACGTAGTACTGTTTTCTTAAAGAGAATAAATTATCTACTGATAATGGATGCGCTTTGAATTCCATGATGACTCCTGTTGCATTGATTTGCGCTACAAAGTTAGTTATGACCCTATGACTTTCAAAGAATTTCCGCCATTCACTTCATACGCACACACCTTTAAAACGCCATGAAAATGAAACAGCGTAAATTTCGTATGATTGATTTTACTCATAAGTACACTTTCTTCAAGCATGGTTTTGATTTAATTTTTATGTATACCATTGAAGAATGTCACTCAGGCGCGAGCCTCGACTGCCCACTTAATTCTTTTGTTCTGCGACGAATTCCTTTCTAGGCAGGCTTTCCCACCGAGCAGTGGTTTTAGGTCTCAATATTAACTGTTACGGAAACCACGCTATGAGGAAATTACAGGAACCCTGGCAGCAGAACGCTGCACTCAAACAGATACGCGTCATGCTCGCTCAATCTGGCGCTGAAAAGCGTAACATGAGTGCAGAAGAAGGCACCAGCTTGAAATTGTTATGCCCCACCTCAAAAGCCTCTATTGAGAAGTAGCGCAATTTGCCCATTATTTCCCTTAAAGGTTCTGGTGTTTAAACGATTAACTGTGCCATCATATCATGGCTGCCTATACCCGTTTCGCTTGAGAGCTGGTGCCTACACTAAGAAGGATCGGTTGGTATGTAGTGATTTGCAGGATTTGACCTATCTTAGACAAGCGATGTCACCTATATAAGTTACACTTTCCCCTTTGAGCTCGAGATATACCAACTGATAAGTCATATCTAACCCAAGCCCAACAGATTAACGTCGCCAACTAAAACCGCGCCATCTACCGCCAGTGGGTGAAAGCGGGCTGGATACGCACCACTCCCGGCGACTGTATCGACTATGACCGTATCAGTGACGATATCCTGCGCGACGCTAAAATCTTCAATATCAGGCTGGTGGGTTTCAATTCGTGGAACGCCACGTATCTGCGCACTCAGCTTCAGGGGGCAGGCCTCGATCTGGAGCCATTTCCGCAAACCTATCTCAAGTTCAGCCCGGTAGCGAAATTCTTTGAGGTGTTCGTTAACCGTAAGGTAGTGTGACATAGAGGCGATCTAGTTCTGATCTGGGCGATTGGTAACGTAGTAATGGAGACTGACGCCAATGCCAACATCAAGCCCAACAAGAAGAAATCCTCTAACAAAATAGACCCAGCTGTATCCGCGCTAATGGCGTTCGGTACATTCTTTGCTGAGCACGAGGATTTTGCTTTCATTATGAGCGACAGCCACAAGCAAAGGCTAGCTAAATTTAACGGTATCTGATAAATGGATAACTCTGAATACAGAAACTCTTAATCACTATTACTATTTGTTAAAATTTTTACTAATGGTCTTAAACATATTATATTCCATCTTAAACGGGCATATACAAAGTGATCAACTGACAGCCTGTTTATACATAACAAGAGGTCTTATAATGGTGGAAACTATGGCAAACCAGCCTTAGCCTTGATGAAGGGGAAGGGAGATGAGTGAGTACGAAGATGACTATGATGTTTGGATGAGAAATAGGAAAACCATTACCGAACAACGATTGCATCCAAACCATTGGTTCAATCGGGCATCAGATTTAAGAGCTTCAGCGCATGTTTTATGGCTATCAATGGAATCAAAAGACATTCAACAAAGAATGGGGTATGGGGGTGGATTCTCACATGAGGTCGCATGTAACCCCGTTTATCACATGCTTTGTGGTTTAGCCTTAGAGTTAATTTTAAAAGCAGTAATAGTGCAGCGTTCAGAAAAAGTACCGGAGGTACATGACTTGAATTTATTGGCTAAATTAGCTGAAGTGTCGGTAAATGCAAAAAGAAAAGAGTTACTGAAATTTTATACGGCTGCTATTGTTTGGACTGGACGATATCCTGTTCCCGCTAAATGCGATGATGACAAATTACTAGACTACTGGGCATTGGCATCTAGTGTACTTACGGATAGAGTCAAAGGGTTTGGCAATTTGAACGTTAGGAAAGGAAATGGGGCTGCTAACTGGGATAAATTTCAGGTGTTATTTAACGAAGTAAGTGAAAAATTTGAATTTGTCTAGCTTCGTTGGTTATCTGTATCCCCCGAAGGGGGCCGGGCTTGTTACGCTGCCGTTACTTCAATAAAAAAATCAAAGCAACGCACACTAGTACTGCAACAAATGGGCCTAGACCGATGTTGGCGAGTACCGTAATTAAACCAGTAACGGCAATCACACGTGCTGACAGCAGGTCTGAGCCCTTTCCAAAAGTATCCATTGACACCTCCGTCGGGGTCTTTGCCGGTCTCATGAAGAGTTGGGGGCAAAAGTTCAGACCCGTAGCACTTTCTTGTTCGCAGATGAACGGCTGCTACGACCCAACTGTACTGTAGGCATACGCCAATTCTTACTTACCAATACTTTTCCGAGGTATCCTATGAATATCCTAGAAAAGCATGAAAACTCGAAGCTTCACGTAAGCCCTTGATATCTGGTGGCCCCTGTTGGGTTTGAACCAACGACCAAGCGATTATGAGTCGCCTGCTCTAACCACTGAGCTAAGGGGCCGTAGCGAGGGATTATAAAGTAACTGACGGTTGCAATCCAGCGTAAAGCGCGCAGCTGCTGTTTTTATAAACAATGCATTTTCAATCCTTTATAATCATGTTTTAGCCATACAGCCGGAGAAAACATGATTAGCGATATCCTTGCGCCGGGCCTGCGCGTTGTCTTTTGCGGTATCAACCCGGGGAAGTCCTCCGCCCATACCGGCTTTCATTTTGCCCATCCTGGCAATCGCTTCTGGAAGGTCATCCATCAGGCCGGGTTTACCGACCGACAGCTCAGGCCGGAAGAGGAGCTGCAGCTGCTGGATACGCGCTGCGGCATCACCATGCTGGTTGAGCGTCCGACGGTGCAGGCCAGCGAGGTCGCCCTGCAGGAGCTGCGCAGCGGCGGCCGTGAGCTGGTGAGGAAGATTGAGGAGTATCAGCCGCAGGCGCTGGCGGTGCTCGGCAAGCAGGCCTTCGAGCTGGCCTTTAACCAGCGCGGCGCGAAGTGGGGGAAACAGGCCATGACCATCGGCACGACCCAGGTGTGGGTGCTGCCCAATCCCAGCGGCTTAAACCGGGCGACGCTCGATAAGCTGGTGGCGGCCTATCGTGAACTGGATGATGCCCTGGCGACCCGCGGCCAGTAGCGGAGAGGGGCGACTTTCCCCGAGCGACCAGCGAAACGCCATAAAAAAAGCTCCCCGCAGGGAGCTTTTTAACCGGCTGGCGACGATTAATCGTCGAGGAAGCTACGCAGCACTTCAGAACGGCTCGGGTGGCGCAGTTTACGCAGCGCCTTCGCTTCGATCTGACGGATACGTTCGCGAGTAACGTCGAACTGTTTACCCACTTCTTCCAGCGTGTGGTCGGTATTCATGTCGATACCGAAACGCATACGCAGGACTTTCGCTTCACGAGCGGTAAGGCCGGCCAGCACGTCGTGCGTTGCCGCGCGCAGGCTCTCGGTGGTCGCGGAATCCAGCGGCAGCTCGAGGGTGGTATCCTCGATGAAATCCCCCAGATGCGAATCTTCATCGTCGCCGATCGGCGTTTCCATGGAGATAGGCTCTTTGGCGATCTTCAGCACTTTACGGATCTTGTCTTCCGGCATCAGCATGCGCTCAGCCAGCTCTTCCGGGGTCGGTTCACGGCCCATCTCCTGCAGCATCTGGCGGGAGATACGGTTGAGCTTGTTGATGGTCTCAATCATATGCACCGGAATACGGATGGTGCGCGCCTGATCCGCGATGGAGCGGGTAATGGCCTGACGGATCCACCAGGTGGCGTAGGTCGAGAACTTATAGCCGCGACGGTATTCGAACTTATCAACCGCTTTCATCAGACCGATGTTGCCTTCCTGAATCAGGTCGAGGAACTGCAGACCGCGGTTGGTGTATTTCTTGGCGATCGAGATAACCAGACGCAGGTTCGCTTCCACCATCTCTTTCTTCGCCCGGCGGGCTTTCGCTTCACCGATGGACATGCGACGGTTGATATCCTTCACCTGCTCGATGGTCAGGCCGGTCTCTTCTTCGATCTGCTGCAGCTTCTGCAGGCCGCGCTGCACGTCTTCTTTCACTTCCAGCAGCTTCTCGGACCACGGCTTGTTCATCGCCACCGCGGCGTTGAACCAGGTTTCGCTGGTTTCGTTGCCGGTGAACAGGGTGATGAAGTTTTTCTTCGGCATTTTGCACTGCTCAACGCACAGCTTCATGATGATACGTTCCTGAGTACGAACGCGATCCATCATGCTGCGCATGCTGTTGACCAGGTAATCGAACTGCTTCGGCACCAGGCGGAACTGCTTGAAGACTTCAGACAGCTTCAGGATCTCTTCCTGGGCGGCGGCATGGCTACGACCTTTGGCTTTGATGGTGTCGCGCGTCAGCTCGTACTGGGTACGCAGCTCGGCGAACTTCTCACGGGCCAGCTCAGGGTCGATGCTGTTGTCGTCATCGCTGTTGTCGTCGGCGTCTTCATCTTCGTCTTCGTCTTCGTCGTCATCCATCTCTTCCTGAGACAGCTCGGAGCCAACGTGGGTGGCGGTCGGCGCCATATCTTCTTCGGCGTTCGGATCGACGAAACCGGTGATCAGATCGGACAGACGGGCTTCTTCCGCTTCAACGCGGTCGTACTGCTCAAGCAGGTAGGTGATCGCTTCCGGATATTCGGCAACGGAGCACTGCACCTGGTTGATGCCGTCTTCGATGCGTTTGGCGATGTCGATTTCGCCTTCACGGGTCAGCAGCTCTACGGTACCCATTTCACGCATGTACATGCGCACCGGGTCGGTCGTGCGCCCGATTTCGGATTCCACGCTGGAGAGCACCTGCGCGGCGGCTTCGGCAGCATCTTCATCCGCGGTGTTTTCGGCAAGCATCAGATCATCGGCATCCGGTGCTTCTTCCATCACCTGAATGCCCATGTCGTTGATCATTTGGATGATGTCTTCGATCTGATCGGAATCGACGATATCTTCCGGCAGATGGTCATTGACCTCGGCATAGGTCAGATAGCCTTGCTCCTTACCACGTTGGACAAGAAGCTTCAGCTGTGACTGCGGGTTTTGCTCCATAAGACGGTATCCACACTTAATTCGTTTGATTGGTGTCGGCAGGCGGGCTGTCGACATTTAAAGCGAGGGCGTACTTATATTATTGCCGCTGCGCCTCTGCGCGGCTGTCGGGGGCTTCCCGATCGATACTCGGCACTTAAGCCGTTAAATACGGTGTCCTTCACGTTGCTCTGCGTTCTGCTGCTGCATCAATGCAACGTGAATGACTGAGTCTGTCATTTATTTCTTCGCCAGCTCCTGGCTGATGGTCCAGAGCTCCCGGCGTTCCTCACTGCTTAAACCGTGTGTGCGATCGCGAGCTATCAACTCTTCCTGTCGCAGTTCCAGCAGTGAATCAAACATATGGTTGAGCGAGTCGGTGAAGGTTTGTTCAGCGATATCTTTATCTGCTATATCGTCCCACATCGACAGTTTTTCAAGGGTTGCGGCCTCTTTTGTGCCGCGATATTGCTCTAAAAGTTGCCCGGTTGTCAGACCAGGCTGCGCCAGACAGCTTTTCACCAGCTCGCCGAACAGGCTCAGCCCCGGCATTTTGCGCGAGTCCAGCCCTTCCAGCGGTGGGACTAACGGCGCCAGATCCGGGTTTTGCACCAGCAGTCCTATCAGTATACGCATGGTCGTGCGTTTTAGCTGTGGTGCGGGGCGCGGCGCGCCATTTTCCGCCTGTTTTGGCATTAAACGTTCAAGCTGGGCGTCATCTAAAATGCCCAGCTTGTTGCCCAGCTCCTGACGCAAATAGATGCGCAGGGTTTCGCCCGGCACCTGGGTTATCAGCGGCAGCGCCAGCGTGCTCAGCTGCGCGCGCCCGTCCGGCGTGCTGAGGTCGACCTGCGGCAGCAGACTGTTAAACAAGAACGTGGAGAGCGGCTGAGCCTGCTCCATCCGCGCCTCGAACGCCGCTTTGCCCTCTTTACGCACCAGCGTATCCGGGTCTTCGCCGTCAGGCAGAAACATAAAGCGCAGCTGGCGACCATCGGTCATGTACGGCAGCGCCGTCTCCAGCGCGCGCCAGGCGGCATCGCGGCCGGCCCGGTCGCCGTCGTAGCAGCAGATGACGTTATTGGTCACCCGGAACAGCAGCTGGATATGGTCGGCCGTGGTCGAGGTACCCAGCGAGGCGACAGCATAGTTGATGTCGTACTGCGCCAGCGCCACGACGTCCATATAGCCTTCGACAACCAGCAACCGCGGTGGTTCGGGGTTGTCCTGCTGCGCTTCATACAGGCCATACAGCTGACGGCCTTTATGGAATATGTCGGTTTCCGGGGAGTTGAGATACTTCGGCAGGGCATCGCCCAGCACCCGTCCGCCAAACCCAATCACCCGGCCTCGCTTATCGCGGATGGGAAACATTACCCGTTCGCGGAAGCGATCGTAACTGCGTCCCTGATCGTTAGTGACCAGCATGCCGGCATCAATAAGCGACTGGCGGTTTTCCTGATTGCCGCCAAAACGTTTTAAAACGTTATCCCAACCTGGGGGAGCATAGCCGATGGCAAAGCGCGTAATCACCTCGCTGCTTAACCCCCGTTTTGCCAGGTACTGGCGCGCAGGGTCGGCGGCGGGTTGCATCAGAGACTGTTGATAAAACGTATTCAGACCATCCAGTAACTGGTAGAGGTTCTGCCGTTGATGGCGCTCTATCTGGCTGGGTCCGTTGCCTGCTTCATAAGGCACTTCGAGGTTGTGCATGGCGGCCAGCTCTTCGACCGTTTCCACGAACTCGAGCTTGTCGTAGTTCATCAGGAAATCGATAGCATTGCCGTGCGCCCCGCAGCCGAAGCAGTGGTAAAACTGTTTTTCACCGTTGACGGTGAAAGAGGGGGTTTTTTCGTTATGGAACGGACAGCACGCGTGAAAATTTTTGCCCTGCTTTTTCAGCTTTACCCGCGCATCGATCAGATCGACGATGTCGGTTCTGGCAAGCAGATCGCTAATAAATACACGTGGAATTCGTCCAGCCATAAGCCCCGTTATTTCTGATGACTATAAACGAAAATAAGCCGCGCATTCCTTTCGGAAGCACGGCCTTACAACTACAACTCGGTCTGAATTGAGAGCGTCGCTCTCAACAGATTAGTACAGACGAGTACGGCGTGCGTTTTCGCGAGCCAGTTTCTTCGCGTGACGTTTCACTGCAGAAGCTTTAGCGCGCTTACGTTCGGTAGTCGGTTTTTCATAGAACTCACGACGACGAACTTCCGCCAGAACACCTGCTTTTTCGCAGGAACGCTTGAAGCGACGCAGAGCTACGTCGAACGGCTCGTTTTCACGTACTTTAATTACCGGCATGTGCCTCTCACCTTTGATTAATTCGGTTTGCCGCTGGCCGCAATGCCAGCTTATTTCAAAATGGTGCGGAATTTTACTGCAACTACTGCTGCTTTGTAAAGCACCGGCGCCTTTTTTGAAAGGGACTTTTATAAGGGTGAGGAGTATACACGAAGAGAGCACCAGGGGTGAGCAAAGTTTTACATCGCCGGTCATTGGACCTACACTGCGCGGTATTGAAGCGAGGTAAAACAACTCATGCGTGTACTGGGCATTGAAACATCCTGCGATGAAACCGGCATCGCGATTTATGACGACCAGCAAGGTCTGTTAGCCAACCAACTGTATAGTCAGGTGAAACTGCATGCGGACTACGGCGGCGTGGTGCCGGAGCTGGCATCGCGCGACCACGTGCGCAAAACGGTGCCGCTTATCCAGGCGGCGCTGAAAGAGGCCGGTCTGACGGCGAAAGATATCGATGCCGTCGCCTATACGGCGGGTCCTGGCCTGGTGGGGGCGCTGCTGGTCGGCGCCACCGTGGGCCGGTCGCTGGCCTTCGCCTGGAACGTGCCGGCGATTCCGGTACACCATATGGAAGGGCACCTGCTGGCGCCGATGCTGGAAGATAACCCGCCAGCGTTCCCGTTCGTCGCGCTGCTGGTCTCCGGCGGTCATACTCAGCTGATCAGCGTCACCGGCATCGGCCAGTACGAGCTGCTGGGCGAGTCGATTGACGATGCGGCGGGCGAAGCCTTTGATAAAACCGCGAAACTGCTGGGGCTGGATTATCCCGGCGGGCCGATGCTGTCGAAAATGGCGTCCCAGGGTACTGAAGGCCGCTTCGTCTTCCCGCGTCCGATGACCGACCGTCCGGGGCTGGACTTCAGCTTCTCCGGTCTGAAAACCTTCGCCGCCAATACCATTCGCAGCAACGGCGACGATGAGCAAACCCGCGCCGACATCGCCCGCGCGTTTGAGGATGCGGTCGTCGATACGCTAATGATTAAATGTCGCCGCGCGCTGGAGCAAACCGGCTTTAAGCGTCTGGTGATGGCGGGAGGCGTGAGCGCCAACCGCACCCTGCGGGCGAAGCTGGCGGAGATGATGCAAAAACGCGGCGGCGAGGTGTTCTACGCCCGCCCTGAGTTCTGTACCGATAACGGCGCGATGATCGCCTACGCCGGCATGGTGCGTCTGCAAACCGGCGCCAAAGCCGAGCTTGGCGTGACGGTCCGCCCGCGCTGGCCGCTGGCCGAGCTGCCTGCCGCCTAAAGCGTCCTGACACAGGCCGACGTCACGTCGGCCTGCCTTCCTGACTACTCCATACTTTTACACAGCGAGCAGATGGCGCCCTGATGCTTATGCGAGTGCATCACGTCCGGGCGCTCGTACTCTTCCTCACAGCTAACGCATTGATATACGGTGGTCGAGGCGTTCCCCGCCGCGTCATAGCGCGGTTCGGCGATCCCGTCATCTCTCTGCTTAATGTAGTAGCGCCCGCGGGTGAGGATCCCCATCAGCGGGGTCATGACAAAGGCGACGACCAGCGCAATCAGCGGCGAGAACGGCGCCAGCGTCGTCCCCAGCAGGCCGAAGAAGGCGCAGATCGACAGCCCGGCGGCCAGGCCAAAGGAGACTACGCCCACCGGGTTCACATTGTAGATCATGCCGCGACGATACTCCGGCTGCGCCGGCGCCAGCTTGAGTAAGCCTTTATTAAAGGTGATGTCGGTCGCCACCACCACGACCCAGGCGATGGCGAAGTTGGAGTAAAAGCCGAGGATCCACGACAGGGCGCTGAACATATCGCCTTCCATCAGCGCCAGGGCAATCGCCAGGTTGACCACCACAAAAATAATCCGCCCCGGATAGCGTTTGGTGGTGCGGGTCCAGGCGCTGGTCCACGCCAGCGAGCCGGAATAGGCATTGGTGACGTTAATTTTGATCTGCGAGATCACCACCAGCACTACCGCCAGCGTCAGGGCCAGCCAGCCGGGCACCAGGTTATCGAAGACGCTGACGAACTGCTGCACCGGTTCGGTATTGTGTACCGCCGGGAAACGGGTCAACAGATAGAAGCCGAGGAAAGCGCCGATAATCTGTTTGATCGCGCCTAGCACCACCCAGCCCGGGCCGGCGGAAAAGACCGCCAGCCACCAGGCTTTACGGTTCTCAGCGGTTTTAGGCGGCATAAAGCGCAGGTAATCAATTTGCTCGCCAATCTGCATGATCAGCGACAGGCATACCCCGGCGCCGAGCATGATGGCGGTGATATCCACCGTCGACGCGCTGTTTTTACCGGCGAAATGCAGGAAGCCGTCCACCAGCTGCGGATCTTTGACAATCAGCCACACCACCGGCACCACCATCAGCACCAGCCACAGCGGAGTGGTCCACACCTGCAGGCGGGTCAGGGCTTTCATGCCATAGACCACCAGCGGGAGCACCATCAGGGTGGCGATCAGATACCCCATCCACAGCGGGATCCCGAGGCCCACCAGCAGCCCCTGGGCCATGATCGAGCCTTCGAGGGCGAAGAAGATAAAGGTGAAGCCGGCAAAAATAATGCTGGTGATCACCGAGCCGAAATAGCCGAAGCCGGCGCTGCGGGTGATCAGGTCAAGGTCAATGTTGTAGCGCGCGGCGGTGATCGCCAGCGGAATGCCGGTGAGGAAGATCACCAGCGCCGCCACCAGGATCGAATAGATGGCGTTGCTGGTGCCCCAGGCCATACCGATGCTGGCGCCGATGGAAAAGTCCGCCAGATAGGCGATGCCGCCCAGCGCCGTGACCGCGACGACGCCCGGTCCCCAGCGGCGGAAGCTCAGCGGGGCGTAACGTAAGGTGTAATCTTCTAAGGTTTCCCGGGAGCCGGAAGTCCGCGCGGTCGCGGGTAATTCAGGGTTGAGATCCAGTGATGACATAGTCATTCCTTAATGGTTAGGCATGACTTGAATTAGCAAACCTTATGCCATATTGCAGGGCAGGCGTGGCGGGGAGGGTGGTGCAGGGTGACAGAAGAGAGGGCAGGGGCTGCACCATCCGGACGCGCTTGCGCCCGGCTGGTGCAAAAGGCCTATTTGCCGAGCATGCCTTCGTCTTCGAGGAAGGCAATAATGGTGCTCAGGCCGTCGCCACGCTTCAGGTTGGTGAAGGTCCATGGGCGATCGCCGCGCATACGCTGGGTATCGCTCGCCATCACCTCCAGTGAAGCGCCCACATAGGGGGCAAGGTCGGTTTTATTGATCACCAGAAAATCGGATTTGGTGATCCCCGGCCCGCCTTTGCGCGGGATCTTCTCCCCTTCGGCCACGTCGATAACATAGATGGTCAGATCCGCCAGCTCCGGGCTGAAGGTGGCGCTCAGGTTATCGCCGCCGCTTTCCACGAAGATAAGGTCGAGGTTACCGAACTTTTCACTCAGTGCTTCCACCGCGGCGAGGTTCATCGAGGCATCTTCACGGATCGCCGTGTGCGGGCAGCCGCCGGTTTCCACCCCGACAATGCGTTCAGGCGCCAGCGCGCCCGCTTCAGTGAGGATGCGCTGATCTTCTTTGGTGTAGATGT
>ENA-UPSY01003247-UPSY01003247.1-human-gut-metagenome-genome-assembly--contig:-NODE-3247-length-12136-cov-3.558670_pt1 | contig 12136 bp, 8 predicted proteins | sample MGYA00250044_ERZ773365 | MGnify/ENA primary metagenome ERZ773365 (study PRJEB29103, sample SAMN06111932) | human gut metagenome | biome: human gut; feature: ankylosing spondylitis patient; material...
ACTGCGAGGCTGACGGCTAGATGAAGCCCGATGGTCCTCAACAGCTTCTTTCATAATTTCGGGAAGATACGTTTTTCAGACAGTTTACGGTCCAGCACCAGTTCCATGTTGCCGGTACCCTTAAATTCCTCGTAAACCACATCATCCATACGGCTTCCTGTATCTACCAATGCTGTTGCAAGAATGGTCAGACTGCCCTTTTCACGCATATTTCTTGCAGCACCGAAGAAACGCTTTGGCATATGCAGTGCTGCCGGATCAAGACCACCGGAAAGGGTACGGCCGCTTGGGGCAACGGTCAGATTGTAAGCTCTTGCCAGACGGGTGATACTGTCTAAAAGGATGATAACATCTCTTCCATGTTCTACCAGACGTTTTGCACGTTCAATAACCATTTCAGATACACGTTTGTGGCGCTCCGGAAGCTCATCAAAGGTGGAATAGATAACTTCTACATTTGGCCCTACAATGGCTTCTTTGATGTCAGTTACTTCCTCAGGACGCTCATCGATCAAAAGGATCATCAGATGCATGTCCGGATGATTGGTGGTAATAGCTTTTGCCACCTGTTTTAAGAGAGTGGTCTTACCAGCTTTTGGCGGGGAAACGATCATACCACGCTGTCCTTTACCGATGGGTGCCAGCAGGTCTAATACTCGCATGGCAACAGAAGTTTTCTCTCTTGGATTTTCCATGTGGAGACGCTGATTTGGGAAGATCGGGGTCAGATCCTCAAAGTTTGGTCTTGTCTCAGTAGCACTTAATGGATAGCCGTTCACTGTTTTAATATAGAGAAGTGCAGCGAATTTTTCTGTAGCTGCTTTTACTCTTCTGTTTCCCACAATGATATCACCGGTCTTTAAGTTGAAACGGCGGATCTGGGATGGTGCAACATAGACATCATTTTCACCTGGAAGGAAGTTTTCACAGCGGATAAAGCCGAAACCGTCCGGCATAACCTCTAAGATACCGTTTGCCTCAATGCCGCTGTCTAATTCTGCCATATCCTGTGTGGAAAGTCCCATGGCGTCATTTCTGTATTCCGGTCTTGCCACACGCTCCTGGTTGTCCACATTCTGGACATAAGTCTGGTTCTGGGTAGAATAAGTCTGGCTGACGGGAACCGCCTGCTGAACAGGGGCAGCTGCCGGAGTGCTGTAACTATTGTTGTTATTGTTATAATTGTTGTTCCCATATGTACGGATCTGCGGACGGGTCTGGTTAAATCTTTCGTATGTACGGTTATTTCTCTGATTATTCCGGTTGTCCTGGGAACGCTTTTCCTGATATCTGTTTTCCTGTGGGCGGGTCTCCTGCACACGGTTTTCCTGGCTGCGATTTTCCTGCACACGACTTTCCTGCACCCGGTTCTCCTGTGGGCGGGTCTCCTGACTGCGGGTTTCCTGGACTGGTTTCTCCCGCACTGTTTTCTCAGCATTTACACGGCTGCTGTGAGGTTTCACTGTTACTGTTTCTGCTGTGTTTTTCTGACTTTTCTCTTCCTGGGCACATAAAAGGTCAATAAGCTCTGCCTTACGAAGGCCGCTGATCCCTTTCAGTCCCACATTTTTTGCCATCTCTTTCAGTTCGGCAAGGGACCTTGTCTCTAATTTTTCGCGCATACTACTCTCCTATCTATTATGCATCTGTTATCTGAATTATTCAGTTTGCCTGTCTTTGTAAAATACGGGATTTTTCCAGATTTTGGGAAGTTCCTTTTATAGACAGATCCGACAGGCAGAGTGAGAATTTCTGCCTTGGGATCCACGTAAAATTATTTTTATCATTTTTTATTATACATTGCCATTGTTAATCTTTCAACCATTTCATATGGGCTTTTATCTGCTTTTCATAGCCATTATCTGATGGTTCATAGAATACTGTACCCTCCATTCCATCTGGAAGATACTGCTGCTTAACATAATGTTTCGGGTAATCATGGGCATATTTATAGCCTTCACCATGTCCTAATTTCGCTGCACCTTTGTAATGACGGTCCTGAAGATGTACCGGCACCGGCATGGTACGGGTGGTCTTTACATTTTCCATGGCATTCTGTATGGCAACATAGGCTGCATTGCTTTTAGGGGCACATGCCACATAGGAAGCTGCCTGGGAAAGGATGATCTGAGCTTCCGGAAGTCCAATTCGCTCTGCTGCAAGAGCTGCGCTTACTGCTACATTTAACGCCTGTGGGTCTGCATTTCCAACGTCTTCAGAAGCACAGATCATAATACGGCGGGCAATAAATTTAATATCTTCTCCTGCATACAGCATACGTGCCAGATAATACACGGCCGCATCCGGGTCAGATCCCCGCATACTTTTAATAAAAGCAGAGATGGTATCGTAATGGTTGTCCCCATCTTTGTCATAACGCACGGCCCGTTTCTGGATACATTCCTGGGCAGCAGCAAGGTCAATATGTATCAATCCGTCTTCGCTGCGTTCTGTAGTGAGAACTCCCAGTTCTACTGCATTTAAGGCTGCTCTGGCGTCCCCATTGGCTGTATCTGCCAGAAAATCTGCGGCATCTTCCTCGATCTTTACCCGGTAAGTTCCCATTCCACGTTCTGAGTCGGTTACCGCCCGGTAGATCAGCTGTTTAATGTCATCTTTCTCCAGTGGCTTTAACTCAAAAATACGGGATCTGGAAAGAAGCGCCCCGTTTACCTCAAAATAAGGATTTTCCGTAGTAGCACCGATCAGTGTCAGTGTACCGTCTTCTACAAAAGGAAGAAGATAATCCTGCTGGCCCTTATTAAAACGGTGGATCTCATCTACAAAAAGAATGGTCCGCCGTCCATACATTCCCATATTGTTTTTTGCCTCTGTGACCACTTCTTCCATGTCTTTTTTACCCGCCACAGTGGCATTGATCTGCTTAAAATCTGCCTGAGTGGTGTTTGCGATCACCTTGGCAAGGGTGGTCTTTCCTGTTCCCGGAGGTCCATAGAAGATCACAGATCCCAGTTTATCCGCCTTGATCGCCCGGTAGAGCAGCTTATCTTTTCCAATGATATGCTGCTGCCCCACTACCTCATCCAGTGTGCGCGGACGAAGCATGGAAGCCAGAGGAGACTCCTTCGCCACCGTAACCAATCCATTTTTCTTTTTTTTTCATTCGATCAACAATTCATCAGCCGTTACAAAAACATAACCTTCCTTCTGCAGTATATCGATCAGCTCCAGGGCTGCCTCTACAGAGGAAGGAAATATATCATGCATTAATATAATATCCCCATCTTTTACATCTTTCAAGACCCGCCGGACGATCTTTCCTTTATCTTTTAGTTTCCAGTCTAAAGAGTCTACAGACCAGAGGACCGGGCTCATTCCAATCTCTTCTTCCAGTTCTTCGTTCCAGTCACCATAGGGCGGACGTATATATTCCGGGCGCTTTCCGGTAATGGCTTCGATCTGTTCCTGGGTATGTTCTACTGCTTCACAGACTGCCTCCGGTCCCGCTTTTGTCAGCTGGATATGTTCATAACTGTGATTGCCAATAAGATGTCCTTCTTCGCTCATACGCTTTACAATATCTTCTTTTCCTTCTATATTGCTTCCCATAAGAAAAAAGGTAGCATGGACTCCCCGTTCTTTCAGTCCGTCTAAAAGAAGCGGGGTACATTTCCGGTCCGGACCATCATCAAAAGTGAGGGCTATATACCCGGGCTGGCCGGCAACTTTTGAAAGTGCAGGAAGTGAAAATATTTTTTCTATATCCCTGTGATCATTTTTCAGGAAAATAGCGGATAAGACCAGATCTGCTGTAAACAGAAGAAAGACGAAATATTTTATATACCTGTTATGCACGGTTCACCTGATGAATGGTATCTGTTTATTTTATGCGGGAATACGCAAAAAAATCCGCCTTTGAAGCAGATTTCCCATTCTGCCAAAAGCGGATTTAAATAGTTATTTCATCAGCCTGGTGCCTGACCTGTTACTACCTTATCATTGTTTCCATTATTTGCAGAGTCCTTCTTTACTCCCGGGCCTCCATTTACGCCTGTTACTTTCTGATCATCAGAAGAGGAGTTGGAAGTACTGTTGTCAGAGGAACCTGTGGTAGAGTTTGCAGGAGTGATCTGAACGTTGTTTCCTGTGTTATTATTTCCTGTATTGCTGCCTGAAGCATTATTTCCGGAATTCTGGCTGCTCTGGTCCCCTGTTGTTTCCTGACCCTGCTGGCTTAAATGTCCATCTGCGGCTGCCTGATAGGTGACGCCATTTATTTCTACTGCTCTGCCAGATACCATACGACCGTCGGAAGGATCCATATAATAACGAAGCCCGCCTACCTCGATCATTCCTGTTGCCATCCTGCCATCACTGTTAAAGTAATACCATGCACCATCTAACTGTCTCCAGCCAATTGCCATGGCACCGGAGCCTCTCAGATAATATTTTCCACCTGCATCTGTCAGCCATCCAGTCTGCATCACACCTTCGTTGTTGGAATAATACCAGGTGCCACCATCATTGATCCAGCCTTTTAACAGATCTCCGGAACTGCCAAGGTAATACCATTTGCCGTTCTGGTTCGTCCAGCCAGTAACCATTTTCCCAGAATTTTCCAGATAGTAGCGTTTGCCGCTAACTTCGATCCAGCCTGTCTGCATAGCACCGTCATTGCCAGTATAGTACCAGGTACCATTATCACTGATCCAGCCTTTCTTTACAGCACCGCTGCTTCCAAGGTAGTACCATTTTCCGTTTTCTGACTGCCAGCCAGTCTGCATTTTTCCGGTAGTAGTATCCAGATAATAACGGGCATCTGCTACTGTGATCCAGCCGGTAGATGCAAGTCCGTCTTTATCCATGTAGTACCAGTCATTTACATCCTGTGCCCATGCATTTTTCTGTTTTTCGTAATTTGCGTAATAATAACGCTTTCCGTTAATGGTGCGCCAGGTGTTTGCCGGGATCACAGAGGTAAAGTCCTTAAACTGGAAGTCAATATCCACGTTGCCATTGATACCTTTTACAGAACCGCTGCTTGTAGCCTGCCACATCACCGGATTTTGCCAGGTATATCGGGCAGAATATCTTGCCACCCATACTGGATAATTCATCTGGCTCATATCCAGTTTATTGTTCAGCCAGTTCTCATTTGCATAGATGATCGGGTAATAACCGGCTGCAGAAATCCGCTTGCAGAAAGCGTTTGCAATAGCCGCCAGCTCTGATTTTGACAGATTTCCCTGAGTAGAGTCTTCCATATCAAATGCTACCGGATAGGAGATCGGATAGTCGGTGATCAGGTTTAATACAAAATCTGCCTCCTGGACTGCCATGTCTGTGGTAGTTGCCAGAGAATAAATATAAACGCCTACTTTAACACCATTGGCAGTTGCGTTCTGGATATTCTTGTGGAAATAGGGATCTACTGCTCCCTTGGAACGGGTTCCCAGCATAACAAATGAAATATCATCCTTTGCCACCTGGCTCCAGTTGATCTCTCCCTGCCATCTGGAAACATCAATACCACGATGGAGCACATTCTGGATCGCGCTTCCATCTGACATCTGGTACGTACCGTTTACCTTTTTCCAGGCATTGGTATTTGTGGTAGTATTGTTGGATGATGTATTGGAATTGTTTGTATTGTTTGTATTATTGCTGTTATTAGTATTATTGTTACTATTTGAATTATTTGAATTTCCTGTGTTTGTTGTAGAATTGGAAGAATTAGTATTTCCCGGATCTCCAGGACCTCCTGTGGAAATCTCTGATACCCGGGATGAGTCATCCCCCGGACCTGCAGCAAAGGCTGGAAGAGAACTTCCAAGACTGGTGATCCCAATCATACCTGCCAGTGCCAGCGCCCGGCATCGTTTTATGATCTTATCTGCGTTATTCATGCCTGTTCTCCTGAAAAAGGGGATGTCTTTTTCCTGACATCCCCATTATGTAGTCTGCAATTTAAAAGTTTTCTATCAGCCTGGTCCGTCTGTGCGTCCTGCCGTTAAGGTGTCAGAACTGGATGTGGTATTGGAAGGACTGTTTGATGTATTATTTGAAGTGTTACCACCGGAAGGACCATTGTTGGAGCTGGAATTTCTTGATACACCAGGTCCGCCATTTTCACCGGTTACACCACCGGAAGCAGAAGTACTGCTGCTAGATGGTGTCTGAGCAGATACGCCGCTTGCATTCTGGCATACACCACTTCCATCAAAGTTGTAGGTAGTTCCGTTGATATCCAGGGAGGTTCCTGTTGTCATCTTTCCGCCGTTTGTCGGATTCATGTAGTAGATCTTATTATCTACCTGGATCCAGCCTGTCATCATGTGACCATTGGTATTGAAATAATACCAGGCATTATCGATCTGCTTCCAGCCTACACTCATCTTGCCATTGCTCTGATTCATATAATACTTATTGCCTTCGCTGTCAGTGAGCCAGCCTGTAAGCATACGCCCATCTGTATTCAGATAATAGTAGTCGGTGTCAACTTTTGCCCAGCCGGTCATCATCTTTCCGTCTGTTCCAAACAGATACCAGTTGTCCTTGATCTGTGCCCAGGAATTAACTACACATTTGCCGCTGCTCTGGAAGTAGTACCAGGCACCGTCCATCTGACGCCAGCCGGTTCCCATAGATCCGTCACCACGCATAAAGTAATAATCGTTTCCGATCTTTAACCAGCCGGTAACCATGGTACCGTCACCTAAGAAGTAGTACCATTTGCCATATTCCGGATTGATCCAGCGGCTTTGAGCCATCAGACCGTTTGGACGGAAGAAGTACCATTTTCCATCGATCTGTTTAAATCCGGTAGTCATATGTCCATCGGAAAGGTCCATATAATATTTGCCATCACTGGTTTCCAGCCAACCTGTATAGGTCTTGCCCTGGTAGATGTAGGTCCAATGGTCATTTGACTTGGTCCATCCATCTGCGGCGTATGAATTAAACGCAGATCCCAACGCCATAGCGCCGATCATACCAGCTGCTGCAAGGGCTGCGAAATATTTTTTACGTCCCATTTTCTCCTCCTGTTCTGTTGTATCGTCTCTTTTTCATTGATCGCACAATTATTTTTCACTTTTAATTAAGTATAGCACAAATGAACTTTCCATGATTAACATTTTTATTACAATTTTCTGAAACCTGTTTTGAAATGCATTTGTGTATGTTCCCATATCATGGGGCGTTTCTAAAAGAACTGTGGTAACTCCTTCATCAGCTTCTTATAGTACCGCTTCGCATACCGGTACATAATAATGGTGTACTCTCCAAACTCATCTCCCAGACTTGCCTTGTATACAGCCCACAGGCACCAGAGGAAGCCCCCTAAGGCTGCGTCTGCATAGGTGATGAACCGCTCTTTGTCATCTGGTCTGCGCTGTAAATACAGTTCCAGTAATTTTTCGGTCTGCTCTTCCTCATAATAGGAATAAATCGCACACATGGATACGTCCATTAACGGGTCGCACATGCCTGCGTACTCCCAGTCAAGAAGTTTTGCACTGTGATCCGGGAAAATTAAAAAGTTATCCACATTTGCGTCAATATGGCATAAACATTGTGGAAGATCCATTTTATCTAAGGCATCTAACAACTGATTTACCCATTCACGAACCTGACTGTAGTCTTCAAAAGGAATGCCGCCATGTTCCAGGCAAAGTTTCTCGTAAAAGCTGATCCGCTCCCTGATATTAAAGCTGTGGCCTACTTTTAAACCTGCTTCATGAAGCTTTCGCACCATATCCATACAGGTCTTCATATCGTCCCAGTTGTCTGCGCTGGCATTGTGGGTATTTTCATAGTATTCAGAGATCTTATAACCGGTCTTCGGGTTCAGATACAACACATGTTCTGTAATGCCCAGAGGACGGACGGCATCATAAACTTCTTTTTCCTGCTCTCTGTTAATAAGAAGCTCTGTGCCAGGTCCGGGGATACGGCAGATACAGTGATGATCTCCGGTGCGGAACAGGAAGGATTTATTGGTCATGCCGGATTTTAAGCATTTGATGTCTGTGATCTGAAACTCCGGCACATGGAATACCTCTGCTACCAGCTCCATGGCCGCATTATCGGAGTGGTTCTGATAATGGGTATCAAAGAGGCGCAGCTCTTCCAGATTTTCAAATTCGTATACCTGGTTATCCGGCTGGCGGTTGATATTCATCTCGATCTCGTTCCATTTGGACGCAGGTATGCCGCAGGCTTCTTCTGTCTGTTTCAACAGCTCCTTGTCCTCTTTTTCCAGACGGCGTTTTGCCTCTCCCTTTAACATGTCCACATAAGGCTGCTCCCAGTAAAACTGCTCTGTTCCGGGGATCTGATAATAAGCCTCTAATACAGGAAGGAATTTAGCGGAAAACTCCCTGGAAAGATATACGGGACCGTACATAAACCACGCATCTTTTCCGCCTACATTTACATCGCTGATACGGCCCTTTTTATTAAAGGTAAGGCACCATTCCTTGGTCTCTCCTTCTTCGTGGGCTGCGCTGTACCAGGCACCGCACTCATAGGAATGGTACATATTTTCCCGCATCCAGTTATCTGATGAAAGAATGTATACGTTCCGGCCTTTTAAGAACTTTCTGGCTCTGTATACAGTAGCCAGCGTGTTTTTGCAGGAGTATTCCGGATTGTATAATAATTTCACATCGTATTTATCGATCAGGTATTCAAATTTTTCTTTTAAATAGCCTACTGCAATGGTAATGTCGTGGATCCCCACTTCATGGAGCTGTTTGATCTGACGCTCGATCATGCGCTCTCCAAAGACCTCTAAAAGACCCTTTGGAGTCTCGAAGGTAAGAGGCACAAAACGGGAACCGAAACCGGCTGCAATGATCAGCGCCCCATCTACTTTATAAGGCTTTAACAGTTCTTTTCCCTTTTCCAGAAGGATGAGATATTTTTCTTTCCCATTTTCTTCCTCTGCAATATATCCCTCTGCCAGACATTCCTTCACCAGCCCATTGACTGTACCCAGGGATATGTCCATGTTTTTCGCCATTTCCCGCTGTGTAATATCCGGTTTTTCCAGTATATTTCTGCATACCAGCGCCTGTCGGTTCATATGATCTTTAACTCCTTTTCCTGCTTATGCTTATGTTTATATTTATGTTCATTTTTATTATTTTTCAAAAATATATGAACATTATAGCACACTGGGTTTAAAATGCCAGTTAAACAATGCCACTCATACCGCGAAAAAAACACCCTTCCGGGATACGTTATATATCACCAGAAGGGCATTTTATTTATGTAATTGCGTCCAATACTCAGGTTCACCGCACTCTCGCGCTTATCTGCCTGCTGACGCAGGCGGAACCTTCTATTTTATAAGATTTATTAAACCTCAAAGATCAGATCGCCGTAGCTCGGCATTGGCCATAAGTCTTTGTCTACCAGCATTTCCAGTTTGTCTACCGGGGTTCTTAATGCTGCCATTGCAGGAACGACTTCCTCATGGTAAGCAACTGCCTGGTCCTTGCCGCCATCCATTGCTGCGCTCTTTTCAGTAATTTCGGTCAGTTTTGCAAGAGCCAGTTTGGTTTCTGCCAGAAGATCAGAGGTTTCTAACAGAAGCTCTGTCTGGGTGCTTACATCTGCTTCAGGGCAAGCACTCTTTACTGCGGAGATGGAAGCTGCAAGAGCAGTTGTGTATTTGATAACAGCCGGGATGATCTGCTTTCCAGCCATATCGATCATGGTCTTTGCTTCGATGTTGATAGCCTTTGCATAGCCTTCATACTCAACTTCTACTCTGGACTCCAGCTCGGTCTTTGTAAATACGCCGAATTCTTCAAACAGCTTTACAGCCTTGTCTGTGATCAGTGCCGGAATAGCATCTACCATAGACTTGATGTTTGGAAGTCCTCTTCTCTCAGCTTCTGCTACCCACTCATCGGAATAACCATTTCCATTGAATACAACTCTCTTGTGAGCTGCCAGGGTTTCCTTGATCATGTCATGTACAGCCATATCAAAGTTATCTGCCTTCTCCAGCTTGTCAGCTGCTTCCTTGAAGGCTTCAGCGATAATGGTATTTAATACTGTATTTGCAGATGCAATAGAGTCGGAAGAACCTACCATACGGAACTCGAACTTGTTTCCTGTAAATGCAAATGGGGAGGTTCTGTTTCTGTCGGTTGCGTCTTTATCAAAGTCAGGAAGGATATCAACACCTGTTTTTAAGGTTCCGCCCTGCTTGGAGTGAGTTGCCTCACCAGTATCACAAAGCTGATCGATAACATCTTCCAGCTGCTCGCCTAAGAAGATGGAGATGATTGCTGGCGGTGCCTCGTTTGCTCCCAGTCTGTGATCATTTCCTACATTGGAAGCAGATTCTCTTAACAGGTCTGCGTGGATATCTACTGCCTTGATGATGCATGCCAGAACTAACAGGAACTGGATGTTCTCATGAGGTGTATCTCCCGGGTTCATCAGGTTGGTACCGTCATCTGCTGTCAGGGACCAGTTGTTATGTTTACCGGAACCATTGACACCTGCAAATGGCTTCTCGTGAAGAAGGCATGCCAACCCGTGGCGCTCTGCCACTTTCTTCATGGTCTCCATAACGATCTGGTTATGGTCTACAGACTGATTTACACCTTCATAGATCGGTGCCAGCTCATGCTGTGCAGGAGCTACTTCGTTATGCTGTGTTTTTGCAGGAACACCTAATTTCCAAAGTTCCTTATTTAAGTCGTTCATGTAGGAACCGATACGCTCACGGATAACACCGAAGTAATGGTCATCCATTTCCTGTCCCTTTGGAGGCATTGCCCCGAAAAGAGTACGGCCGGTGTAGATCAGGTCTTTACGCTGTAAATATTTTGCGCGGTCTACAATGAAATACTCCTGCTCAGGTCCTACAGAAGGAACTACGCGCTTTGCAGTGGTATTTCCGAAAAGACGAAGGATACGCAGTGCCTGCTCGTTTACTGCCTGCATAGAACGAAGAAGTGGTGTCTTCTTATCCAGTGCCTCGCCCTTATAGGAGCAGAAAGAAGTAGGAATGCAAAGGGTAACACCGATAGCATCTTCTTTTAAGAAGGCTGGGGAAGTACAATCCCATACTGTATAACCTCTTGCCTCGAAAGTTGCTCTTAAACCGCCGGATGGGAAGGAAGATGCATCAGGCTCGCCCTTGATCAGTTCCTTTCCGGAGAATTCCATGATCACTTTTCCGTCTACCGGTGCTGAAATAAAGGAGTCATGTTTCTCAGCAGTTACTCCGGTCAATGGCTGGAACCAGTGGGTAAAATGGGTTGCACCATGTTCAATGGCCCAATCCTTCATGGCATGTGCCACAACGTCTGCAATACTTGGATCCAACTCAGCGCCATCTTCGATGGTCTTTTTCAGTTTTTTGTACACACTCTTTGGCAGGCGGTCTTTCATGACTGCGTCATTAAATACGTCCTTGCCAAACATCTCTGAAACACTTACTACTTCGCTCATAGATTCTCCATCCTCTCTTGCATCATTTTTTTATGATTTCCATAAATCCTCATTCGAGATGCTTTTCTTCAGCTATTTGCAGTACATCCCTTACTATCTTTACCTGAAAACCTAATTTTTTTAAGTTTAAAGCATCAGGTAGTAAAAAAGGCGCTCTCCTGATATAGAGAACGCCTTCGTTCTTTCTTAAAATAAACCATTTCTTTTAAAATTGCAAGTGGTTTTTTAAAAAAAGATTTTGTATTGTACTAACTTATTTTGTGATACCTGCTTTATTTTCAGGCTTTGCCAACGGAGCCAAACAGTTCCATTTTTTCTTTTACAGTAGCCTTGATAGCTTCTGCGCCTGGTGCTAACAGTTTTCTTGGGTCAAAGCCCTTGCCCTGTAAGTCTTTTCCTGCTTCGATGTACTCTCTGGTTGCTGCTGCAAAGGACAGCTGGCACTCAGTATTTACATTGATCTTAGCAACGCCAAGGCTGATAGCTTTTTTGATCATGTCAGCCGGGATTCCGGTACCGCCGTGAAGAACTAATGGCATATCGCCAACTTCTTTCTTAACATTTTCCAGAACTTCAAAGTTTAATCCCTGCCAGTTAGCCGGATATTTTCCATGGATGTTTAGACGGCTTTTTCATGCCAGCCTGCCGGCACATACCAGGCGCCCACCAGCAGCAGGCCGACCGATAGCAGCAGCAC
>ENA-UPSY01003250-UPSY01003250.1-human-gut-metagenome-genome-assembly--contig:-NODE-3250-length-12125-cov-4.228835_pt1 | contig 12125 bp, 8 predicted proteins | sample MGYA00250044_ERZ773365 | MGnify/ENA primary metagenome ERZ773365 (study PRJEB29103, sample SAMN06111932) | human gut metagenome | biome: human gut; feature: ankylosing spondylitis patient; material...
GAGGAATTTTACTGAAAGGTGAAGCGACATTTTCAGCAGCACATAGTGGTAATAATTTGTTTTCTTGATTAGAAATATCTGCACATAAGCTGATTAAATCTTCAAAATATTCTGGTTTCATAGGGTGCCTCCTCGCATTTGTATTGTATATCCAAATTGCTCAAATTCTAATAGCTCAACATAACGGATAACTCAGAATTATCTATCACTCATATTATAATATATCTTCGCAATTTAATCATTAAAAATATCAAATCTTTTTTCCATCACATATTAAGATGTTACTGTTCAAAGGTCAATGATATTCGTTATCTAAATATCATTGGTTCAGTTACTACTTCCCTTATACATAAAAAGAGCCTTAATATCTTCCACAGTACCCTCGTATCGTTCAGATATTAAAGCTCTTTTTATTCCTTTTATTTTTCTTTTCTTATACTACAGCTTCTATGATCGTCTTAGAATCCACTTCTACCTGCCGCACTCCGATCTCTTTCTTCTGATTAAAACTGAATGTCACCATATAGCCCTTATCCAGATGCTAGCTGCTCAAGTAATCAACCATAATTACCGACTCCATTAATAATTGGTCTGAGATACAACAGAAAGTATTTTCGGCCTTCTTTTTCAATGAATTTCTCATCCCGATCTCCGTAAATATCATGAAAATGAACAACAAACCGTTCTAAGATCAAATCCATGTTCAAGTGCCCATTCGTCACAAATTGATTTTTATCTAACAAGGATTTATCATAAATATCTTTGCTCTGCATTTCAACGGATGACAGATAATAGTTGTATAATCGTGTCTCAAAGATCCGGTTCGCAATCACAACTTTTCCATTCTGGTTCTTCACAAAGCCAAACATTGTCGCAATATCAATGGATGTCTCATCTGCATTATATGCAATACTCTTACCAGTGAATAGAATCGTTTGAATGGTCTGGTTCAGTTCCGGATGATCCTTTAACTTATTGATCAATGATTCGAACAACGTATTTTTTTCTGATAAAAGCATGCGGACAGCTTCCTCGAAGCCTTTTTTTGTCCACACATCACTAAGTGAAGGATATGACTCTTCCTGACTTATTCTTTCATCCATCAATTGACAAAGGCGTGATACAAGAAATGGATATCCCGAGGTATAATTATACAGCCATTGTGCCATATCATTTATGTTCATGCCGGTATGGTAATCCGCTTCATATTCTTCCAGCATTCCTGCAATTTCTTCCTTGGAAAAGCTCATATCGACTGTAAACTCTGCTGCGATATTCCATGGACTGTTATATTTATGGTCTTCTTCCGGCCGGAGTTTTCTTTTGAGATTCTTAATATCATACACTCCTGCAAGGATGACAGATTTAAATGCCGGCTGAATATCTCTGTCGATATATTGAGCCCGCAGCTGTGCCAGAAAATCTAAAAAGACCTGATTATTCGATGCACTGTCTACTTCATCAATCATAATTACAATTGGTTTATCAGCGGAAGCGCAAAGATCACTCAGATACCCAAAAAGTGAACGGAGTGTAAAGTTCTCATTTAATGGACGCTCACTGATCTTTCTTCTTAAGTTCTCCAAAGATTCTTCCAGTTTCTTGGGAAATTCTCTGTATTCTCTCTCAAACTCCTCTAAAATGGAATCTGCAAATGAATTGGCAAATCTGCTTTCTGTTTCAATCTCAGCACTTCCAAATGTCTGGAAATCCAAGGAAACTACATAATAGTCTTTCATCATATTTCTATACAAGGCTCTCAGCGTGGTCGTCTTCCCATACTGCCGCGCACGGTTAATCATGAAATATTTCCCCGCATCAACCAGTTTCTTTATCTCTCTCACTCTGCTATCCAGATTAACCATGTAATGTTCCTGTGGGATACATATTGCTGCTGTATTGAATACTTTCGGCATGTCATCGCTCCTTTTTGTCCTGCACATTTTCCTACTTAAGATTCTACCATTGCACCTTATAAAAGGCAAGTTTGTTATTTTCTGTCTTGTTCTGCAAAAAATACATTTTATCGTCCACTCTCCGCCCTGCCCTCCTTGAATTTTCTCCTGAAAAATGGTATAACGTTAAATGTATAATGATTAATCTGTTAATTCTAATTAATCAATTCACGTTACTGTCTGATTTCTTAAGACGGTTAAAAACTAATTCACACTGAGGAGAAGAAAATGACGAACATCGAAATGTTAGAAAACACACTCCCGATTGCACCTCTGAAACTGATTGCTATGGAGAGCTGCAAACCTCTGGGACAGAAGGTAAATGATTATATTGTTTCCTTCCGTGAGAACACGATCAACGAAGTAACAGAATCCCCACTTTACAGAAACTATAAGGCCAACAATTACCAGGTAGACTGTAGTTGTCCGAGATTCGGTTCCGGTGAAGCTAAGGGTATCCTGAAAGAGACAATCCGTGGTACTGATCTTTTTATCATGACTGATGTATGCAACTACAGCCTGACTTACACAGTAAACGGACATCTTAATCATATGTCTCCAGATGACCATTATCAGGATCTGAAGAGAATTATCGCTGCTGCAACAGGTAAGGCTCGCCGTATCAATGTTATCATGCCTTTCCTTTACGAAAGCAGACAGCACAAGCGTACAAGAAGAGAGTCTTTGGACTGTGCTCTTGCACTGGAAGAACTGGACGCAATGGGCGTATCCAACATCATTACATTTGATGCTCATGACCCACGTGTACAGAATGCAATTCCACTTAGTGGATTTGACAGCTTTAACCCACAGTATCAGTTCTTAAAAGCACTGTTCCGTGAAGTACCGGATCTGAAAGCTGACAAAGAACACCTGATGATCATCAGCCCGGATGAAGGAGCTATGCACCGTGCAGTATACTTCTCTAACGTACTTGGTGTTGATATGGGTATGTTCTACAAACGCCGTGACTACTCTACGGTTGTAAACGGAAAGAATCCAATCGTTGCCCATGAGTTCCTCGGTGATGATGTGACAGGAAAGGATGTTCTTATCGTTGACGACATGATCTCTTCCGGAGAAAGTATGCTTGATGTTGCAAAACAGCTGAAGGAGCGTAACGCCGGACGTGTCTTCGTATGTACAACATTCGGACTGTTCACAGACGGATTTGATAAATTCGATGAGTATTACAATAAGGGATATATCAGTAAAGTTATTACAACAAACCTTACATATCTCCCACCGGAACTTTATGAGAAACCTTATTTTGTAAAAGCTGATATGAGTAAGTTCATCGCACTGATCATTGATTCCCTGAACCATGATGTGCCGATCAGCTCTGTTATCAGCCCGACAGATAAGATTCATGCTCTTCTTGAAAAGCGTGAAAAAGGACTGCTGTAATACTATTACAAGGGCGTGTGAAAAAAATCACACGCCCTTGTTTTTGGACTATTCCTCTTTCACAGCCCTTATAGTTTAGTCTGATAGCTTTCTAATTGATGAAAAATTCCCAGTACATTCACAATATCCCCTCTTATATCAAAAACAATAATTCTAGCAATTCATCAGCATGTTCTGTTACATTCAATTTATAAGCCATATTTTGCCCTCGTTTCTCTGAGTGCCATTCTTGCGTCTATTACTTGTCCTGTTTCAATTTGTCTTTCAGACATCTCCAAATCTCGATACATAGCATATCTTCTTATTGTAGACTCATAACTTTCCATGCTCATGGTCACCATATCTCCATATCCATTTTTTGTAATATAAATTGGTTCTTCTGTCCTATGACACATATATTATTTCATCTCCGCAACACGGTCCTGAATCGTCTTATTGAAATTCTCAATCTGTCTGGAATAAGGCTCGTTCATGAACTTGGAGTTCAGCATGAAGTCTGCTGTTGCAAGGTTGTTCGCAACCGGAATGTCATATACTACAGCAATTCTAAGAAGTGCCTTAACATCCGGGTCGTGTGGCTGTGCCTCTAACGGATCCCACAGGAAGATCATGAAATCGATCTGTCCTTCTACGATCTTCGCACCGATCTGCTGGTCTCCACCAAGTGGTCCACTGCAGTATCCCTTTACCGGAAGTCCTGTTTTCTCTGCGATCAGACGGGCTGTTGTTCCTGTTCCGCAGAGGAAATGTCCCTGTAATACTTCTTTATTTCTATCGCACCAGTCAATCAACTCTTTCTTCTTTCCATCATGAGCTACAAGTGCAATGTGTTTTGCTTTTCCAATTTCCATTGTTACAAAATTATCTGTAAGCATTTTCGTGTCCTCCTTCAAGTCTTCCTGTTGTTGATTCTTTTTATCATTTTCAACAGTTTTTCTTCTGATGTCTATTATATTTTCTTTTTCCTGTTACTTCAACCTGCTTATTGATTCTTAACAGAATTTTTACGGTTATCGTTCGCAGATTTTTACTCTTCCGTATTTCGATGTTCTTCATCGTAGAATTTCATCAACGCCTGTGTTCCGAGATCTCCGTATCCTTCCTGCTCAAGTTCTTCGTAATTGGCAAGAACCATACTGAGTACATCAAGAGAAAGTCCTTTTCTGTTCGCTTCGATCAGTGCAAGCTTCATATCTTTGATGAAGTGTTTCATAAAGAATCCCGGTGCATAATCATCTTTTAAGATCTTTGGTCCGAATGTGTCAAGCTGCTTGCTTCCTGCTGCCCCTGTCGCAACGGACTTCATGAATACTTCCGGATCCAGTCCCTGTTCTTTTGCGTAAGTAAGTGCCTCGCACACACCGGACAGTGTTCCGGCGATCATGATCTGGTTCGCCAGCTTGCAGTGCTGTCCACATCCAGCCTTACCCTGATAATTAATGTTTGTTCCCATTGCCTCAAAGAGTGGCATACAGGCTTCGTAATCTTCTTTCTCTCCGCCAACAAGGATGGACAATGTTCCGGCTTTCGCTCCTGTATCTCCGCCTGTGACAGGTGCATCCATCACATGGAAACCTCGTTTTGTACCTTCCTCGTAAATCTTCTCAGCAATCTGCGGACTTGTTGTTGTCATATCGATCAGATAAGCGCCTTTCTTTGCACTATCTAAAATATTTCCCCCGTCAAAGTATACTTCTTCTACATCCTGTGGGAAACCGACAATTGTGATAACTGCATCACAATCCTGCACGCAATCCTTGATTGACTCATGGAACTGTGCTCCTTCGCCGATCACATCTTCTACTTTACTCTTTGTTCTTGCATAGATATGTAATTCAAATCCGGCTTTCATAAGATTTCTGACCATGGATTTTCCCATGATCCCTACACCGATAAACCCTACTTTATTCATCTGCTTCATTCCTCCTGTCTAAGATAGCTCCCATGTTATCACACAGGAGCCATTCTTATCATTTTCAATTTTCAATTATCTTTCTTCTTTTGTCACAACTTCGCCCTGTTTTTTGTAAATGCTGTTTGCCGGAACGAATCCACGTACAGAAGAAAGTGGATAGATGTTGCTGTGATTTCCAACAACTGTTCCCGGATTCAGAACGCTTCCGCATCCTACTTCTACTTCATCTCCGAGCATTGCACCGAACTTCTTCATACCTGTTTCAATCTTCTCATCTCCGGCTTTTACTACAACGAGTTTCTTATCTGATTTTACGTTAGATGTAATAGATCCGGCTCCCATATGGGATTTGTATCCAAGAACAGAATCACCGACATAATTGTAGTGCGGAACCTGTACTTTATTAAAGAGGATTACATTTTTAAGTTCTGTAGAATTTCCTACAACAGCTCCTTCTCCTACGATCGCATTTCCACGGATAAATGCACAGTGACGAACCTCTGCATCCTTTCCGATGATTGCCGGTCCATTGATAAATGCAGTCGGAGCAACCTTTGCAGATTTCGCTACCCATACATTTTCTCCGCGTTTCTCGTATTCATCTTCGCTTAATCTAGCTCCAAGCTCAAGGATGAAACTGCTGATCTTCGGAAGTACTTCCCACGGATAAGTAACTCCGTTGAAGATATCTTTTGCGATTGTCTGGTCTAATGAATAATTTTCTTTTACTGTTAATGCTTCTAACATGGTAATTCCTTTCTGCCGGTTAGAACCGACTTACATTTATGTCTTATTATTGTGTCATTTACTTCTGCTGCCTGTTTTTGTTCTACCTGTCGTTTTATTACTGTTTACAGACGGATAAAACCCAGCAGCTTTTTCATAGCAGGCTCTAAGCTGATATTGATTGTTCAATCCTTTCACCCCAACGGTTCTGCTGGTGATGAAATGATCGAGTTTTCTCATATATTCATCTGATGTGATGGAACCTTCTGCCACATAGTTCAGTCCCTTCTCCCAGCTTGCTGTAAGTTCCGGGTTCAGGAGTGACCGGATGGAATGATCAACAACATCATAGATCATCTCTCCTTGCAGCGTCGGTGTGATCACCTGTGTCTTCTTGTTCAATGCGAGATACTTGATATTCACAAGCTTTTTCAGAATCTCTGCTCTTGTCGCACTTGTTCCGATTCCGCTTCCTTTGATCTGGGCACGAAGTTCTTCGTCCTCGATCAGCTGTCCTGCATTCTCCATTGCCAGGATCATGGAACCGGAATTGTAGCGCTTCGGAGGTGATGTCTCTCCTTCTTTGATATCCAATGCTCTGACCTGAAGGACTGCTCCCTTCTTTAATGACTTGATCACTTCGAACAATCCGGTGTCCAGGCTTTGATCGGAAGAATCGGGACCTGCCTCGTCATTTGTATCATTGTTATTATTCTCACTGTTTCCATTACTGCTATCTTTTGTGGCTGTCTGAGAAGCTTTCTTCTTCGGAATGCCTGCCACTTTCAGATAGCCTTCCTCTACCAGCACTTTGAAGCTTGAAAAGAAGCTTTCTTCTTTCATCTTCGTCACGATAGCAACCTTCTGGTAAACTGCCGGTGGGTAAAAGATACTTAAAAATCTTCGCACGATCAGGTCGTACACACCCTTCGCAGTAGATGAAACAGTACTCAATGCATTCAACCCTTGTCCTGTAGGAATGATTGCATAATGGTCTGTGATCTGCTTGTCATTCACATAACGTGTCTTTGCAAGTGTCTTATAACTTCCGAAATTCAAGATATCCTGCATATACGGTGCCGCCATCGGATATTTTGACAGCCCGTTCAGATTTCTTGTGATTTCTTTTGCCACTGCGGTAGACAGAACACGGGCATCCGTTCTTGGATAAGTCACAAGTTTTTTCTCATACAGTTCCTGCACGATTCGCAGTGTCTCATCCGGACTGATCTTAAATCTCTTGGAACAATCATTCTGAAGCTCTGCAAGATTGTATAAAAGAGGAGGATTCTTCTTCTCTTTCTTTTTCTCAATCGACTCAATCCGACAGTTTAATCCTGATTGTTCCTGCATTCCTGCTGCCACATTTACAGACTTGTCATCCGGTGTCTTCAGGTATTGAATCAATTCTACTGCTTTCTTGCGCTCCTTGAATCCATTTTCCTTATAAAGGTCATAGGACTCAAAATAGCGGGAGCCTTTCACTGCTCTCCACTCACCCTCGAAGGTATGTCCCTGTGCATCGATCGTGCTAAGTACGCGGTAAAACGGTGTCTTGACGAAATCACGGATCTCGCGTTCTCTGCGCACAACCATGCCAAGAACACACGTCATAACGCGTCCTACAGATACAACGGAATACTTCGTTTGCAGAAAATTTGAAATACTGTTGCCATATTTCAAAGTCAGCAGACGGGAGAAGTTGATTCCCATCAGATAATCTTCTTTGGCGCGCAGGTATGCAGATGCTCCGAGGTTATCATACTCTGACAGATCTTTGGCTTCACGGATTCCTCGAAGAATCTCTTCCTCTGTCTGGGAATCAATCCACACTCTCCGGCGCTTTTTTCCCTCAACGTGTGCTTCCTGTTCTACGAGACGATAGATGTATTCTCCCTCTCGCCCGGAGTCAGTACAGACATAGATCGTATCTACATCTTCCCGGTTCAGGATCCCACTGACGATCTGAAACTGTTTCGCCACTGACGGAATGACTTCGTATTTGAATTCTTCCGGGATAAACGGCAGTGTCTGCAAGTTCCATCTCCTAAGTGCCGGATCATATTCCTCAGGATAACTCATCGTCACCAGGTGACCTACGCACCAGGTGACAATGGCTTCGTCTGACTCAAGATATCCGTCCCGTCGTTTTGTATTTAGTTTCAATGCTTTTGCGAATTCCTGGGCAACGCTCGGTTTCTCCGCAATGTATACTGATTTTCCCATAAATTAATTATTTGTCTTCCATTCAATTATTTTACACGGAATCTGTAGGCAGTACGAGTATCATATTTCTCGCCTTTCTTACAGATCGGTCCCGGGAAGTTTTCATGGTGGATTGCATCCGGATAGTACTGTGTCTCCAGACAGATCGCATCTCTCATCTCATAAACCGCTCCGTCTCTTCCTTTCACTCCGTCAAGGAAGTTCGCGGTATAGATCTGCACTCCCGGAAGGTCTGTCAGTACGCTCATGTGGATTCCACTTTCATCCCCGGCCACTTCTGCTACTTTATCAAATTCGCCTTCATTTTTCAATACCCAGTTGTGGTCATAACCTTTTCCGAATACCAGCGGTTCATAGTCTGCTTCAATGTCTTTTCCGATTGTCTTATCTATTCTGAAATCCATCGGAGTTCCTTCCACACTGCGGATCTCACCTGTCGGAATGGATGCTGCGTCTGCCGGTGTAAATGCATCCGCATTCAGCCATAATGTATGATTCAGAACATCTCCGCTCTTATGTCCGTTCAGGTTAAAGTAACTGTGATTTGTCATATTGATGATCGTATCCTGATCCGGCTCTGCTTCGTAGTGGATCATCAAAGTATTCTCTTCATCCAGAGAATAGGTCACTTTCATAACAAGTGCTCCCGGATATCCCTGATCCCCATCCGGGCTGTCCATCTCAAATGTTACATGAGTATCATCTGCATCCGCAACCTTCCACATTCTTCCGTGATAGAAATCAAGTCCGCTGTGCAAGTTGTTCTCTCCGTCATTCTTTGTCAAGTGATATTCTGTTCCATTGATCTCGATCACTGCCCCACCGATACGGTTTGCGTTACGTCCGACAGATGCTCCGAATGCATTTCCAAGTCCGGCTTCATATCCGGTTGCATCATCATATCCAAGTGTTACTTCTACCGGATTGTTATCCTTATCCGGAACAAGTACGCTTGTCAGTGTTGCTCCGAAGTCAGATACACTGATCTGCATTCCTGCTTCGTTTTCCAGAATGTATAATGTTGCCTGTGCTCCCTTTGATGTCATTCCAAAGTCTTTTTTCTGTAACGGTTTCATCTTTCTCTACTCCTCCATCTCTCGTCCTTCTATTATTTTTTTCTGAAAATCTTCAGTACAGTTGTTAAGAATCCTTCTTTTTTCTTCTTCGGCACATTGGCTGCAGCCGGACGTTTTGCCTGTGATGCTTCTCTCATAAAGGTCTCCTGTGCATTCACAAGACTTGCTCCGTCTTCCACCGGTTTCTTCACGTATGTTCCGTCACTTGTCATTGCGCGGGCTTTCACATTGTCAGAAAGCATCACATGAAGCTGATGGAACAGGCGTTTCCGGATCTCTTCATCATAGACCGGGCACGCGACTTCTACACGCTTCTCTGTATTTCTTGTCATCATATCAGCAGATCCGATATAAACTGCTGCATCTGCTCCTTTTCCGAAGACAAAAAGTCTTGGATGTTCCAGATATCTTCCCACAATACTTGTCACACGCAAATTCTCCGTCCTTCCTTTGATTTCCGGAAGGATACAGCAGATTCCACGCACGATCAGATCGATCTTCACCCCTGCCTGAGATGCTTCTGTTACTTTGCGAATGAAATCCATGTCCGTAACAGAGTTCATTTTCATAATGATTCTTCCGTTCTCACCTTTTGCAATTTCTTCATCCATCAAGGCAAGTACTTTCTGTTTCAGGCTTGTCGGTGAAACAATCAGATGCTTGTAAACTCCATTCAGATTGCTGATCGACATATTCTGGAAAAAGACTGCTGCGTCTTCACCAATCTCTTGTCTGCTTGTCATCAGCGAGTAATCGGTATACATCTTCGCTGTCTTTTCGTTATAATTTCCGGTTCCAATCTGTGTAATGTAATGAATTCCGGTACGGTTTCTGTATGTGATCAGGCAGATCTTGGAGTGTACCTTATAACCCTCGAATCCGTACAGAACACGGCATCCGGCCTCTTCCAGACGCTCGGACCAGTCAATGTTGTTCTGCTCATCAAAGCGTGCTCTCAGCTCGATCAGAACTGTGACTTCTTTTCCGTTCTCAGCCGCTGCGCAGAGATATTCTACAAGTCGTGCTTTCTTCGCCAGACGGTAGATTGTGATCTTGATCGTCAGAACTTCCGGGTCTGTTGATGCTTCTTTGATCAGCTGGAGGAACGGTTCCATGCTTTCGTATGGATAGCAAAGAAGTACATCTTTCTTCTTTATCTGCGGAATCACCTTACCCTCTGCAAGCATGGAAGACGGTTGCGGAGAAAATGGTACATCCACGAGCGTTTTTTTCTTCGAATCCGGAAGTTTATCAGCGATTGCAAAAATAAAATCCAGCTTCATCGGCATCTTTGTTCGGAAAATGCATTCCGGACGGATATTGAATTTCTCACAGAAATATTTCTCCATCTCTTTACTCAGAGAATTTGCTGCCTCAAGACGGACAACGGCCATCCTTCTTCTCTTATGAAGTGTCTCCTGCATCACATGACGGAAATCTCCGCTGTCTGCATAAGCTTCATCATCCGGTGATACATCTGCATTTCTCGTTACACGGATATAGTTCTTGTCTGAGATCTGATACTGGTCAAAAACAAGATCAATAAATTCCAGGATGATCTTTTCCATACGGATATAACGGATGTCATACCCCGGAAGATAGAGAATATTGGAAATATATTGTGGTACCGGGATGATTCCGAGCATCGTCTTGTCTCCCTGCTTCAGATTCGCAACCACATACAGTTCTTTACTTAACAGATGTGGGAACGGATGGTTCGCATCTACGATCTGTGGGGAAAGCACCGGCATTACTTCTTCTTTGAAATATTTCTTTACAAACTTCTTCTCCTGCTGTTCCAGTTCCTTGAAGTCAAGACCGCAGACACCATACGGACTTAACTGTTTCTTGATCTCTGCATATGTCTTATCGCGTTCCTTGTAAAGTGGGGAAACAGCTCGATAAATTGCATCTAGCTGCTGTTTTGCTGTCATACCGGATCGCTGATCGATCTTTTTGCTGTCTGCTGCTGCCATATCATACAGGCTTCCTACGCGGATCATAAAAAACTCGTCTAAGTTACTTGTGAAAATAGCTACGAATTTCATACGTTCCATCAAAGGAACTGTCTCGTCCCGTGCTTCTTCGAGGACACGCTGATTGAACCGAAGCCACGATAATTCACGGTTCTGAGTCTCTTCTAAAATCTCTCTCATATAACTCAACTCCCTTTTCTCTCTTCTTTTAACAAGTCGATTTATTTTTATTACTGTTCAAGATACTTCAGCATTTCTTCTGTCTTTCGCTCCATCAGATGATATCCATGCTCATAAAATGCATGCAGGACATCCGGATGCTGTTCGAGCCGTGACACTGGTTTTACATGTGGACGAAGGACATAGATCTCTCCACGCTTCTCAAGCTGGTCCAGATAATTCATCGTTTTATTATAGATAAAACTTCTTCTGAAGATTGTCCGGACTGCATTCGGATAGGACTTATATGCCTGTCTGTAAAGCTTCTGCACTGCCGTTGAGATCACTTTCTTACGATAGCCCTGATTTCTCGTCAGGATCACTATGATCTTCTCATTCCCAAGCTTCTGTGCACGACGGATCGGAACAGAATCTGCAAGTCCGCCATCCAGATACGGGACACCGTCAATATTCACCATTGGAGTCACAAGCGGCATACTGCTTGATGCACGACAGATCTTCATCAATCGGTCAGGATCTTCTGTTTCCGTCATATATTCTGCATTTCCAGTCAGACAGTTTGTCGTTACCAGCTCACAGTGCATCTCTGACTGAAAATATGTATCAAAATCAAATGGGATAAGTTCATTCGGATATTTATCAAAAATCAAATCCATATTCATCA
>ENA-UPSY01003263-UPSY01003263.1-human-gut-metagenome-genome-assembly--contig:-NODE-3263-length-12087-cov-3.344629_pt1 | contig 12087 bp, 10 predicted proteins | sample MGYA00250044_ERZ773365 | MGnify/ENA primary metagenome ERZ773365 (study PRJEB29103, sample SAMN06111932) | human gut metagenome | biome: human gut; feature: ankylosing spondylitis patient; material...
TTTCGTTGGCTTTGACTTACAAAGAAGCTGAAAACGGGAAAGATAAGACATTTACTTATGAATAGGGACAGAATTTCGCAGGCCCTTTCCGTCAGCCCCTGGGGCAGCGGAAGGTTTGGGGTTCCGCTGCCGTACAAAAGCTGCGCCAGCGGAATGGCCAGCTCCGGCGCAAGGCCGCAGCCCCGCAGAATGAGCTGCGGCTCCCCCGGCAGCTCCAGCAGCGCCACATGGGACATGGGGCGGCCAAGGCCGATGCCGGTCTGCTTGTTGACGACGGCCTTCAGAATGGTCGCCGTCTGCATCAGGCCCTTCTGCAGGAAGCCTGCACGGCCCTCGCGCACAAGGGAAACGGCAATGGCTGCCGCCTCCTCATCCGTTTCGGCGGGGATAACGGTCTCCGGCGCGACGGTATAGCCGAGGCTGCGGCCGATGGAGAGAATCTCCTCCGGGTGGCCGATGAGCAGATAATTCAGGATGCCCTCCTGCGCCGCATGCAGCACGGCCTCAAGGGTGTGCGCGTCATGCGCGCATGCAACGGCAACGGTCTGGGGCCGGACTGCGCCGGCCCTTTCCCGAAGCTCGGTAAAGCTGTGGATCATGGTTCCTCCGATCTTAAAGCTGCACGGCATCATGCCCGGCGCGGTAGGCGCGCAGGTTCAGCTCGCGGAATTTCGGCGGGACGGTCTCGGCAATGACGGCTTCCCAATCGATGTCGTCCATGCCGAGCGCCTTGGCCATGGAGCCGAAGAGCACGATGTTCATGCATTTGGCATTGCCGAGCTGCTCGGCGATCTCGCCCGCCTTGAGCACATGGCAGCGAAAATGCTGCTGCATGGCCTCGAGACAGCCGTCGGGATACTCGCACAGACCGGCGGCAATGCTCGAAGATGCGATCTCATAATCGTTGATGACGGCAACGCCGTCAGGCTTCAGATAATCCGCATAGCGGACGGCTTCCATTTTCTCGAACGCGACAATGATGTCCGCCGCGCCCTTGCCGATCACGGGAGAATAGACCTTTTCGCCCCAGTGCACCTGCGTGGAGACGCTGCCGCCGCGCTGGCTCATACCGTGCACCTCGGACATTTTGACGTCATAGCCCGCCTTCATCAGGCCGTTGACCAGGACCTTGGCCGTCAGGATGGCGCCCTGACCGCCGACGCCGACAAGGAGTGCGCTCTTTGTTGCTTTCATGGCTCAGTTCTCCTTTCTGGAAATGGCGCCCTTCGGGCAGACCTGCGCGCAGACCGTGCAGCCGACGCACTGGTTCGGATCGATGTGGGCCTTCTTGTCGCGGATGGTGACGGCCGGGCAGGCTACCTTCAGGCAGCGCTTGCAGCCGACGCATTTCTCCTCGTCCACCACGCATTGGCCGATGTCGTGCTTGATGCGCTTGATGAGCAGGCACGGGCGTCGCGTGATGATGGCGGCGGGGACCTCGGAGGCAAGCGCGTTCTGCACGGCCTGCTCCATGGCCTCAAGATCCTGCGGATCGACGATGTAAATGTTCTTGTAGCCGTAGGCGGCGAGGATATCCTCGATCTTCAGGGCCTCAGCGATGTCGCCCTGCAGGTTGCGGCCGCTGCCGGGGTTCTCCTGATGGCCGGTCATGCCGGTGATGGAGTTGTCGAGCACGACGGGGATGAGGTTGCCCTTGTTGTAGATGATCTCGGCCGCGCCGGTCATGCCGCTGTGGAAGAACGTCGAGTCGCCCATGACGCCGAAGACCTTGCGGTCCGTCTGACCGGTCAGCTCGAAGGCCTTGGACATGCCCATGCCGATGCTGAAGCCGCCGCCCATGCACACGACGCTGTCCAGCGCACTCAGGGGCGCGGAGCCGCCGAGGGTATAGCAGCCGATATCGCCGGAGATCACGAAGTCCTTGTGGCGGGACATCGTGTAGAAGAAACCGCGGTGCGGGCAGCCGGGGCACAGCGCAGGCGGGCGGGACACGGCGGAGACACCGACATCGACCGTCTCGGCCTTCCGGCCGAAGATGCGCTCTTTTAGGAGCTGCGGATTCAGCTCATAGAGCTTGCCAGTCAGGCTCTTGCCCTCACAGGCGATACCGGCCGCGCGGATCTGGGATTCCATAAAATCGTCGAGCTCCTCGATGATGTAGAGCTTCTCGACCTTCTCTGCGAACGAACGGATGAGGTCCATCGGCAGCGGATTCGTCAGGCCGAGCTTCAGGAAGGACGTGTCCGCCGGGAAGGCATCCTTCGCATATTCATAGGCAATGGAGGCGGAGATGACGCCGACCTTGGTGCCGTTCAGCTCCATCCGGTTCAGCGGGGACGTGCAGCCGTAGGCCTCGAGAGCCTCGAGCGTCTTTTCCAGCTTCGGGTGGTTCAGGAAGGCGTTTGCCGGGGAGGCGATGTTCTTGCGCGTATTGCGGGCATAGGGCTTGGCCTCCTGCTCCTCACGCTCGCCGAATGTCACGATACTCTTGGAGTGCGCCACGCGCGTCGTGGTGCGGAAGAGCACGGGAATGTCGAACTGCTCGGAAATGCGGTAGGCCTCACGCATGAAGTCCAGGCATTCCTGCGAATCGGACGGCTCGACCATGGCCAGCTTCGCTGCGCGGGCATAGTGGCGGTTATCCTGCTCGTTCTGGGAGGAGTGCATGCTGGGATCGTCTGCGGAGACAATGACGAAGCCGCCGCCGACGCCGTTGTAGGCAGCCGTGAAAATGGGATCTGCCGCAACGTTGACACCGACATGCTTCATCGCACAGAGGCTGCGCACACCTGCGAGGCTTGCGCCGTAGGCCACTTCCGTCGCGACCTTTTCGTTCGGCGCCCACTCACAGTAAAGCGAATCACGATACTGGGGCAGCGCCTCGAATACCTCCGTGCTGGGGGTACCGGGATAAGCGGAACAGACTTTTACGCCGGCTTCATAGGCGCCGCGCGCAATGGCTTCGTTGCCGGAGAACAGAATTCGATCCAATGCGATTACCACCTTTCTGCGAAGTGCTTCTACGCAATTCGTACAAATTAATTTTATGCAAAGACTTGAAAATTGTAAAACACGATAATATAATAACGATATTAGATTTGCTTATAGCATGAAGGAGGGGGAATGTGCCTATGACGATCGCGCAGGTGCTCTATGTGCTGGAGATCGCGGACTGCCGCAGCATTTCGGCGGCCGCAGAGCGGCAGTTTATTTCCCAATCGGCGCTGTCGCAGCAGATCCAGCGGCTCGAGGGCGAGCTTGGCTATCCCCTGTTCGTCCGCACGCCCCGCGGGCTGACGCTGACGGCAGCGGGCGAGACGTTCTGCCGGGAGGCCCGGCCGGTCGCGGAGCAGTGGCAGCGGCTCTGCAGCGCCGTCAAGCCGGACGGACGGCGCGGGCGCAGGCTGCGCATCGGTATGGGCGCGCGTGTGTACTCCAACCGGCTGTTTCAGGATATTGCGCGCTATTTTGACAGCCACCCGGAGATCGATGTGACATTCGTCACCGAGGCCGGGCTCGACGTGCTGGCGGGTCTGCGCGACGGCTCCATCGATCTGGCGCTCGACCGCCTGCCCGCCGGAGAGGAGGGCGACCCTTCCCTGTTCGTCTGCGACCTTGTGCAGGAGCGCCAGTGCGTGCTCATGTCGCCGGACGATCCCCGCGCAGCCCTCCCCTGGCTGTCGTTCGGCGACCTGCAGGGCTGCAATATGATCTCCGGCCTTGAAAACTCCGCAGAAGACCGCATGCTCCGCCGCACCTGCCAGGAATACGGCATTTCTCTCAGCCGTGTTTACCGCTCCGACGGCATCGAGACGAACATGCGCCTTGTGCGCGACGGCATGGGCGTCGTGCTCGGGCCGGAGTCGTTCGCATCCTACTACGGCGTGTCGGCCGTGCCGCTGCACCCGGAGACCTTTGTATCGCTGAAATTCATCTGCCTGCAGAGCGGCATGAAGAAAAAAGACGTGCAGCTGTTCCGCTCCTATCTCTGCGGCGTCTGCCGCAGGCGTGGAACGGCATGTGAGCGCTGCACCTCGCCATGTACTTGATATAAAAACCGCACCGGCGCTGCCGGTGCGGTCGTTATTTTTATTACTCGTTCGGATAGGTTTCGAGGAAGGCGTGGAAATGGCGCATCGGCAGATCGTGGCCCTTGACGATGCGGACGTTCGGAATGGACTCGCGGTCCTCATACAGCGCCTTCACGGCGGCGATGACATAGTCCATGTGCTCCTGCGTCAGCTGGCTGCGGTTGATGGCGAAGCGGACGACATTGCAGACCTCCGCCTTCTGCTCCGGGGTTTTGAGGTCGTACTCCATGGAATAGTTGCCAAGCTCTGCCGTACGGATGCCGTAGCGGCGGATGAGCTCGATGGAGAAGCCCTGACCCGCGAAGCTCTCCGGCGCGCGCTTGTTGTCGAAGAATTCGTCCATGTTGATGTAGACGCCATGGCCGCCTGCGGGCAGGACGACGCCCTTGACACCGGCCTTGTAGAAGCCCTGCGCCAGATATTCGCACTGCTTGACGCGCTGGTCGAGATAGTCGAAGTTCTGGCACTCATACAGACCGGCGGCCAGCGCCATGATATCGCGGCCGGACATGCCGCCGTAGGAGTCGTTGCCGTAGCAGGAGATCTGCTTGACCTTGAGCTGGATGCCGACATCGTTTTTGACCGTGCCATCCTCGTTGAAGTCCGAGAAGTTCTTCCAGAACAGGCCGCGGTCGCGGAATGCCAGAATGCCGCCCATGTTCGCGTGGCCGTCCTTCTTCAGCGAGGCCGTAAAGCCGTCGCAGCAGGCGAACATTTCCTTTGCGATCTCTGCAATGGACTTGTCGGCGCAGCCCTCCTCATTGACCTTGATGAAGTAGGCGTTCTCGGCCCAGCGCGCGGCATCGAGCATGAACGGGATGCCGTATTTGTGGGCAATGCGGCTGCTCTCGCGCAGGTTGGCAAGCGAGACGGGCTGGCCGCAGACCGTATTGTTTGTGATGGTCGTGTAGACGAGCGGAACGTTCTCCGGCCCGAGCTTTACGATAAGCTCCTCGAGCTTTTCGGTGTCCATGTTGCCCTTGAACGGGTTCTTTTCATAGGTGCCGCCCTCCGGGACCTCCCAGAGCAGCTCCTTGTTGTAGAGGTTGCGCGGGATGGAGCCCATCTGCTTGATGTTGCCCTCGGTCGTGTCGAAGTGGCCGTTCGAGGGAATGGTGAAGACCTTGCCGGGGTGGCGCTGGCCGAGGATCTTGCGCACGAGCTCGAACAGGACGGCCTCTGCGGCGCGGCCCTGCGGCAGGATGAACGTGTTCGGGCGCTCCATCTGCGCGGCGCCGCCGTTGAACAGGCCGCCCTCATATTCGCACAGATACAGCTCGTCCATCATGCGGTCGATGTCCTTGCAGTTCGTGCGGACGAGATCGATGACGTGCTTCTGATCGTTGCCGCGCTCGAAGCAGTCGCGCAGGGCGTCCAGCAGGACGTAGTAGCCCTTGTTGCGGCCGTAGGATTCGTCGCCGAGGAACATGGCTGACCACTGCACATCGGTCATGGCCGTCGTGCCGGAGTCGGAGAGCATGTCCACCGTCAGCATGCCTGCGGGGAAGGCAAATTCATTGTAGTGCGTGGCCTTGAGGGCGCGTTCGCGCTGCGCAGCGGTGACGCGTGGGATGTCCCGCGTGACATAAGTAAAGGAGCGCGGGGTAGCAACGTTCAGGGGATATTCTTCGTGATTCATACTGACCTCCATGATTCGGCGCAGAGCGCCGTGATTCTGGATACCCCGGTCATCGACCTGCGGCAGGGCTGCAGTGGCGACTGGCGGACAGTATCGGGCGCGCGGCTGATCCGCCGCCTCCCCATCATCATGCCATGAAACGGACCGTTTGTCAACGGAGAAATTTTTCACGTCCGCCGCTCATGGACAAAACTCCAAATGAATGAAATTCCGCATTGTATCCGGAAAATCTGCAATTTTAAAACAGAAAGGATTTGTAACACTTGTAACTTGTGGATGATTTCTCATTATATGTTAAAGTTGTCCAAAAAATATATCCTCTTGACATCGTTTTTTGTTCATGATATGATGCCACCAGAAAGATTTCGCACACCAAGGGAGGAATTGCCGTTGCACATAATGTCGAAGCTCTGATGATCATTTTCTCTGCGACCGGTTTCCCTTCCACCGCCAGGCGGCGGTTCGTTGATCCCTCTGTTCGACGGTACGTTTTGTATTCGCGCCACTCATTTCAGGTTTCAGGAAGGAAGTATTCTCATGAATAACAAATTGGAACGCAAATACGGCCTTTTCACCGCAATTTGCATGGTTGTTGGCATTGTCATCGGTTCCGGCGTTTTCTTCAAGGCACAGACCATCCTCCAGATCACAAACGGTGATATGCCGCTCGGCGTCATCGCATGGCTCATCGGCGGCGCGATCATGCTCGCCTGCATCCTCACATTTGCCGGTATGTCCCAGAAATATGAAAAGGTCAACGGCATCGTGGACTATGCCGAAGCGACGGTCGGCCCGAAATACGGCTATTATATGGGCTGGTTCCTGTCCACGATCTATTATCCGTCCCTGACGGCGGCTCTGGCTTGGCTCTCCGCCCGCTATACGCTCGTGTTCCTCACGACGATGTTCCCGAATATGCCGCTGCTCATCCACATCAATGAGGGCGGCGTTGTGGTCGGCCCGGAGTGCATCGCGCTCATGCTGTTCTACCTCTGCTGCTCCTACGCTGTCAACGCGCTTTCTCCGAAGCTCGCAGGCAAGATTCAGGCATCCACCACGGTCATCAAGCTCATCCCGCTCGGCGTCATGGCGATCGTCGGCATCATTGCCGGTCTCGCCTCGGGTCAGCTGACGGAGAACTTTGTCGCCCCTCCCCTCGCCGTTGTGGGCAGCAAGGGCAGCATCCTCTTCGCAGCCGTCTGCGCAACCTCCTTTGCCTATGAGGGCTGGATCATTGCAACAACCATCAACTCCGAGCTGAAGGATTCGAAGCGCAATCTTCCGAAAGCCCTCACAGTCGGCGGCATCATCGTCATCGCCACCTACCTGCTGTACTACATCGGCGTGACCGGCGGTGCATCGAACGCGGAGCTGATCGAAAAGGGCGCGACCGTTGCCTTTACGAACATCTTCGGCAACGTCATCGGCAACATCCTGAACCTCTTCATCGCCATCTCCTGCATCGGCACGATGAACGGTCTGATGCTCGCCTGCTGCCGCGGCGTCTATTCCGTCGCAGCGCGCGGCAAAGGTCCGGCCACCCATATGTTCTCCCGCGTCGATGAGCACACGAATATGCCCAACAACTCCGCCGTCATGGGCCTGCTGCTGTGCGGCTTCTGGGGTCTGTACTTCTACCTGTCCAACCTCGCGGGCACCTGGAGCCACAAGACGGTCTTCACGGGCACGATCTTCGAGAGCGTCCCCTTCCTGTTTGACCCGACGGAGCTGCCGATCATCACGATCTATGCGCTCTATATCCCGGTGTTCATCCAGTGGATCCGCAAGCAGAAGGGCACCTCCGTCTGGCAGCACTATATCCTGCCGATCCTTGCCATCTGCGGCTCGGTCTTCATGGTCATTGCCTGTCTCGTCAGCCACGGTATGGGGTGCTTCTGGTATCTCATCGTGTTCGCCTTTGTGATGGTGCTCGGCGGTCTGCTCAACCGCAGAACGCAGCGCACCGTGCAGGCCGCTGGCGCCTGAGCCGGTTTGCTCTAATGAGAAACAGAGTCCCCTCTGCATCAGAACGGTGTGGAGGGGACTCTGCGTATATTAATGAATAATGAATACTGAAAAATGGGACAAAAACCCTGCCGACTGTCACAAGGTATTCTGCATATAGATCTGAGAGAGCTGAGCTTTCATCGATGAGTCCGGCGATTTTGGCGAGGATCGATAAAACAGAAAACCCGAACCATCCCATAATCGGGAACGTTCGGGTTTCTATATCCTGGTGGAGACTAATGGACTCGAACCATCGACCTCCTGCGTGTGAAGCAGGCGCTCTAACCAGCTGAGCTAAGCCTCCGTAGCACGAATATTATAGCACAGGATCTGAAAAAATCAAGCCCTATTTTTCACAGACCGGAAAATTGGTTCCCCGGCAGGTGTGTTTTGGCCTGCCGGGGAATATGCTATGCCAGCGTGCGCTCAATGCGCGCCGTGATCTCCTCACAGCGCTGCAGGATATGCTCCAGATCATGGTGCACGAACTGCCCGTTCCGGAGAAGCGGCCTGCCCTGCACATAGACGCTGTCGATCTGCTCGCCGCTTCCGGCATAGAGCAGATTCGTCAGAATGCGACGCCGGTTCACCGTGCACAGTGTCTCCGTCCGCACAAGGGAGAAATCCGCCTGCCAGCCCTCTGCAATACGGCCGACGTCTCGATAGCCGAGCGCACGCATTCCCTGCTCCGTCAGCATGGCGTAGCACTGCCCTGCCGGGAGCACTGTCGGGTCGAGCGTGCGGACCTTCTGCAGGTAGCTGCCGAGCCGAGCCTCGCGCAGCAGGTCACGGTTTGCGCTGGAAGCCTCGCCGTCGCAGCCGAAGCCGACGCGCGCGCCGGATGCCAGCAGCTCCGCAATGGGCGGCGCACCGTCCGACAGCTTCATATTTGTCGAGGGACAGTGCGCCACAACGGCGTGCGACTGTGCCAGCAGCGTGATCTCCTCCTGCGTGAGCCAGATGGAGTGCGCAAGGATCGTGGACTCATCCAGGACACCGAGATGCGCCAGCTCCTCCGCCTGCCGCAGGCATTCGTCCACCGGCGTGACGCGGATCTGGTCGTTCTCGGCGATATCCGTCGCGCCGATGCCGAAGGTGACGCGCAGACCGGCGTCCTGATAGGCTTGCACAACAGCGTCGATGTGCGGATAGTAGGTCATTTCATTGATGGCCGTCACGCCATAGCGGATGCTCCGCAGACAGCCGAGCAGCACGCCATAGTACCACTCGTCCTCCGTGAGCGACCACTGTGCCCGGAGCATGCGCGTGAGCCACTGCGTGATGTTCAGGTCGTCGAGCGGGCCCTGCGTCAGGCTCTGCACCATGTGCGTGTGCAGATCAGCCATGCCGGGCAGCATCAGAAGACCAGATGCCTCGACAATGGGGCAATCGGCCTCCAGATGGGGTGCGATCGCCGCAAAGCGGCCGTCCCGGATGAGGACGTCGGCCTGCGTGGTCGTTCCTGTTTCGAAATCGGGGAGCATTGCCCCACGGATCAGCAGCATCGCAGTGCCTCCGCCGCAGCCGTGAACAGCCGCCCGCGCGCCTGTGCGTCCATCGGGGCGGCTGCACCGGTTGCATAGTTTTCTGAAAGATAGGCCAGCGAGGCCGCATGCATGCCGAGAATGGATGCCAGCACGAACAGGGCACTCGTCTCGCCGTCCAGCGCACTGACGCCAAGCTCTGCCCAGCGGGCAATGCGCGCCGGGCCGCCGGGGGCCCACGGCGTCTCGAGCGATGTGCAGTCGTGACTGCGGAACAGCCCTGCATCGGGTACGCCGCAGCTCAGCAGCGCGCCGAGCAGGGGCATATCCGCCACGGCGGGATAGGACGGGTCAATGTATTCGCGCGTCGCGCCCTCACCGCGGACCGCGCCGGAGGCTGCCAGCAGCGTGCCCGGCTCCAGCTCCGGCTGGATGGCGGGGCAGGCCGCGATCTTGATGAGGGACTCCGCGCCGAGATGGTGCAGCTCCTCCACGGCGATGGCCATAGGCATACAGCCGAAGCCGCAGCTCATCACCGTGAGCGGTTCGCCGCGCCATATGCCTCGCCAGGTCGCATATTCGCGATAGCAGCCCTGCTGCACGGGGCCCTCCAGCAGCGCGGCATAGAGCGGGACCTGCTGCGGATCCGGCACAAGAATGACGCGCGGCGTCACGGCATCGATGCCGAGGTGGTGCATCGTACCGTCGGTATGGACAAGTTTCTGACTTCCAAAGCTCATTTCGATCCCTCCAGCAGCTCGGCTGCGCGCATGGCGATGCGCGTGGCAGTTTCGATCCGGCGCGCCAGATGCTCCGGGTCGGCATAGGCCCCGTAGACGTTGGCGTTCGGGTCTGCGAACATGGAGCCGAGCGCGACGCAGATGCTCGCGGCGCGAAGGCCGAGCAGGTGGCCATAGGTGAAAAGCAGGCCGGACTCGTTCTCCACGACGAGCACGCCGGTATCGATCCATTTCTGCATGCGCTCCCGCAGACCGGGATGGGCGGCCTTGGACTCCATATAGAACGCATCGTGGCTGCGGTACAGGCCGACGCGCACGGGCTCGTCCAGCTCCTGCGCAGCGCTGCACAGCGCGCGGACGAGCAGCGGGTCCGCAACGGCCGGGAATTCCGGCGGCACAAGCTCATAGCTTGCGCCCTCGCCGCGGACGCAGCCACTGGCAATGACGATGGTCCCCGGGGCCAGATCGGGCTGCACGCCGCCGCAGGTGCCCACACGGATAACGGCCTCCGCTCCCGCGGCAGCAAGCTCCTCCAGTGCGGCGGCAACGCATGCACAGCCCATGCCGCTGCTTGTGACGGCGATATCCGCGCCGCCCGGTGTTTTGCCGGTATAGGTCGCAAATGTGCCCCGGTGGGCCGTAAACGAGGCCTCTGCGAACAGCGCGGCCATCTTGCGGCTGCGCTGCGGATCACCCGGCAGAAGCACAACGGGCGCGGAGCGGCGCAGGCCGGTGCGGCAGAGGGTGCCGTCCGGCTCGCGCGGCGGGTCAAGGGTCAGGTAGGCTTTTTTCATAGGCTCCTCCAAATTATCTGTGATAGACTGCGCGCGTTCGACAAATTTTGCGGATTCTCAATTTATTCCGACTTCGTTCATAGATTTTTCAAATGTCCCCGGTATACTCATACTCGTAAGAACGATACCGAACCTGCCGCGGTAACGGGCTTACTGGTCCATCTTTTCATTTTTATCTCTCTTTTTATTTTCCCCTCTCTCATTTCTGTAGCGGATCCCCGGTCGTCCATCCCCCTCGGACGGCCGGGGATTTGCTGTATTCAGCCGCCGGCCGAACGCCGCTCCACCTGCGTGCCGAAATAGAACGAGATCACGACCGTAAAGATCGTGAGGAACTGCTGCGCGCTGACTGCGCCCGTCACGGCCAGCCTGCAGAATACGACGGTCAGGGCGATCGTCACAAGAGACTTGACGCAAAGAAGCCGCTCAAGCCGCTGCCGCATGGCACTCACCTCCCGGCCAGACTATGCCGCAGTACAGCCCGATGTGCAAACAGGCGCGGAGCAGAGGGATCTGCTTCGCGCCTGCGTTTTGCGTATGAGGATCAGAGACCGTCGTCCTCGTCGAACTCGAACTCGAGCGGCTCGCCGCACTTCGGGCAGTCGACGGAATCGTTGAGGAGCGTCTCCTCGTCCAGATGGAGGACCTCGCCGCACTTCGGGCAGGTCACTTCATACATGGTGTCGTCGTCATAGTCGAAGTCTTCGCCGTCGTCGTCCATGAAGCCGTCCTCTTCGTCATCGTCGTCCATCAGGTAATCCTCGATGGCGTCGAGATCATCCTCAATCTCATCGAGCTCATCCGAGACAGCCTCGGCGTTTTCCTGCAGATCGCCAATTGCACCGGTGACCTCCTGCAGCAGCTCGACGATCCCGGAGATCATCTTGCCCTCGGGGGCCTCCTGGTCCAGCTTCAGGCCGTCCATCAGGCCCTTCAGATATGCGGACTTTTCAGAGAGATTCATAGCGTTCTCCTTTCCAGATGTGGGCCGGATCAGCCCTTGGCGCGGCCCAGATATTCGCCCGTGCGGGTATCGATGGAGATCTTGTCGCCCTCGTTGATGAACAGGGGCACGCGGACCTCGGCACCGGTCTCAAGCGTAGCGGGCTTCAGCGTGTTGGTGGCGGTGTTGCCTGCAAGGCCCGGCTCGGTCTTCGTGACGACGAGATCGGCAAAGTTCGGAGCCTCGACGCTGAACACGCTGCCCTTGTAGGACAGGATCGTGCACTGATCGTTCTCCTTGACGAACTTGAAGCTGGCGTCGAGAATGTTCTCGTCGACCGGCGTCATTTCGAACGTCTCCGGATCCATAAAATAATACAGGTTGCCGTCGTTATAGGAATAGTCCATCTTTCTGCGCTCGATGTAAGC
>ENA-UPSY01003269-UPSY01003269.1-human-gut-metagenome-genome-assembly--contig:-NODE-3269-length-12070-cov-19.208455_pt1 | contig 12070 bp, 10 predicted proteins | sample MGYA00250044_ERZ773365 | MGnify/ENA primary metagenome ERZ773365 (study PRJEB29103, sample SAMN06111932) | human gut metagenome | biome: human gut; feature: ankylosing spondylitis patient; material...
CGCCTGCCCGTGTTCCAATATCTGCATGGCTCACCCCTCCGATTTCACGCACTCTGCGTAGGTCAGCGGGAACGAGGCTTTCAGCACGGTGCTTTTCTGCACCGTCCAGCCGTTTTCCCTAAGAAATGCCAGATATTCGTGGCTTGTCCACTTGCTGTGCAGCGGAAAGCCTGCCAGCCTCATAAAAAATGCTTTGACCTTTCCGAAGAAGGCGTTATCCGCATGGGTAAAGGTGGGCGCGACCAACACGCCGTCGTCCTTCAGTACGCGACGAATTTCAGAGAGGGCTTTCTCCGGTTCCGGTACAATGTGCAGCGCATTGACCACGATCACCACATCGAAAGACTGGTCAGCATAGGGCAGATGGAACATATCCTGCACCGAAAAATAGAGTTTCGCAGATTTCACGCCCTGTTTCGCCTGCTCGATCATCTCTTGGGATGCGTCGATAGCCTCAATATGGTCAGCATAGCGGACGATATGTTTGGCGATCAGCCCCGTGCCGGTTGCCAGCTCCAGCACGGTTTTTTGCCGCACTACAGGGCGCAGCAGTTCGTACAGCCGCTCGTAAGCCGCTGCATCCTTGCGCATGAAGCGGTCGTACCGCCCGGCGTTTTTATCCCAGAAATTTTGACTGCTTCTCATGATTTCGCCCTCACAACGAGATGTTGAATTTCTCTGTCTCCTATAGATGGTGCGAATAAGTTAGAAAAGGCTAACTATAGCCCTTTTGAAAAGCCGCATCACTGCGGCTTTTCCGCTTATGCAAATAGCTCCCGGCAGGCGCCCCGCACCAGCGTTTCCAGTACCTGCGGATAGAGCACCCCAATCTGCTCCTGATGGGAGACGGTTAAAATCAACCCCCGCACTGTGGCGGCAGCCAGCGCCATACCGCCCTTGGGCTGCAAGCCGCCCAATTCCAGTAGGGTACGGATGTGCGTCTCGTCATCGTGGTAGTGGGCGGTCTTCACTTCCTCCGGCAGCCGGTGCAGAAGAAAATCTGCGTCATTTTCGATGAACACGAAGGCTTTTGTCTTGGAGAGCCAACGGCAGGCCGCTAAAATCGCCGCTGCCGCGCGTTCGGCAGGAAGCAGAGTTGCGTTCTCTTGCAAGGACGTCTGCGCTGCCGCGAAGCACTCGGTATGGATGTCCTCCAGTACAGCGAAAAACAGCAGCTCTTTGGAATCAAAGAATTTGTAAAATGATCCCTTAGAAATCCCAACGGCCTCCGTCAGCTGCTCCACAGAGGTTTTTCGCATCCCAATGGTAATGCCGTAGCGTCGGGCTGCTCGGATCAGGTCCTTGCGGATTTGTTCATTCTGCTCGTCTGTAAAAGCCACTGCGCACGCTCCTTGAATTTATGACCGCATTTACTATTTCAGTCAAATTGTAGCACGGTTCGAAGATGTTGTCAACGGCGTCGTTTTGCTTTCCATCTCAAACGGTGCAACAGCACCTTTTCCAGTCAAGATTTTCGGATGAATCATAGGTGATTCACTCTTGGGCTATTGGCAGGATTCAAGGAAAATTTCGCTTTTGTGGGCAAGGTGAATCAACGGTAGATTCTCTCTGGGAAATATACGACTTTGTACGCGCATCGGGATGGGTTGCTATCGTTTCTTGGAGGAACGTGTTTTGCAAGCATAGCATTTGGATATCCACAAACGCATTTTTGGGGTGAACCCCAAACCCCTGCAGTTGAAAAATGTTACGATTTTTTCAATTCCGGGCGGCTTTTATTGAATTTCCATCAAGATTTGCGGGGAAAGTGTACCCTTACGCCAGAACAGAAAATAGATAAGAGGCCCGGAAGGTGTATTCAAAATGGTTACACGAAACAACAAAAAAGGAGATGAGCAAATGGCAAAAAGAAGTGTTCATTATGCCCGCGGACCTCCAGAATGAATCAGAACTGATTCACTCTCTTGAATCAAAACCGAAAAAGTGAATCAAACCTGATTCACTTGCATACCGCGCCCCAAACGCGCCCTGTGTGGGGCGGTTGCAGCACATCGCACACGGATACCGGCTGCGAAAGAAAACCACCGTTTGAGGCGTTTTTGGGGCTGTGGGGCGGCGCGAGCCGTACAACTTAACACTAGAGAGTAAAACTTACTACACGCAAAATTACGATATTATGAGATAATAGATGTATACCAAACAAGAAAGGATGATGCAAATGATCTTTACGAAACTTCCGAAAGCACTCACTGCAGAAGAACTGCTCTCTACACCGCTACCGCCCGTAAAGTGGATTATTCCCAGCCTGCTTCCGGCTGGTCTTGCTTTATTTGCTGGTCCCAGCAAGGCGGGCAAAAGCTGGCTGACATTGTGGCTTTGCCTGTAGGTCGCACAGGGTAAGCCTGTGTGGGGTCGGGAAGTAGAGCCGCGCACGGTGCTGTACCTCTCGTTGGAGGACACGCTCAACCGCCTGCAAGACCGCTTGTTCCGGCTTGTGGGCAGCGAGGATACCCCGGAGCGGCTAATCCTGCAAACCGAATGTCCGGGCATTGGGCAAGGCTTGCAGGAACAGATTACCAGCTTTCTTTACAACCATTCGGATACCGGGCTGGTAGTCATTGATACCTTGCAGAAAGTCCGTTCCTGCGACAAAAGTGGCAGTATGTACGCCAGCGACTATAAGGATGTCAGTGCGCTGAAATCCCTGGCGGACAAGTACGGCATCTGCATTCTGTTGATTCATCACCTGCGTAAACAGGCTGCGTCTGACCCCTTCGACCAGATTTCCGGTTCCAATGGTCTGATGGGCGCAGCGGACACCACATGGGTCATGCAGCGCAAGCGAACGAGCAAGAATGCTGACATTATCCTGACCGGGCGCGATTTGGACAGGCGAACGCTGTATCTGCATGAGGAAAACTGTATCTGGCTGTTGGACGAGGAGGAAACCGCCGAGGAGCAGCGGCTGAAGGCCGTGCCGGAATACCTTTGGAAAGTTGCGGAGTACGTCGAGCAAGCCGGAAAGTGGCAGGGGACAGCTACCGAGTTGTTGTCTGCAGTTGGAGTTGATGGCGTTTTGCCCCATATGCTTACCCGAAAAATCGTGGAACACTTTGACACGGTATTTGTACCAAAGGATATTCACTATGAAACGCATCGCACATCGCAGACGCGCTTGCTGAAGTTTTCGCGTTCTGAAAATGACGCTGATGACGCTAATGACGCTGATATTGACATAACTCAATTATCCGGCTGGGATATCTCAAAAATAGCGTCACAAGCGTCATTAGCGTCATCGGCCAAGCCTTGGCGCGGAAAATATGGGGCGTAACCCTATACAAAGCAACCACTTTTGCGAAAAAAGAAATCGTATGTACGTAAAATATTATATTTACAAAGAATGACGGTATTTTTGAAATGTTGAAATGGAAAAATGACGCTAAAATCAGCAATGACGCTGATTTGATTTACAAGCAAGGAGGTACAATGGCTTACATCAAGAAAAAATCCGAACGAAAATTCAAAATCACTGTCTGCAACGGCTATAAGGTCAACGGGCAGAAGCGGATGAAAGCGCAGACCATCGCTGTGCCATCATCCGTGCCAAAACGCGGCATTCAGCAGTATGTCATGGCTGAAGCGGAACGCATCGAGAAAAAGTTCAAGTATGGCGTAGAAGAAAGCGACCAGACCCACTTTGAACAGTACGCGGAAAACTGGCTCAAGCGGCAGGAACCGTTCTTTAAGGCTACCACCTACGCAGGGTACAAACGCAATCTGGATATTGTTTACCCGCTGATTGGCGGTATTCCGCTTGCAAAACTGTTGCCCATGACGCTTGAAGAAATGTGCGAGGAACTGCGCAAGCGCCCGGGGCGTGGTGGAAATTGCATCAAGGAAACCACGGTGCAGAAGTACCTTGAGACGGTTTCCTCGGTGCTGGAGGATGCCAAGAAAAATGACATCATTCCATTCAATCCGGCGCACCGTGTCCGCAAGAAGCATTTTGAGAAGGAGGTGCAGCATATTCCGCAGAAGTATGAAATGAGAAAACTGATGCGGGCGATTCAGAACGAACCGATTCTGTATCGGGCGTACTACACGCTGGCCATCACAACCGGTCTGCGGCGTGGGGAACTGTGTGCTCTGCAATGGAGGGACATAACCGGTGCTTGTGAACTGACCGTCCGCCGTTCCCGCAGCTGCGCATCCGGGCAGATTGTTGAGAGCGACACCAAAAGCCATCGGGAACGGATCGTAACGATTCCCATGGGGATATGGGAGCTTCTGATGGCGCTGCGACAGCAGCAGGTGCTGCATAGCGGCGTTCCAGATGGAGAGCAGCCGATTTTTACTGACCCCGATGGTCGTGTACCGCACCCGGATACCTTTACCCGGCATCTGCGTAAGCTGTATAAGCAATGCGGATTATCTGAGGATTACCACCTGCACACCCTGCGGCATTTCTACGCAACCTATCTGCTGCAGGAAGGCACCAGCAAACAGGTGGCAGCCTCTCTGCTCGGTCATGCAGATACGGCGTTCTTGGAGCGCACCTACTGTCACCCGCAGGACGTGGCGAAACAGCAGGCCGCAAAGCTGATGCAAGATTTGCTGAACAACCAAAATCCGTGCTATGTTGCATTTATGAAAAATAAGAATAGAAAAGCCAAGAAGGTAGGTTAAATAAACAGCGGCACCGTCAGAGATGACGGTGCCGTTTTTGTCAGTAATAGGTAGATTTTAGGGCGAAAGATTGTTGGGTGTGGTGATAGCTTTCTGTCGCAGTTGTCGGTATGCTTTGTAGTACCAGAGGTCAATAAAACATACAAAGGAGTGTTGAAAACAATGGCGTCTATCAGAAAACGCGGCAGTAACAGTTACTTGATTGTGGTATCTCGTGGGTATGATTATGAGGGCAACCGACTGAAATCTGTACAGAAAACGGTCAAGCCACCCAAAGAGTATACTCCGAAACAAGCCGAGAAATGGGTAAAGGAGCAAGCGATTCTATTTGAACGCGAGGTACAGCATACACCGGAACCCATTAACCGCAGCATTACGCTGGCAAAGTACATTGAGCATTGGGTGACCGATGTTGGACCGAAGAAGCTGGCGAACTCTACATACCAACGAGATTTGCAGGACATTCGGCGCATTCTGCCGGCATTGGGTAACTACAAACTGACCGATTTGCGTAAGGAAGTCATCCGAGAATTTTACGAAGAAATGAGGCGCAGCCCGCGTTTGGACGGCAGAGGAAATCTATCCGAGAAGTCGGTCGAGGGCTTGCACAACACGCTATGCGGCATCCTGTCGGCGGCTGTGGACGAGGGTTATTTGACCCACAATCCTGCATGGAGATGCTACAAGCCTAAGGGGCAGAAGAAGGAACGTCCCGTAGCCGATGAGGAAACGGTTAAAAAGTTGATTACTGCATTTGAAGGTCAGAGTATGAAGTACGAAACCTATTTCAAGCTGGTGCTGGCAACCGGGCTGCGTCGGGGAGAAGCCTGTGGATTAAAGTGGAGTGACATTAACTGGCGCAAACGTACAATCCATGTACAGCGGGGTGTGGTAAAGTTAAGCCGCCAAGAGTCTATCACTAAGGACCCCAAGACTAGTAGCGGTGACAGAATGGTATATCTGAGCAAGGAAATGTGCCAGCTATTGAAAGCGTGGCGGAAAGAATGCGAGTGGGATAGACAGCAGACGGCGAACGAAACCGTATCTGAGGATGACTACCTGTTCCGCCAGCCTAACGGCAAACCGATGAACCCTTGCACATTCACTTACAGATTCAAGCTGATTTTGAAAGTCAACAACTTGCCGCTGGATTTGAATGTGCATAGCTTACGGCATACGAACGCCAGCCTGCTGATTGCACAGGGCGTGGATGTGCGCACGGTGGCTAGTCTATTGGGTCATGCACAGGCCAGCACAACGCTGGATATTTACGCCCACGCATTTGACAAGAACAAACGCAAGGCGCAGGAGAAACTCGGAAAGGCGATTGGATTATGACGAGAAAAATCAAGCTGACACGCGCAAACAAAAGTATCTTACTGAAAGCACTGGCACCCTATTACTATCAAGAAAAGGCACTTGGCCATAACACGGAAAACCCGGGGCGACTGATACTGAAAATTGATTCTGTCCCAGCCGATAAAAAAGCTACTTTTTCCATAGAAGAAATTCGCCTTATGCGAATCACTATAAACAGGCTGAGGAACGAGCGTCTAGGAAAAGGGCAGTACACCGATGCGGCAGACGATATGCTGCTAAAATTATTCTGAAAATCAAACACTAACAAAAACAAAAAACCTCATTGCAAAAAATACATCGCAATGAGGTTTTCTGGTGCGACCGGGAGGATTCGAACCTCTGGCCTTCCGGGTCGGAGAACTACGACACGGCACATAACTCGATGATATATAGTAATTTCTTGTTGGTTCTGCATCACTCTGGCACACTTATCACAAGCAATATAAAACAATGTGTCAACGATAAAAACTGACCGCAGACAGCCAAAAACACTGCCGGTGGTCAGTTGGTGGTCAACGGATAGACTTTTTCAGCGCCGTCTGGTGAAAATACGCATCGTGGCTTTAGGTGATAATTTCTCGAGTTTGCATTAACAAGCGTTTTATAGACAGGAATTCTTTTTTCTCTTGCAATGTCCAAAAGCAAGCGCGCATATATAGGAGAAATCTTTCTACCAAGATAGATAGCACTCGCTTTTTTCTTTACAAATGTGTGTTCTTCTGAAAGTAGCGCGGGTGTTGCGAAAGTCCCCATAAGGCGCCATTCATGCTCGGATTTCCACTCTGTGGATTTATGTATCATTATTTTGATGGGTGCAAGCATATCGGGGCACGGAAGGATTTTAGCTGCATCAAGTATGTTTCCCTGACTGGAAAATGTCTTAAAATAGTCGTTTACAAGAGAACATATTAAAAGCCATTCGGCATAAGGCGTTGCGTCGTAACGCCTTGATTGGTAAATAATTGGGAACAATTCACATCGAGTGGGCAACTCACTGTTTCCTTCACCTACAGAATCAACACATGGAAAACCTCGAAAGTTATATCCAATGGAAAATCCTGTACTTGAGGATGCATAATGTCCCCACATATTTGCAGATGTAATCGTATCAGAGAAACAGGCAAATTTTAATGTATTTTGCGTTAAAACCGAAATTTTCGGAGAGTATGCTTTAATAGCATTTTGAGAAAATGCTTCAAAGTGTCGTAAATAAGTTTCCATATCCTTTGCAGTAATATGCGCAACGGATTCTCTCATCTGGCAAAGAACTTCACGCGGGAAAAAGCGTTGTACTACCTGCGGAAGTTCTTCCCAAGAAACTTTTCCCGAAGTGAACCGTGAAAATTCGTTTATAGCCTGTAAAACGTGCGCGGTGATTTTTGCTTTATCAAAATACAGCAACGCATCATAATCATCATTCATGACATTTCCCTTGGAAAGCCAGATTTTATCATCCCAAAGGGCTTGAAGAGAAAGTTCATTACAGGAACGATAGCGAAATAGCATTGGCGGAATCATCGATTGAATGCCGTCCAATAGGGGTTTATACAGACGATTATGTTCCTCATTCGAAAGATTGCCTTGAAGTGCGGTATCATTCATCAGCTTCGCGTATTTTCTGAGAGTCACTACATTCACCACCTTTTTATAGATCGCGTTATAAATTAACGAATCCTGCGGTGCCTATTATGCGCCAAATTGTAGCTGAGCAGTTTTGTGAAGCGGATAGGCATTGATTGGTATTTCATTACTGTATGTTCCGAAATGCAATCACTGTACTCATGTTTTCAGCCGATATTTACGCGCACGTCCGGCGCCTTCTGCAACAACAGCCTCTTGTTCAATCAATTCTGCCAAATACATTTTCGTGCGGGAAACCTGTAGTCCAACCGCCTCGGCGATTTCTTTGCTTGCCGCTTCAGGAGTGTCTGTCAGGTACTGTAAAATGTCCGCTTTGCGATGTTCAGCAATGCCGCCACGTTTTACCGCCACTTTTTTACCGCCACTTTTTACCGCCATTTTTGCGGCGGAAAGCGGTAGTGTCAGCGTTGTCCGATCCGGATTAAACGCTTCTACAATCTCTGGCACCTGCCACCCCTGCTTTTGCCAAACGGAGCGAATACTTGGCAATCCGCTTCCTGCACGCTCGCCAACATTTATCAGGTTGAACATTTTAATGAGCGACTCGTTTCGCGGGTCGGATACGCCACCGACAAGAGCCTCCTGCACATTGATACGGAAAGCACCCGGATTTGCAATACGAATTTTATCCGGCCATTTTTGAATCACCAGACCACGACGGTCATAGTAGTCGGCATGAATCAAGGCGTTTGCCAAAGCCTCGCGCAAAGCCTTATGCAGAGGGGTGTCATCAATGCGGTCAGCACCATTCAGCTTGAACGGAACTTTTATGTCCTGCGCAATGCGGTTATAAACGCGGAAATAAAAGTCACAGATATTACCACTCCAATCGCCTGAACTGGACACGATTCTGTCCGTCCAGCGCTCTTCCTCTGTGGCAGTGCGGTCGTGTTCTTGGTAATCCAGAAAATAATGAGGAAACTCCCGCACAATTTCGTATTCGTGCCCAAACATTAATAAACCGGCAGCCGTAGGCCGCAATTTGCCGCTGGTGTCCCTTGCCATAGCGCCAATTCGATGCAGGAAATCCTCAGCCGCCAGTTCTGAACATACATGGCCGGGACGCAAATTGTCCATGCGCTGGCGATACCGGCGGATTGTATCCATATCGAACACATCGGTCGTCATTGTGTCCATCACGCGGGCATCCTGTGAAATATCCGCCTGATCGCGCATCATCGCGCGCACTTCGTCTTTTGTGCAATGATAGTCACCCTCGCCATTGCGGCGGTAGGAACCCGCAAAAGGATCGGTTCCGATATAGACCGGTTTGTCGTGACGGTCGGCACGGGGAACCTCAACGACGACGATCCTGTTTCCGCCGCTTTCCACAATCTGGACATTGCGCTCAGACAGAATGTTCACACTGACATTGGCCGTATTGTTGACACTATTCCAGAAATCCGCAACCAGCGTTTCCGGAGAGGGGAGCGGCACACTCGAAAAACTCTTGTCGGCGTTCTCAACAACACCCAGCAGAATATAGCCGCCGAAAGTATTGGCGAAGGCAGAATAGGTCTCCCAGATACTGCGGGGCAGCCCGCCCTGCGCCTTTTTGGCCTCAATGCGGTTGTTTTCTTTATATTTATCTAATTGAGAAAAGTTCAACATTAATTTCTCCTGAATTATGTGTGTGGCGTTGTCCTTTTTAGGTCCTGCGCCGTGCCAGAATTTCAGCAGCCAAGGTGTGGGCATCTACTTTGCCGTCCATCAAGCGGCGGCAGTCGGCACGGATCTGTTCGGTGACTTCATACCCCTCGATGCGCGAAGAAGCCAAAGCATTTTCCAATGCCTGTTCACGAGTAATTGGTGCCATATACAAAACCGCCTTTCGCTTTTTCATCAATTATATACGATAAGGCAACCAAATGCAATTTTTCTTGCAAAACTTCTTACCGCCTATTCCATAACCACCTGCATCAGCTTATCGTACTGAGGATATCCCAGCAATACTTGCTATCCCTGATACCTTATTCTTTCTACCAGCGTTTCCTTTTTCAGATTACTGCTTAAAACACAGGAAAGCACAATTTGTAGAATACCAACCAGAAGAATCATAACAAGAATCGGGATAAGAGGAACGTGATAAACGTTCATTCCAAAAATCCCATTATGCTTCGCATAGGAAAACAGTGCATAGCCAAGGGGCAGACCGGCAGCAAGTGCGACGCAGATGGTGCCAACCGTAAAAATCAAGCCCTGTATTTGTAAGCTCAGATTCAACTGCTTATTGGTCATGCCTACCGCTTGCAGCACACCGTATTCCTGCTTCTTCGTGGTGATATTGATGATCATGGTGTTTGCCAGATTCATAAACCCAATGAGACCGACAATTGCCATGAACAGATAGCAGCCAAGCTTCATCATACGGCTTGTGTATTCTGCATATTGTAACTGTGCATGATAGGTATCCATTTTTATATGCGAAGTATTAGAAATCAAAGTATTCAGACTCTGTTCCACAGATGCAACATCTTTTTTATCACAGTCCACCCACAGATAGCCATAGGCTGTTCCCCTCGGATTCATGGAACGGTATACACCTTCCGGAATGACAAGATAAGTGTCCGCGCTTACAAAGGATCCTGCAATCTTTCCCTGATAGGTATAGGTTTCACTTCCATTCTCAAAGTCAAATGCAATGGATTCACCCGGAGCATATCCATCTTGTTCCATCCACGTCGACCAGCCAAAGAAAATTTCACCATTCTTTACCGCCTGATCATAGTCCATAGAGCCAATATCCCCGTCTTGGCGCATAAAATCAAAATCATTTTTACTCACAACAGCAGCCGGAAATCTTGTTCCGTTCAGATTTACAGAGACAATCTCTCTCGTCATGACATCTGTCACTCCCGGAATGCTTTTGATTTCTTCAATCAGCGAATCATTCAATGGATTATCCGTCAGAATCGTATCCAGATTATTCTCCGGATAGGCTTCATCATAATTCTGGGAATAATCCAGCTGCAACTCAAATTGTCCATGGTTGATTGCAATCCGCGCCTCGTGCTCCGTGTCAATATTCCCAACATAATTAGAGATAATTACAAACAATACACAGGAAAGCCCCATGGTAAGAATCGTAGCAATGGTTCTTTTCGGATTGCCTGTCACATTTGCCATTGCCATGGAGAAAACGGTGACATCTTTTCTGCCTTTTCGTCTGCCCTGTTTTTGCGTTTTGGAGCCGTCAAGATACCGTGTCGCTTCGATGGGTGAAATCCGGGAAACAATTTTCATGGGTTTGCGCAGAGCCAAAACGACCGTAAGAAACGATACAAAAATGCAGATGAGCATAATTGTCAGTGAAAACAGAGGCACCTGATGGTTCTTGATTCCGGACGATACCAGATTTCCCTGCTCCACCAGCCAGTTGAAGCTGACTTTTGCGATCAGGAAGCCAAACAGCAGCCCCAGCGGTATCGAAGGAACCGCCAGAAGAATGCCCTCACGAAAGATCAACTGCTTCATCTGCTTTCTGGTTGCACCCAGCGCCTTGATTTTTCCGTACTCCTGAACCTTCTGGGCGATCCCGACCTGGAAGATATTATAAATGACCACAACGGAAAACAGCACGATTCCGAGGATCAGGGTTCCACAAACCACAATCATTTCATAGCTCGGCTGCAATACCCACTGCAGGTAGAGGTCATTGATGATCACGTTTTTCTGGTCAATGCCGCAGGAATCCGCGATTTCTTTTATAACAGGCGCAACATTATTCATAGATACATTTGCAGAATCGCTCAAGGTAAAATAGATATTATATTGCCTGTCACCCTCCGCAACACGCTCATTATAAAAATCCTGCGAACCGAATACAACATAGGAAGCCTCGATGGTATATTCATCCCGGTCATATAAAATCCCGCTGACAGTAAATTCCACCGGTGCGTATTCCGACTGCATGCCGGAACGGTACTCCAATGTTACGGTGTCTCCGACCTTTACATCATGGTATCCCACTGCATCAAAGAAAGCGCGTCCTGCGGCAATTTCCTGCGCCTTTTCCGGATAGGTACCTTCCTTCAACACATATTCCTGATTATAGGGAAGCATTTTCCTGACCGTTTCATCCGCACTGACAAAGCCGCCATTTTCATTTCCTTTCAGGATGCCCTCCGTACACATGATGCCGATATCAGATATCTCAGCTCTGCGTTCCACTTCTTTTAATTGCGTACCATCTGCGGCGATAAACAGGCCGTAGTTGCTTCCGTATGAGCTTGCCGCCTGACTTTTCTGTAAACGAATTACCCCATTTCCCACAGTACTGATGATAACAAGCAGCATCGTGGTCAGACAGATTGCCATCATGATCAGTATACTTCTTGTCCTGTTCCTTTTGTCATTGCTATATGCAATCCTGCTTATTGTCTTCATCTGAAATCCACCACCTGTCCGTCCTCAATCACCAGAA
>ENA-UPSY01003281-UPSY01003281.1-human-gut-metagenome-genome-assembly--contig:-NODE-3281-length-12011-cov-3.353695_pt1 | contig 12011 bp, 14 predicted proteins | sample MGYA00250044_ERZ773365 | MGnify/ENA primary metagenome ERZ773365 (study PRJEB29103, sample SAMN06111932) | human gut metagenome | biome: human gut; feature: ankylosing spondylitis patient; material...
GCTGATCTCTACGAGCGAAACGAGTACGGTGATCTCGACGACAGCAGCACATTGCTGGAGGGCAGTGAGCTGCGGGGCTATCAGGATCAGATCATGGCAGCACTGGTAAAAAACCGGATGCCGGAGGAAACCGAGCGGGGCCTCATGCACTGGTATGATGAAGCCGACAGTGTTGACCGCAAGGTACGCTCCGCCGTCTTCACCGTGGAGGTGCGGAATAGGCAGCTCTGGGGCGTGGCGGAATGCCGTGTCGCTGGGGAATTATCGGGCACAGAACTGGAAATCTTAAAGGAGTACCTCACCGGACAGGCATCGGACGGCTGGGGCGAGGGCTTTGAGCAGCGGGATATCCTTGTGGATGACGGCTGTGAATTGTATGTCCACCTTTGGAACTCGGACGAGTGGAGCATCCAAACGGAGCAGGAACTCTTTTCCCCCAAGTTGGCGGAGGGTCTGCCGGAGCTGTGCTTCTCTACCCTTGCCAGCACCGGCGAACTCATCTGCATCAAACGCGGCGAGAACGGCTACTACCCCAGTAACTGGTCTACGGATGATCCCGCCCAGAACCGTGAGCTGGCCGATTATAACAACGAGCGTCTCGGTGTGACGCAGGCACAGCGGCTGGCCATGGAGTGCGGTAGTATGCACGGCTGGGATGTCCCCAGTGCGGATCCCTCCGCCTATCAGCAGAGCGAGCCGCGGATGGGAGGGATGGACCTTGGATAAAAAGATATTCGGCGTCTATCTGGCAAAGCTGGACGCACCCAACAGTGAGGCCAACGCAAGGCTGGAACTGCCTGCCTCCCTGTGGGAACTGCACGATGCAATGGACAAGGTGCAACTCCAGGAGAACGAGGAGCTGTATCTGGAGGTCGATGATTACTATGCCTTCGAGTATCTCGCTCCTCACCTGGTGGAACTGGACGCCAGCCTCAATGAACTGAACGATCTTGCCGGTCGTCTGGCTGTGCTGGATGAAACGGAGCAGGAAGCGTTTGACGGCCTGCTCCGTCTGGAAATTCAGAGAAAGGTAGAGTCCAACGGCAGTATTCTTACCATGCAGGACCTGAGAACTCTGGCGGTCAGCGCGGGGGCAGATTGCTGCCATGTGGTCGGCGCGACCAGTGACGCAGAACTGGGCCGCTTCTATGCGGAAAACGGCTTCATGGAGGAACTGGACGGTCTTTCCGACGATGTGTTCGAGATGCTGGACTTTGGTAAAATCGGCAAAGCCCTGCGTACAGGCGAAAACGGCACATTCACACGGAACGGCTATGTGGTGCAGCACAGTGAACTGGTCACCGCACCACCCTGCGCCAAGGAACTTCCCGAAAAGCCGGAATATCTCTTCCGGCTCACCCTTGGCCTTCATCCTGACCTCGAAGATGACCGCACCGTCACGATGGAATTGCCTGCGTCTGCTGAAGCATTGAGGAAAGCGCAGAAGCAGCTCGGAGCGGACGGCTGGGAGGGTGTCGTGGTTCTCGACTATGACGGGGTCATCCCGCAGGCGGCAGAGTTTGTCGATCTGCCAATGGAACTGGATGCCTTCAACGCTTTTACGGAATCTGTGAAGGCTATGCCTTCCCGTGAAAAGCAGCTTCCGAAGCTGAAAGCTCTGCTGGAGCATTTCGAGGTAACGGATCTGGCTGCCGCCGCAAGCCTTGTCGAGCATATTGGGGACTACATCCTCACGCCAGAGATCAGTTCGCCGCAGGAGGCGGCCATTGATGAACTGAACTTCACAATGGATGTCCACTCGGCGGAACTTCTTCTGCCTCATGTAAATCTCTTTGCCTACGGAAACGAGATCATCAAGGATGACAATGCCACACTTACATCCTACGGCCTGCTGCATCGGGAGGACTATCAGCCGATGCAGACTCCGGTGCAGGAAACTCAAGAACAAGCAATGACGATGGAATAAGCAAAGGACCTAATCGAGCCACTATGGAAATGCGTAATGCCGTTTTTAACGACACTGACTTGCAACATATGTAATGAAATCCTCCGGCGTGAGTGTGTCGCCAGCATGAGGAATCGCGTTCCATCTTTTCTGTATGGCAGGGTCTGGATTACACATCGCCGCTATCATCGCCAGCCGAATCTCTTTCCGCACTTCTTCCACGGTAGTATGGTTTTTGCGAGCCACTTCTCGCAGTGCTGCTTCGGCGCAGATGTTCTTTCTCTTCATAGAATCACTCCTTGCTGTTTTTTGAACGGAAACCGTTCTTTTAGAACTATAATGGCATAGGAGCTTTGAGAGAAAACGTCGAACTCTGTCGAAAAAAATAGAGGCTTGCAAAAAGTGCAAACCTCTGTGCCGCTTATCATTTCAACTCTGCAATCAGGGCATCCAGTACGTTCATTACCTTACGCTGTCCTTCTGGAGAAAGCATCTTAAGTCGTTCGGAGATTTCCGTGGCATGAAGCATTGTTGCCGTGTTCAAGTCATCTTGAAGGAGTTCATCTGTTCCAATATTGAGTGCATTGGCGATGGCGACCAACTTCTCCAGTTTTGGAGCCTTCACGCCTCGCTCTACTACACTCATGTGATCAACGCTGTAATCTACAGCGGCGGCGAGCTCTTCCTGTGTCATGCAGGCTTTTTCACGGGCTGCTTTGATTCGTTTTCCCAACGCTATCTGGTCCATACAGTAGTCTCCTTTAGAACGGTATCCGTTCTTAAAGTATATGGGAGACGCGGTATGTTTCACAGGAGCATATAGAACGCTGTCCGTTCTGAATGAACGGAATGGATAAAAAATATCACAGCAAGGGGCCGTATTCCCGGACGGGGAAAAGCGGCCCCTTCTTTTTTGCGCTCTTTTTGTCTCCTATTCCGGGATAACGGCTCCGGAAAGGAGGAACTGTGGCAATCAACGAAGCCCTTGCGGAATATCTTGCGCTTTACCACAAGGGTGAAGTAAATGCCGTCACCAGCCGGGAGTTGGAGTGCAGCTTCCAAATGCGCGGTTCTGAGCTGCGCCGGGAGATCAACGCCCTGCGCGGTGACGGCATTCCCATTTGCAGCTTTGAGGGCGGCTACTATTACGCCGCCACTGCCGAGGAGCTGGAGCGCACCATCCGGCAACTCCGCAGCCGAATCAAGAAGATCGCATTTGCGGAGCGCGGCCTGTCCAGTGCTTTGCCGGACTATGTAGATACCGGTCAGCTTTCTCTCCCGCTGGATGGGGGTGATGCCCCTTGAACAGCTTTATTCCCTGGGTGGGCGGCAAGAGCAAGCTGCTGTGGATCATCAACAAGATGGCTCCAGATCACTACAGCCGGTTCATCGATGTCTTCGGTGGCAGCGGCACGGTAACCATGAGCCGCCCCATCCAGCCGGGCTGCATGGAAGTCTACAATGATTTCAACAGCAATCTTACGAATCTCTTCTGCTGTGTGAAAAACCGCCCCTTAGCGCTACTGGCGGAATTGGGCTTCCTGCCTCTGAACACGCGGGATGATTTCAATGTCCTGTACAAGTTTCTCTCCAAGGGCGAGATCACAGATGACTACCTGCAGGAAGAAATGGAACTGACCGAGATCCTGCTTAAACCGCCCGAGGCCGAAGCCATCCGCACGCTCCTGCTGGAGCGTGCTCCCCGTGGAGATGTCCGCCGTGCCGCAGATTTCTTCAAACTGGTTCGGTACAGCTTCAGCGGCAGCTCTAAATCATTCGGTGGTAAGCCCTGCGATATCCGCCGCTTCTTCCACCTGATTTGGGAGTGCTCTCGCCGGCTGGCGAATGTCATTGTGGAGAACAAAGACTTTGAGGATGTCATCCGCCAGTATGACCGTGGTGACGCATGGATCTACTGTGACCCGCCGTACTTTGAGGCCGAATGCTATGAGGTAGCCTTCCCAAAGGAAAATCACCAGCGGCTCCATGACACACTCCTGAACTGTCATGGGTATCTCATCCGACGCCTGACACCGTTGGAGTGTGAGCGCCTGCAGGGCTTTCCGGATGGATGGACAGATATCCCCGGTGCATCGGACTCTGCCCGATATAAAGCGCTGGGCAACAGTGTGGCGATACCCTGTGTGGAGTTCATCATGGGTCGGATCGCCGCAGCCCTTCGGGCGGTATAGCTGCCTTGGTGGTTTTGCTTCCGTTTCGCATAGCTTCTTCGTTGAGTTTTGTGAATAGCTTTCCATGACTTCTTCCGGTATGCTTTGCTTGCAAAATCGAGGAAAGGAGCAGACCGATGGAGGGCAAAAAGAACCTCTGCGCCATGATCCCGGCAGAGCTTCACGCAAGAATCATGGCAGAGAAAGAAGAAATGAAGCTGGGTACACTGGCGGAATATGTGGAGCGCATCTTCGCAGAACACTTTGAAGGAGGAAACGATATGCAGACAGAACGCACCCTTGCGGTGAAAATCTCCGCAGAACTCTTCGACCGACTGAAAGAGTATCTGGAAAAGAATCACCTGAAGCAGAAGGACTTCATCACACAGCTGATCCAGCAGGCGCTGGATAACGCAGAAGAATAATCAACCCACTGGATGGCCGCAGGGAAACCTGCGGCCATCTCTATTCTCTGGAGGTGAGAGCAATTTATATTTACCCTGATAATTTGACCGCAAAAGCCATGCTGTGGCTTTGGGAGCTGCGGGACATCGGCATCATCGGCGTGGGGCTTCTTATCTCTGTTCTGGCGCTGACCCAGACAGGCATCGCCCTGCCGCTGGTGCTGACGGCTGTTTACGCTTTCCTCAGCATTCGATTCGACGGAACCAGCATATTGGATTTCCTCAAATATGCCGCCGCGTTCCTGATTACAAAGCAGCAATTCTATGATTGGAGGTTGGAGTCGTGAGTAAAAAGCAGAAAAAGGACAAAGCCGCCTGCTCCACACGGCAGCTCATGGGCATCGAGGAAATCAAGGACTACTGCATTGCCACCCGTATGGGCAATCTCGTGTTCTTCATCATCAAGCCCACTAACATCTCCGTCCTGCCGGATTCCAGCATCAGCGCCCGCATCTATGCGCTGCTGAATGTCGTAAAGGGACAGGCGGAGATCGAGATGCTGGCGCTCAATTCCAAGGAATCCTTTGAGCGCAATAAGGATTTCTATCGGGAGCGTCTGAGCCAGGAGGAACTGCCAGCGGTCCGCAGACTGCTGGAACAGGACAGCAAGCACCTGGACCGCATTCAAGTGCTCATGGCGTCCAGCCGTGAGTTCTATATTATCATCCGTCTGCGCGGCGAACAGGAGTCCGATGTGTTCTCCTACCTTTCCCGCATCGAGCAGAACATCAACGACAACGGCTTCACGACCCGCCGAGCCACCGAGCAGGATCTCAAAAAGATGCTGGGTGTTTACTTTGAGCAGAACGTGACAACAGAAAAGTTCGAGGACTTCGACGGTGACCGCTGGGTTATTGTCGGTGAGTAAAGGAGGGATTCATTTGGCAAAGAAAACGAAAAAAGCAGCGCCGCAGAGCCGGGAGACTGCAGGTATCAAATCCTTCCTGGATATGATTGCACCTTCCGTGGTCAAGTTCGAACCGGATCACTTCATCTGCGGCAACACCTTTCGCTGCGTGTGGGCGCTGCGGGAGTATCCCACGCAGACCGATGAGCAGGCTATTCTCCGACATCTGGGTGAAAAGGATGGGATCACGCTGCGCATCTACACCCGCCAGGTAACACCCGCCGAGGAAAAGCGCATCATCCAGAATGCCGCAAACAAAAACCGCATGAGCAGCTCCAACACCAACGACCTGCAGCAGACGATCACGGCGGAAAGCAATCTACAGGATGTGGCATCGCTGGTGGCTTCCATGCACCGCAACCGAGAGCCGCTGCTCCATTGCGCCGTCTATATCGAGCTGACCGCTTCGGATTATAACACGCTCAAGCTGCTCCAGACCGATGTGCTGACAGAACTGGTACGGAGTAAGCTCAATGTGGACAGGCTCCTGCTCCGTCAGCAGCAGGGCTTCTGCTGTGCCAGCCCCGTGGGATACAACGCCTTCGGCCAGCAGTTCGAGCGTGTCCTCCCGGCATCCAGTGTGGCGAATTTGTATCCCTTCAACTATTCCGGCAAAACGGACGCAAAGGGCTTCTATGTCGGGCGGGACAAGTACGGCAGCAACATCCTCGTGGACTTCGACCAGCGCGATGAGGACAAGACCTCCGCCAACATCCTCATTCTCGGCAACTCCGGCCAGGGCAAATCCTATCTGATGAAGCTCCTAATCCTCAATCTGCTGGAGTCCGGAAAGTCCGTTATCACGCTGGATGCCGAGCATGAGCAGCAGGAAATGTGCGAGGCCGTGGGCGGCTGCTTTGCCGACCTCATGGCGGGAAAGTACATCATCAATGTACTGGAGCCGAAATGCTGGGATGATGGCGGTGACCCGGACGATACGGCAGCGCCGGAAGCCTTCCGCAAAAGCACTTTGCTGGCACAGCATGTTTCCTTTCTCAAGGACTTCTTCCGAGCCTATAAGGATTTCAGCGATGCCCACATCGACACCATTGAGATTATGGTGTCCAAGCTCTATGCGAAATGGGGAATCACGGAGCGAAGCAACTTCCGCCGCATGCGACCGGAAGACTATCCGATCCTCTCTGACCTCTATGACCTGATCGAAGAAGAATTCAAAAGCTACGATCCAAACGCTCATCTGCTCTATACGGAAAAGCTCCTGCAGGAAGTGCTGTTGGGACTGCATTCCATGTGCAAGGGCGCTGATGCACAGTTCTTCAATGGACATACCAATATTACCTCCAGCCGCTTCCTCGTTTTCGGCGTCAAGGGAATGCTGAGTGCCGCTAAAAATGTCCGCAACGCTATGCTGTTCAATGTGCTGTCCTTCATGTCGGATAAGCTTTTGACGGTCGGCAATACCGTAGCAGCACTGGACGAGCTGTATATCTGGCTGTCCAATCCCACGGCCATTGAGTACATCCGTAACTGCCTCAAGCGTGTGCGCAAAAAGGAATCCGCCATGCTGCTGGCATCGCAGAATCTGGAGGACTTTGATCAGGAACAGGTGCGCGAAATGACCAAGCCGCTGTTCAGCATCCCGCCTCACCAGTTCCTGTTTAACGCAGGCTCTATTGACAAGCGCAGCTACATGGAGATGCTCCAGCTGGATGAGGCGGAGTATAACCTCATCAAGTTTCCCCAGCGCGGTGTCTGTCTGTACAAATGCGGCAACGAGCGCTACCTGTTGGAGGTACACGCCCCTTCATACAAGGAAAAGCTGTTTGGAACGGCGGGTGGTCGCTGATGGCAGTATCTGCAGGCATGATCGCAAAAGCCGCGGCGACGGTGCTCTCTAACGAAAAGCTGCGCAAAGGCGTGGGATGGACGCTGGTCGCAATTCTCTCGCCAGTCATTGTACTCATCGCACTTCTGTGTTCTATTGGCTCCGGAGGTGCGGATCACAACAACCAGGCGGTAGCTGCAGCCTTCTATGGCGTGAGTTACTCAACAGAAGTACCCGCAGAATTCCGGTATCATATTGAGGAGATGCGTACCGCTTTTTCTCTTCTGGATTCGGCAGTGGCTTCCGTCAATGGGCAAACGGAAAGCGGAAACGGCCTTGACCCGATTCGGATCAAGGCCGTTTTTTATGCCCTCTGCTTTGGCGAGAATGCGCCGTCCGCACGGGCGGCAAGCCGCTTCGTAGAATGCTTCTACACTTGGGAAACCCGTACCCGCACGGTAGATATCGAGAACGGCGATGGCACGGTTACCAGCACGGTAGAAGAATACACCATCGCTGTTCCGGTCTCACTGTATCAAGCGTATGCCAATCTGGAAGCAGAGCTTGGCAGGACGATCACAGAGGACGACAAGAGCAATATCAACCACATCTATTCCATGATCGCCGGCGCTGCGGGCGGCGGGAATTACAACGGTGAGTTCCTTCGCGGAGATGGAAGCAGTATCGACTTGGACATCTCAGCTTTTACCGATCCCAACAGTAAAAACGCCGCTGACCTTGTAACCTACGCCATCCACGCATGGGAATCCGGTTGGGGCTATGTCTGGGGAACCTATGGCGATGTGCTGACCGAATCGCTCTTTGCCTACAAACTGGATCAGTATCCTGACGGTGTCGGCAGCTACGAAGATTTTATCCGTGCCAACTGGCTGGGCGGCAGGACCACCGACTGCGTGGGACTCATCAAGGGGTACGGCTGGTTGTCCCCGGAAACAATGACCATTGACTATGGAACTCACGGCATGCCGGACATCGGTGCCAATCAGATGTACTACAGCGCCACGGAGTCCGGTCCCATCGATACCATGCCGGACATTCCCGGCCTTGCCGTTTGGCATGACGGGCACATCGGCGTTTACATTGGCGGCGGTCAGGTCGTTGAAGCTATGGGTACCAAGTACGGTGTTGTCAAAACAGAATTGGCTGACCGAGGTTGGACGCACTGGTTGAAGATTCCGTATATCAATTATGACTGAGGAGGTACAACATGAAAAAAGTAAATATCACTCTCACCTTTGACGATGACAAGCTGGACGCACTGGAGTTCTCGCTCCGCAAGGAACACTCTTCCGTGCAGGCCCGCATGGACGATGCACTCAAGCAGCTCTATGAGCAGACGGTGCCGGAAGCTGTGCGGGAGTATCTGGACAGCAAGGCTGTCCCTGCTCCCAAGCCCAAGCGCACGGCCAAATCCGCTGCTCCGAAAACGCCGAATAGTGAACCGAAGCCCGCGGCAGCCGTGGTAAAGGAGGGCAACTGATATGGCACAACAGGAAGAAATCGTTCTGTGGATCGACCAGCGTTGGAAAAATGCTATCGAGAAGCATCTCAAGGATGAAACCCTGCAGGAGCATCTGGAGAATGTACTGGACGAGCTTTGCAATCGGCTTCCGGAACGGGAGTATGATCGCATCAGCCGCGCGATTCAGTCGGAAGCTGCCGCACAGCGCGCAGAGGAGGAAGCAGCCCGCACTTATGCGGCCTACCATGTGACGGAGCGTGGTCAAGAATGGTACTTCAAAACCTCGCCCGGTGAGGAGCTGTTGGCGGTCGGGAAAAAGCTGCGCAGTTACATCACCAGCGAGAAAGCTGCTGTGCCGGATTTGTTTATCAAAATGTTTGCAGGCGGTCGTCCCATCACCGCGGAGGAATACAATGCTCTGACCGCTGTACGCATGGAGAACACCGGAAAGGTACGCGGTGTGTTCGATGTGAACTTCGACAAGCGTGAGTTCTCCGCTGTTCACATTATGGATGGCTGGCAGACTTGGGCGATGCGGGATGTGTCTGTGGCGTCATACCATGCAACGAGGTCGTACTTTGCTTCGGCAGATGAGCAGTGGCGCAAGCTGTTGGATCATCTGAAGGGCAAAGAGATCACATCGGCAGGGCATCTCTCCGCACAAAACTTTTCCTTCGGTGAGGAGATCATCGAATTAGACGGCAAGCTCAACTTTTATCTGCAGGCGGACTTCGATGTGGATGCCGCCTTCGGGACATTCGTCTGCACCGATCAGAATGACGACTGGCTCAACATCTACGCCAACTATGATGTGGAACAGGAGCGTCTGTGCGACACACTGGAACTGAACCTCTGCAAGGGAGACGGTTCGGAAGAAAGCTGGAGTTACCCTCTCAATGCTGCCGAACAGGAAGTCCTGCTCCGCAAGATGGAGGCGTTCTGCCAGCAGCAGACCGGCATGAGCCTGCACGAGTACGCCCGACAGCTTCGGGACAGTGAAACGCAGGCTCCTGAGATGCAGATGTAACCGCCGTGTCCGCCCCTGTGGGCCGCTGTGTGCGCTTTTTACAGGTAGCCCGAGCGAGTACCCCACCGTGGGGATTTGGGCGGGCTTTGAACCGCTTTGTGGGGATATCGGCATCCGGCGAAAGAAAAGCAGGAGAAAGAGCCGGGGACAAAGCACCCCGGCTCGACCCACTTCTGCCCGCAGTGCGGGCAGTTTCCGGCTTTTTAGGCTGGGGACAAAATAGTGCCTTGCGGGGCGGCTTGGACCCTATAAACTGGAAAATCCCCGTGTGGCAAGGGGTTCCGGCGGAGACAACACGGAAATAAGGAGGAATTTATCAATGGAACACAACGACAAGATCAAAAAGGCTTTCTGGATCACTGAGGATATGGACAGAGAGATCGACATGCACCTGAAGCTGGATAACTGCAGCAGCCGAAGCGAGTTCGTGATGAATGCGCTCAAGTTCTATGTCGGCTACTTGAACACGAAGAACGCCAGTGCGTTTCTGCCTGAAGTACTCTCCGCAACGCTGACCGGAACGCTGGATGGTTTCGCAGGCCGCATCAGTTCTCTGCTTTTCAAGCAGGGCGTGGACATCAACCTGATGGCGCAGATTATTGCCTATGATACCGACATCGATGAAGGAGCATATGAGCGACTGCGCGGCAGGGCTATCCGAGATATGAAGCGGACCAATGGCCGCATCTCTTTCAAGGATGCGATGGACTTTCAGAAGTCTGTGTAAGCGATGGCGAAGCTCGTACAGAAAAGCGGCTATATCAAATCCGGAAAAGCCAGTGGCTACATGCGCTACATCGCCACCCGTGAAGGCGTGGAGAAGCTGACCGGAAACAGTCCGGTCACCCGTGGTCAGCGTGAGCTCATCCAGAAACTGCTCCATGACTTTCCGGATGCGGTGGAACTATTCGAGTACGAGGACTACTGCAAAACGCCCACGCTTGGTACGGCTTCCGCATTCATCACCATGGCGTTGGATGCTAACCTCCACGAAATTGATTCGGAGAGCGGATATATGCAGTACATTGCTACCCGCCCCCGCGTGCAGAAGCGAGGTGCTCATGGCCTGTTCAGTTCTGCCACTGCCGTAGATCTCGCTTCGGCAATGTCAGAGCTGGAAGCGCATGAGGGAAATGTGTGGACCATCATCTACTCTCTGCATCGTGAGGATGCCGCCCGCCTGGAATACGACAGTGCTGATGCATGGCGCACGCTCCTCATGGAGAACGCACCGGCATTGGCGAAGTCAATGAAGATATCGCTCGAGAACTTCCGCTGGTATGCCGCCTTTCATGACGAAGGGCATCACCCGCACATTCACATGATGGTCTGGTCCGATGATCCGAAGGAAGGTTTCCTGACCAAAGATGGAATCGCGACAATGCGCTCCAAGCTGACCAACGCCATCTTCCGGGATGAGATGCAGCAAATCTATGAGCGCAAGGATGTGGCCTACTCAGACTTGGTGGAGGCAGCGCAGAATGCTATGCGGGAAATGATCAGCCGGATGCAGCATCAGATTTGCGACAGCCCGATCATCGAGGACAACATGCGTCAGCTTGTGCAGGCACTGGAAACGACTACTGGAAAGAGACAGTACGGCTATCTCAAGAAGCCGCTGAAAGAAATGGTGGATTCCCTCGTAGACGAGCTGGAAACAATACCGGAGGTAGCGGCGTACTACGCCGAATGGAACAGCCTGCGCGATACGCTGGAGGGCTATTACAAAAGCACGCCCCGGCAACGCAACCCACTCTCCCAGCAGAAAGAGTTCCGCGCGATCAAGAATGCCATCATTCAGGAAGCGGAACGTTTGAGCCTTCAATTTGAAGAATCTTCTGCACAGACTTCGGAAGATACGCCGCTTGCAAATAAATCTGCTTCTGCGCTGCCGGAGCAGAGAAAACAGCTTCCGTCCGATTGTCTTCTGAATGCTACGGTGCGCTTGTTTCACCAGATGGGGCAGATCTTTCGCGACAATGCTGCGCCGCCCAGCAATCCAATGGGCATCCGCGCGGACTCCAAGCGCCGCAAAAAGCTCATGCAGAAGCGGATGGCACTGGGGCATAAACGGGATGACCACGAGCAGAATCAGGACTATATACAAAGCCTGTGAGTTTAAGCAGCGTTCATCGAAACAGCGCATGGGAGACATTTCTGCTGATATTCTTTAGTTTCGTATGCTATTGTACCAGCTGCTCCATGAGATACAAGCCGGCACGCGACTGGATGCGTTCAGCGGTGGTCTTTTCGTCAATTGCTCCGTC
>ENA-UPSY01003285-UPSY01003285.1-human-gut-metagenome-genome-assembly--contig:-NODE-3285-length-12001-cov-3.426954_pt1 | contig 12001 bp, 14 predicted proteins | sample MGYA00250044_ERZ773365 | MGnify/ENA primary metagenome ERZ773365 (study PRJEB29103, sample SAMN06111932) | human gut metagenome | biome: human gut; feature: ankylosing spondylitis patient; material...
TCACACGGACACATCTAACTCCGTCTGTCCGTCACAGGCAAACACAAACCACCCAGTTTGTCCGTGATGGAAGAACACCTAAACCAAACATATGTTCGAAATGGCTTCGCTCCCTCCGGTCGCTCCGCCCATGAGTTAGTAGCATTTAACTCCGACAGGAACAAAGTTAGTCATAACTAACTCACTTGCGAAAAAAAGAGGGCAACCGAAGTCACCCTCTACATAAATTATTCAGCTGTTCGTTTCCAGTTATATTTCCAATTATCAATTTTAAAGTCTACAAAACAAGTCATTGCAACTTTGCTAGTGTTCTCGTTATACTGATTGAATAAATATACTGCCCCATCTGCATTCAGCAATGCTTTAGCCAAATACTGTCCACCATCTGAACCCACGCCACCTGCTCTAAACGCTATAGCGTAATTACTGTTATCAGATGGCCTAAAACAAGATGGTAAAGTAAGTATTTTGGTATACTGCGGGGCTGTATTAGGTGCTGTAAAAGTACCGGCTATATGAACCTTAATAAATCGAGTTCCAAAATCTACATAAGAACCATTAGTATTTAAACTGAATACGCTAGTCACTGGTGAACAGTTAGCATTCAAATTAGTACCCGTAATCCTTTCAAAGTAATCTCCGAGCGGAACTGGTGACTGACTCACTAATACATTAAGAATATATCTTGCTAAGATAGGGGAATATTTTGCATTATAGTGTAAGTAACCTTTATCTGTTTCTGTGAAGTAATAATCTAACATTGTCTGTGAGATAGTAGAGATGATAGGTGCTGATGAAAATAAATCAACAAAAGTCCATCCTTCTGAAGTACAATACTGGTTAAAATATCTCCAATAAGCTGTTTGTGGGATAATCCAGTTTGTTTTCATGCCTCGTAAATTTTTGTAGGTACTAAACAGGTAAATCTGGCATTCTTTGTTAAGACCTAACGTCTTAGTTCGAATACTCTCCAATGCTGTCCTAACATCTTCAAGACTCGTCTGGTCTCTGACATCATTAATACCACACCACACGACAAGAATATCAACTTTGCCTGAATAACTTGAGTATTTTTTTGCCTGGTCTGCAAGTTTAGCATTAGATACCGCATAGTTAGTAATATTTAGAACTCTTTTTGTCATTGTTTTTAAATTATTTACCCATGACACACCATTCCTATCTGCTGACAAACTGTCGCCTAACACAACCACGTTTTTGCCTTGTAACACATTTAGATAACTGACTGTTCCATATGTTTCTTCAATAATTTCTTCAAAAACGCCAGCAGTTTCATAATCATGCATAACAGTTCTAACGTATTTCAACACCTGATTCGGAATATCATTAACTTTCGCTTCATAATTATTAACAAAGTCGTTAATCTTCGTATTCTGAGAAGTGAGCGTGTTAGTCATTGTGGTGTTAAAGTCTTTTAACTGCTGTTTAACACTATTGTCAAGAACATTAAAACCGTCCGTCAATTCTTTCATGGTTGAAATCAACCAATCCAGATTAATTTCGTGAAAATTGGTAAATGGGAACTTATTCCAAAATGCCATATTTATACCCCCTTTTAATAAACGCTCAAACAGAACTTATCTCTGAAATCAACTATAATTTTGTTGATGACATTCATTTCAGCTACCATATTCAATCTGCTAGCTGAGTCAAAAAATTTCCCGTAATCTGTGAAAACTTTTGTATGACTCAGACTTTTTTCGTCTTTACCGGTTTCATCGTCTGTATATTTGACAGTATTATTACCGATTGTATTATCAGTTACAACAGAGTGGTCTTTTGGTTTCGCTCCGCTTTCATTGAAACCATATACAGAGTTATCACTGACTACGTTATCCTCATTGTCGTAGGTGGTAGTTCCGTTATGAGAAAGATTTCTTGTCTTTGTTGTATCATCTTTTCCTGTCAATACTTCCTGTGTACTTCCCAGTAAAATGTTACTCACATCTACCTCTACAGCCTGTTGTGCGGAGTAGTACGCTTTCCACACTCCTGTCTGATTGTCTGCCCAACTTTTGACAATCTTTTTGAAGAATGTTGGGTTAGGTAATGTGACTTCCAATTCCCCACACTCATACACAAGCAAATCTTCCAAACGTTCCAACATATTCATTGCTATTGTTTCGGTCTTGAACAACGCTATGAATACATCAAGAAACGTGTTGTCAATGATATTTTCATCCCAGTTAAGCAACCCTATTACAGAAACATAAGCACTCATATTATCACCTCATTTTGTAAAGTCTGCCCACACAATAATAGCAACAGCAACCAGAAAAGCAATCGTTATCTTAACCATCTTCCCTACCTTTCCTCCAGTCAACCCACACGGCACTACTCAGTTTGTCACCAAACATAGCATTAATCTTTCTACAGCTTTTCTGCAATTCTTCAAGCCACAAGTCACATTTACTCTGTGTTTCGAAATCGTTACTCTCAGCTTCAGCTGTAATCAACCTTTCTTTCTTGTCTGACCTCACGTTCGGAATACCAACATCATTGCAGAACATTTCTTCCCACCGTCTGAGTGTATCCTGTAAATCTGGTGCAATGAAGTTTTCTTTCAGCTTATTAGCAAACGTTGTCCATGGGTCTGTAGTATTTCCCATAGCATCCCTACGTCTGAGATTGTTACCATAATATACTGCGGTATTCCCAGACATAATCTGGTCAAACGTTTTCTTCAATGCCTCTGCCTGTACTTTTCCATCAACACCAAACATATATGCTAACTTACTGTTAGCGATGTTAATTTCACAAGTTTCAGCAGTTAATGCCATATTGTCTGCGTAGTAAGAACATATGTCCATAACACCATGCCAGTCTGGTTGCAATCTGAGAATTACACAGTCTTTGTTTATTCTTTTTATATTAATACCTCTCAGCAACGGGTTTGCAATATTGACCTCTGTAGGTTGATAAAAAATATTATATCCCTGTAAACCACAAGCCTGCGGTATCACACCGTATTTGTCAGTTTCAAAAACACATAAGAATCCCCAACAGTACAAGGTGTACAGAAAATAATTCTTGTCCCACTCTTCCGGTAAATCCCACTTGAATACTGACATACATTTCTGCAAAAGGTATCTCAGAAAATAGGAATATAACTGAGTGTTCTTGCAATGCAATGTAGACGGGGAATAACTGGAAGTATACAAGTTAATCATGTCATAACTAACAGGAACATTTGTGCTAAAAACATTCATCATATCACCCCTTTAAGAAATAGTCAAGCCATTGCCGCGTATACTCAACTCGCCGTGGCTGTTCCACTACCGCCGGACGCAAGTAATTTGCCGCGAAAGCATAGGTTAATTTTTCCAAATCATAATTAAGCTGATTAAAAGCCCACTGTCTGAAATCACATGGATATTTAGTGGTCTTATACCACTGCGGTTCAATTCCTCTGTGTGCTTCACCAACGCTCTCTTGATATTCGGCATATATCACTCCGAGCTGTTTGTTTCCATCGTACCAGTCCTCGTGACCACCGTATAAAACATCAAGTACTTTGTACAAATCAGTAGCCGGTGTCCACTGTACCAGTCCATGTCCTGCCCCTGCTGATGTAGTTCCACCACCAACTTCAATCAGACCCGGATTTAGTGTACTTTCACCCTGCATATTTCCAAGGAGTGCCGCAACGCTGTTTACATTCCATCCAAGTTTCTGACGAAAATAATCCCATATAATTGTGGCATTACTTTTCATGTCTGCATCGTTAAGATAACCTGCCGATGTATCAGTAACTACAGTTTTCCATTCACCTGCGGGTATGATAGGTGGAACAGTACCACCCTGTTGTTTTCCAAGAATATAAAAAAGCAACATATTTCCATTATCATTATAATAACTACGCATAATACACCCCACTTTCCAGAAAATTCTTAACCTCATCAATTTCAGCTTCATATGCCCCATTCAGAGGAGTAGAACCGTTTTCAACAGTGTAAAAACCGTTTCCTAGGGTACTAAATTTTCCGTTTTTACAATAAGGTCTTCCATTGTCTGCTCTGTCCTCGTCAACTAATAACTGACAATCTGAGTAACAATAAATACCAGACGTTAATCCGATTGTACTACCTATAGTTCCGCGTGTGCTAACCTCTGCTGAACCTGTAGCCTGTATAGCACCAATTCCATTTTTGATAAAGCCGCTTATTCCTCCGATAGGATTCAGTACAGAACTTGCCAGACTTCCAAGAGCAGATGTAGCTTTATCTGCTATCGCGGTATAATTAGTTTTAATATCACTCACTTGATAATTGACAGCAACATTAGTATACAACACCCCTAATAATTCATTCACATCACCAGTATCCAAAGGTGTAGTAGCGGTACACATTGCATAACCTGTTCTAGGATCCACCCATGCTGTAATATTAATCGCGTTGCCACTTGGAACTTTGGCACTGTCTATTGTCATTACTCCGAAAGCTGGAATCCATATTCTCAAGTTTCTATAAGGACTTGAATTAAGATAGTTACCTCTCGTCGCACTTTGAGGATGAACTACAGGGGTAACGCTACTCGTGAAACGTTTGAATAATGAATCATCAAGTTTTTTAAGACCAGACGGCAATTCAATGTCCCACCAACCTATTGTCATTCCAACCATATCAGTTCCACCTATTGAAAATGGCAACCAATGAACAGATGTTATATATTGAGCTGGATTAACACACAATTTAGCAAAATTATCTGTTATTCCACTAATCCCATCACCTAACATCCAAGTGATATTTGCGAATACTGCCTGTGCAAATGCCTTAAACTGAGGCGGTGTGAATGCATAAAAATTTGAGATACCGTATTTATTAACAATACTCACCACAAACGTTCCTGCTGTATCAAGACCACTTTCCAATTGCCATAATGGTTCTCCTGTTGAAATATGTCGATTAACCTGTGGTTTATACGGATAATAAGTATCCATAATATCACCGTCAAAAGAAGTTGATGAACGCAAAATATAATAATTATAGTCAGCTATTTCCGTCTTATATGTTGCCAGAACATCAACCCGAAGATAACAAGTCCACATATTATCTTCATTTTTCCAGTCAGTAATCCAGTACCACCTTGAAAATGCTTCAATATATGCCATGTTGTACAAGGACGGATTGAAAGTCTCCGCTGAATTAGCAATTGTAATAACAGGAGTCAGCACCCCTGTTCCCTCTTTTACTACACAATTCAAGGTTCTTCCTGCTTCACCGTCTGGAATGAAAGTGCTGTTTTTCCTTTTCTTGACTCTGTATAATTTTACTTCAAAACTCATAGCATCACCTCAGAAAATGTTTCACGTGAAACATTATAGTAATGCTCCACGTGAAACCAAAAAATATCAATCTAACAGGAAAACAACTGCATTTTCTGTGAAGTCATTCCAGTATCGGTCGTTAAAGTGCCACCAAACATTCATGTATTCACCCCTTGCGTTATAAGGAGTAGTAGCAGTTCTTTCACCATAGGTAGTGATTCCTGCCGCTTCTTCATCCATGAGGACTCCTAAAATGTTAGATGTTGCTGTACCTTCACTATCTGGGGTAATAACACCAGTAGGAAGCATATATATTGACTTAACATTAATTCCCATAGGTGTCTGTATTGACTGCCAGAAATTTACACCCTCATAGTCCATCATTTTAAGGTACTGTTCGTTAAATACACTGGAAAATATAGTGCTTTCCACATTGTTCATTTCCGGTGTATATAAATATAACCTCTGATTCTGGACAGGAGTGTGACGCATAATATTGTGGCCTGTGATATTGATATGATACTGTAAACTTCTCTCTGTCATAAGACCTGAGATAGTTTTAATTCTGGAAAATGCCCATTTGTAAAATGGAACAAAATTTTCTGGTTTCTTAACTGTTGCACTGTCGAGTGTAAGACCTGTCACGTCGTTGTATTCTGTGACAAGGTGAATAACATTAGATGTATCACCTTTTACTTTGCCACCAATTAAGTTAGCAATAGTTGCCCTTGCTGTATTTTCATGGCACTGTTCAATCATATCCATAGTGTTCTGAACGAGCATGGTATAAAATCTCTCAAACTCTTCTTCGTTCTGTAATGCAATATTCAGCTGGTCACGGAAAATAGTGTAGTGCTTACTGTACACGCACTGACCATAAAAGTTGGTCTGTAAAATGTCCGGCTTGCTTACAATGTCCGCATCAACACTCTGCCCATCGGTTAAGTCGTAGGAAACATTTGTTTCCCAATCTTTGTCACCAATATTAATTTTACGAACATGGTTTCCCCATTTCATATTATCCACAAAAAGTCCTGCAAATTTGCGGTTATATGGACGGATAGAAAAAATAGTTCTTGAAATAACCTGTGAAATAGCATTAAGTAAAGCGTCTGGTGCAATTCCTAATGCTACTGTAGCGACTGAGGTAAAATCACCACAACTAACAGCCGCTATATTGCTTTTTCCTGTAGCTTGATTGATAATAGCATTTAATGAGCTAACTGAACTAAAATTTGAGATGCTAGGCTTTGATGAATCAATATATTTTAAAGTTGCCATAATTTACCCCCTATTCATAATTTCCGGTGGATTAATAATAGCCGCTGTCATTTCATCAACAGTCGGTACGTGATTATCCCCCATAAGATTCTGTGAAATTCCGTTCGCCTGAACCGCTCTAGTCAGTGCATTAATGGAATTTGTCAACTGGTCATTGTTTGGGAACTGTCTGTTCACAACACTCTGTGCCGGCATCCCACTGTAATTTCCCTGCTGAAAAGCATAATCAACTAACTGGCTCTGTGCCTGTGCCGCCTGACCTGGATTCTGTAACTGTCCCTGTAACATCTGTGGAGGCGTAACAATCGACGCATTCATTACTCCATATGGTACTGGCGGTAGTCCCTGTCCTACGACTGGCTGTGGAGTCTGCACTGGTGCTGGTGCTGGTGCTGGTGCTGGTGCTGGTGCTGGTGCTGGTGCTGGTGCTGGTGTCTGATACGGCACTGTAGTCTGACTGTCCATAAGCGACATAATGTCGGCTTTCGTAAAGCCTGCCCCAGCTAATGCGATAATGTCATTCATTGTCATAGCTTTGTTTCTCCTTTTAGTTTTAATTTTTGATTTTAATCAGATAGTCAATGTGTGCAAATCCTGCAATCATTTTTCCATCTGGCATGGTATACTGTCCTAACACCCATTTGAGGGTAGAATCTGTGAAACCATAACCGAAAAACGTGCTACCTTTTGGCATGGATGCAATTACATTGCTGTCATATGTTGGCGCGTCACGTAACATCAAGTCAAGGTTTTTGGTGTCTACTTTCATTTCCCCATACACATCTGTGTGGGGATGAAGCATATAACCTTTTGTGTGTTCCGCTGTTTTTGCAATGATTTCTGCTGATATGTTCAATGTACATCCTCCTCTCCCATTCGGTCAAGAAGTTTCTGCAATACCAGTGTGTTGTTGTTGAGTGCGTCCTGTAGTTTGTTTACCTCTTCTTTGTGTGACTGCATTTCCTGATACCAAAGGTAGAACGTCACAGCGAGGCAAGATACTGGCACACCAAGGTTTGCAAAAATAGTGCTAATTGTGTTTAAGTCCATTCATTCACCCACTTTCTTTTCGGAACTATGTGCTGGCAGTTAAAAGTAGGGAAGTCCGATTCTAGAGTTGGACGAACCCACGCACCACAGTTCCGCTGTGTGTCCTTGTGCTACGGACTTTTGTTTTCCCTACACATACAGTATATTACATATGGAAGTAACTGTCAAGAAGAAATTTCGATTCAATATCTTCAAAATAGATTTTATCTTCGAGGTAGTTGATGTTCCATATCCAAGCATAATAGCGTTTAAATGCTTTGATGTTCTTTTCATTTATGCCTGTAAATGTCCGAATTGGTGTACCCTGTTTATGTTTGCAGACGTATAGTAAATCTGAGGACTTGTGTTCATAGATAGCAATTTCTTCAAAGAATACTAACGGAAGATATTCTGATAAGTTTTGGGTTCTTACGTCTGAGTAGTCCGTATCGTAAAATTCGTTTCCCAAAGCCATCTGTGAAAAGCCACTGTTCTTACCTACCATCTTATAGAGTGCTGTTTCTTCTTTAGCTTTTGAGATAGGACTGTTACACAGATTATAAAGTGCTATTCCCCTTGACTTGAGAAAAGCTGTTTCTTGTCGTTTCCGCGACATATCGGCAACTTTTCTTATCAGTCCCAGACTGGCGAACAACTCACAGCCTACATTATCTGAGTTCGAAAAGCACAACACCTGTAGCGGCGGCAGTCCTTTCAACTCCCTATTTCGATTCATAGTTTCATAGCCGTGAAGAAAAGACGTTGCAATTCCTTTCGGAACACGGTCACCTTTCTGCGGAATGAACTCGTCCCATATCCACACAGACACATCCTCAGCGGAAAATCCACGTAAATTCGCTAGTGTGGTGATAGCTGACGCATAACCAACAGGTGAACCAACTGGCACAAGTCGGTCTTTCTCATTAAGTTCTGTGTGGTAGAATCCTGCAATATCATCTACAGGGAATGGCTGTATATTCCAATCATTATCTGCATTTAACGGTTTGAATGGGGACAACTCAACGTTCTTAATCTTGTCGAGTTGAGTTTGTTTTGTTCTAGAATACATGAAAGTCTTGTTGTGCTCCACGACATATTTCAGACCACCATATGTCTTACCCGTGCCACGTCCACCCCATATAAAGTTAAAGGGATAGCCTTTTTTGACTATCCCCTCAACGTCCAGATAACCGTGCATCGTGTACAGGCTCTTGGATTTATTCTTTGACATATTTTGCGGTGATGTACTCCCGGTTGTTCTTGCTACGTTCTGCAACGATTTCGATACACACATCTACAACGTTGCAACGTTTTGCGAGTTCCATAATTCTGTCGAATGTGCGAACAAATGCCGCTGAAGTTGTTGCGAAAACATGACCTTCGTTGGTAGATACGGTAAGAACTTTTACCAGTTCACCATCTGCGTTTTCTTCTTCATATAAACAGAATTTGTCAATGTGAACCTGTTTTCCTTTCAAATCAGCACCACGTAATCTGTCCGGGGACTCAAACATGTCATAACTCAGATTCATGTCCCACTCATTGTCTTTGATATTTGTTTTAATAATATTCATATTCATTGTTCTCCTTTAATGTTTCACGCTATAGTTCTATATTCAGTTGTAAGTGATTCGAAAAGTATGGCAATACAAGATATAAAAGGTTTTTACTGTTACTCTGTTACGACTGGTTTCATGTCGTCTGGAATCTCTGGTTCATCCACTGTGCTGTCCATCTCTGCAATAGCGGCTCTTACAAAACCCTCGTCAGAAAGCTTGTAAGTGTTGAACTTTGTTTCTGTAGTGATATTTTCAACAGTTGCTCCTGCGGGGACGAGTTCAACATCTTTTTTCATATTATTATACATTTTTACCTGCGTCCAACCCGTTCCGATGAATTCCTTTGTTACAAGCTTAATGTCATCACTGTCTTTTTCTTTAATGCTCAGTATCATAACTGTAGTTGTAATTGTTCTTACCATTGTACCGGAATCTCCTTTCTTATATTATAATTGTTTTGGACTTCTGCCCTGTGAAAGTATTTCTCTCAAGGACATTATTATAGTAACATAATATTTTCATGTTTTCAATAATTTTTTCATTTTGATTATTGACATTCAACAATATATGTGGTATTGTATAAGTGTTCCAATAGATAACTACTTATATGAAAGGAGTTTTAACAATGACTAAGAAAGAAATAGTTGAGACACTGGAAAGGTTAGCCGATGAAATTGAAAAAGGAAGTAAAATGTTTGTCTATATCAATAACGTTATGCTGACTAACAACTTTAGCTTAGGTCTGACAGAAAAAGTTAGATTTGAAGTTAAAAAACCTTGCGTGGATGACAGCCAGTACTGGGTATTCTTATATGCGGGTTGTTCGGTAGTAACTGCCATTATGGGAGACAACATTGAAAAGATAACTATTGAGGTGAGAGAATGAGCCTATTCTTGTTAGGGTTATGTGTTGGTATAATTGTAGGGTTCGTCATAGACGGACTTCACGATGACTAATGTTTCACGTGAAACATTTCAAGAATGAAAGGAGAAAACTATGAAAACAGTGAGTGTTAATTTTCAAGAGGATATCTTGAAAAACCTTGATGAACTTGCTTCTAAACTGGGTACTTCAAGAAGTAATGCATTAATGATAGTATTGAGAGAGAATGTGATACTCTCTTTAATAGAAAAGGAGTGTGGAAAATATGGCAAAGAAATCTGCAAGTAGAATACAACTAGAGGTCAAATACAGAGAGTTGAGAAAGAAACTTACAGGTCAAATAACAAAAGTTTCTAAAAGTGCTTACGCGAAAGACGTAGAAGCGGCGAGGGCTTATATTGAACCTAGAATTCCAGTTGTTTCAAAGATTAAGTCTAAACGTAACTTGGAAATGGCAATTCGTGAAGTAGAAGCGGCATTGAAGAACAAGACATTTGTGATAGCTGAGAGAAAACGACAGCGTAAGGCGGCAGTTGAAAGACTAAATATTACGTTTGGGACTAATCAGTTCAATAATTGGAGACAAGCATCAAAGTTCTATGATTTTATGAATCTTGTAAGAACACATTCCGAAGATATCATATACGACAGCGATAAAGCCGCCGATATATACCTTGAACACACTAATGAACCATCACAAAAAATATTGGAGAGATATCGCGAATATGAATCAGAATTCCGTAAAAGAAGTCCAAAGAGAGTGCGTTTCTGACATTATCAAAAGTATACCAATTGCAAGAAACTACAGTAAAAGAAAGAAATCAGATAAGACATTATTCCGCAACTGCATGTGTGCTTTCGATATTGAAACAACTTATCTTGACGATGTTGAACAGAGTATTATGTATATATGGCAATTTGCTGTCATGGATTTAAGAAACGGGAATATATGGTACTGTTTTGGTAGAACATGGGAACAATTCACTAAGTTACTTGACAGTTTTTACCATGAGGGGATTACGGTTTTGGTTTGGGTACATAACCTCAGTTATGAATTCCAATTCATGCGTCACTGGTTACCTTTCCAAAAAGACAAAATATTTGCCCTAAAGTCTAGAAAGGTTGTCAGAGCCGATATTGACGGAGTACAGTTTCGATGTTCTTATATACAGACCAACAAGAGTCTGGACGCTTTCACTAGGGATATGGGTGTTGTTCACCAAAAGCTTAGTGGTGTTGAATTTGACTATTCAAAGAAGCGTTACCCGTGGACTGAAATGACAACAGAAGAATTGCAGTACTGTTGTAATGACGTTGTTGGTCTGTTGGAATCTATGCAAGTGCGAATGAGAATGGAAAATGACACTTTGTATTCTTTACCATTAACTTCCACGGGTTATGTTAGAAGACTCGCCAAAGAAGCAATGCGAAAATTTAATCATAACCAACTACAAGCTATGATGTGTGATGTTGATGTGTATAAGCTGTTGAGACTTGAGTTCCGCGGTGGTGACACACACGCAAACAGATATCATGTCAATAAGATTCTTGAGAATGTGGCTAGTTATGACAGGGCGAGCAGTTATCCAGATGTTATGTTAAACTATCGTTTTCCTATGAGTGCTTTTACTCCTAGAATGATAACAGATATTGGTGAACTAGAAAAGAAGTGCCAGATAAGAGACTGTTGTTTTATAGCTGTATTTACAATAACCACCTTACAACAGAGAGATATTTACTATGGCGCACCTTACTTGAGTCTCGATAAGGCTGTTGAGATATCAGGTCAGGTTGTTGATAATGGTAGAATATTGAGTGCTAACAAGGCTGTATATGTATTCAACGATATAGACTGGAAAATAGTTAAGAATGAGTATGTTGGAGAGGTTGAAATTAGTCAGGTATATATTGCGAAATATGGATATTTACCGCAAGCATTTCGTGATTTAGTCATTGACTTGTTTC
>ENA-UPSY01003294-UPSY01003294.1-human-gut-metagenome-genome-assembly--contig:-NODE-3294-length-11968-cov-23.395677_pt1 | contig 11968 bp, 9 predicted proteins | sample MGYA00250044_ERZ773365 | MGnify/ENA primary metagenome ERZ773365 (study PRJEB29103, sample SAMN06111932) | human gut metagenome | biome: human gut; feature: ankylosing spondylitis patient; material...
CGCAATTAAGCTATGTAAAAGAAATTTTACATGCTTTTATCTAATATGTAAAAGCCTTTTGATAGACATTACTACTACGTTTGCTGTAATCTCATGGAAGAAGGAGGCATACAGAATTATGATAGCTGATAAAATTAAAAATGCTCGTACTATTCTTTATTACATAACTATCATTATAGTTGGGATTATATGCACATATAAGAAGAGAATAATATAACTTTTGTTATGATATCAAATGATTTTTTCATTTAATATAACATTCCCTTAAAGGGGATGGATTGCTTATCGCACAGGAAATCAGCAGGAGAATGAAGTCAGAGCTTGGCATCACAGTGAGTGTTGGTGTTTCTTTCAATAAGATATTTGCAAAGCTGGGTTCTGACTACAAGAAGCCGGATGCTATCACTACTATGTATAAGAGTGAGTTTAAGCAGAAGGCTTGGTCGCTTCCGGTGGCAGATCTTCTATACGTTGGCAAAAGTACGAACAGAAAACTTGCATTATTTGGTATTAAAACCATAGGTGATCTTGCAAGAACAGATGAAGATGTGCTTAACAGTCACCTTGGAAAGATTGGCAGTATCTTATGGTCGTTTGCTAATGGCTATGATGATTCACCTGTCAAGCTGGAGAATACCCACGCTCCAATCAAATCGGTGGGAAACAGCACAACGACACCAAAGGATTTAGTATGCGATGAGGATGTAAAGATTGTTCTTTATATTCTGGCTGAGAGTGTTGCAGCAAGACTTCGTGAGAATGGATTCCGGTGCAGAGTGGTTGAGATAAGTGTCAGGGATAATGAATTATTCTCTTTTACCCGTCAGAAAAAGATTGACCATGCGACAAACATTACCGGAGAAATAGCTGCATACGCATATCAGATATTTAAGGAAAAGAAACTAGGTTGTTAGAGGTAAGGGTGTTTGATGAACCAACAAAGAAAATTGTTTATACAAAGCAAACAGAGGAGGCTAAAAGTAAAGGTATATCAAATTGTCCGTTATGTGCTTTAGAGAATAATAGTAATAAAAAGAAGATATGGAAATTAAGTGAAATGGACGCAGACCATGTAACAGCTTGGAGTAAAGGTGGAGTAACGGATATTAGTAATTGTCAAATGCTTTGTAAAACACATAATAGGGCAAAAGGAAATAAATAGAAATTATTATTGGGCTAATTAACGATAATGTTAATTGGCTCTTTTTTATGCACTTTGTAAGGAATGATATAAAAGTGTAAGGTTTATAAAAATTTAAGGTTAATAAAGATATGAAGTATTTCTTCAAAACGATTGGAGAAGTACGGAATGCATTTTATGTGTGCCTGAACCAGAGCGAAGCATATGCACCGGAAGAAATAAGGAGAAAGTCTGTCTGCATGAACGAAGATATCGGGGAGGTTCTGAAAGAACTGTAGGTCGGATAAAAGAAATTGATGGAAGAAACAATATAAGCCATTGAATTCAGGGATGAATTTGGCGCTTTTTGCGATTCAAAGAATTTTCAAAAAGTACGCAATGTAAACTTTTGTATAAACTTGTGAAAAACAAAAAGGGGGGATATAATTAAGAATATATTTATCGAGAAGGAAAATAGGATGATAATAACAGGAATACCGTTTGATGAAAAACTGAATATAGGTGTATTAAGTAAAGTATTTGAACGTAAACGTATTTCCAATTGTTATAAGTATTTTTGGTTCCAGGCAATATTGGAAAATATCGTAGAAGATAAAGTTGTATTTACATATGATGAAATTCTGAATCAAATGATAGAAGATGCATGGTATATGGTTACAGAGTTTAAATTACGTTTAGGTCCGTGTAATACAACAGATAATTTAGAGGAAGTGGTTAAGTATATACATTCGAAGTCCAATATATCGTCTACTGCAAAACGAGGTTCTGTAATCCAGTATCTCAAAGAAAATACAGATCCACAAATAAAAAAATATAAGAAATGTTTAATAGAAAATGTGCCATATTGTATGCAAAGTCCTTTTTATTCATCAATTAAAAATCCTGGTCAGTCAAAGGTTTACAAAATAAATGAGCAGACCCACTTATTGTATTATTTCGTTGCACTTGAGGGGATTTTTTCTAAATTTGAAATTAATGAAGAATGGGTTGACTACTTAATTCGAAATAGAACAATTTTATTAGAATGGGTCAGATACAATCTTATCGGCTATTTGCAAGATAGAAATCCGAATGTTCCTGGAATTGTGGAAAAAGTTCAAAAGCCAGAAAAAAGAGATTTAAGAAGAGTGAGTGATTATTGGAAGACAATCATTGAGATTGATCCCAAAATAAAAGAAATATATCAAAAGGTAAGTTTAAAAGATAAACCTATATCAATCGATCATTTTGTACCGTGGCAATATTTATCACATGATGAATTATGGAATTTAAGCCCAACAACAAAGAATATTAATAGCATGAAGGGAAATCAATTACCGAATCTCTATGAAGATTTTGAAAGGTTAGCAGAATTACAACACAAAGCTCTTATGATGTGCAATGATTATGAAATAGTTCGGCATAAATTCAAAATATGCCTGGATTATCATGTAAATAGTACAGAGATTAGAAATAGTTTGTATCAGCCTGATATTGATTTGCCAAGCTATAGAGAAAGATTATATAACGTGATACAGCCAGTTTATGATTCGGCCAAAATGGGTGGATTTACGGAATGGATAAAATAGAAGAAAGCAGGGGGAAGTTGTGAGCAAAATTGATGAATTACGCTTAGGTTTTGAAACAGCATATATTGATGGTTCGGTTGTTTCAAACAATATCTATAGACCACAATTCGTATCAAATAATCATAAAGAAGGAAAGAAAGTACTCTCATCCATTGAGGATGAGCTTTTGGTATGTGACGGATTTCAAATCAGTGTAGCATTTATTACTATGAATGGGATTACTCCCCTCCTGCAGACTTTAAAAGAGTTAGAAAAAAGAAATATTAAAGGTGAAATCTTAACAACGAACTATTTGAATTTCAGTGATCCTAAAGCGTTGAAAAAACTTAATGAACTTTCGAATATTACACTTAAAATGTATGATGTTGAAGTAGCGAATGAGGGATTTCATACAAAGGGATACATTTTCAGAAAAGAAGAAATTTATCATATCATTATTGGAAGTTCCAATATTACAAGTGCAGCACTTACAGATAATCGCGAATGGAACACAAAGCTGGTTTCAACAGTACACGGCGAGACGGCAAAAGAAATTGTTACTGAATTTAATGAATTATGGAATTCAAACTATGCATTAACATTTGATGAGTTTTATGAGAACTATAATGAGCGCTATAAGATTATTAAACATCAGAGAGAGGTTGCAAAACAGGAAGAAATCACTTCGATTGAGAAGTATAAATTGCAGCCAAACAGTATGCAGATTGGGTTCATTATTAACTTGAAAAAGATTCTTGAGGCTGGCGAGGACAGAGCACTCCTGATTTCTGCGACTGGTACGGGAAAAACATATGCATCAGCTTTTGCAATGCGCGAATTAGGATTTAAGAGGGTATTGTTTCTGGTTCATCGAGGACAATTAGCAAGGCAGACAAAGAAATCTTATGAAAAAGTGTTTGCGGAGTCTGTTTCTATGGGACTAGTAGGGGCTGGATATCATGAGTATGATGCAGATTATATATTTGCGACGGTACAAACTTTAAATCGTGACGAACATTTACTACAGTATGAAAAAGATGCATTTGATTGCATTGTTTTAGACGAAGCGCACCATGTTCCAGCAGATACATATCAGAAAGTAATGAATCATTTCACACCAAAGTTGTGGCTTGGAATGACCGCTACTCCAGATAAGCGAGATGATAATATGGAAGGTAGAAATGTCTATGAACTTTTTAATTATCAGATTGCTTATGAGATTCGATTACAGCAAGCAATGGAGGAAAAACTTCTCTGTCCATTCCATTATTTTGGAATTACAGATTTAGCAATTATTGGTGATAATGGGGATACTAGTCGTGATTTCTCAATGCTTACTAGTGAGGAACGGGTAAAACATATTATCAATCAGGCTGACTATTACGGATATAGTGGGGATAAAGTGAAGGGATTGATTTTCTGTAGCAATATTAAGGAAACAGAGGAGTTATCCGCAAAGTTTAATGAAATGATTAACCCATCAACAGGAAAAAAATTTAGAACAATTGCCCTAAATGGTAGTGCCTCGGAACAGGAGAGGCAGAATGTATTTGAAAGGCTTGCTATGAATGAAGAAGATGCAACAATTGAGAATCAACCATTAGATTATATTTTCTCGGTTGAAATCTTGAACGAAGGTGTTGATATCGTTGAGGTTAATCAGGTTATTATGCTAAGACCAACACAGTCACCGGTTGTTTTTATTCAGCAGCTTGGGCGAGGACTTAGAAAAGCAAATGGAAAAGAGTATGTAGTCATTTTGGATTTCATTGGGAATTACAATAACAATTTCATGATTCCAATTGCATTATCAGGGGATAGAACCTATAACAAGGACAATATTCGTAGATATATTATGGAAGGCGGAAGAGTGATTCCCGGAGCTTCCACGGTTCATTTTGATGAGATTAGTAGAAAAAGAATTTTTGCATCTGTAGACAATGCAAATTTTAGTGACATTAAGCTTATCAAAGAAAATTACACAAATTTAAAGAATAAACTTGGGCGCATTCCTCGTTTATGTGATTTTGATGATTACGGTGAGATGGATGTTATGCGAATATTTGATAACAATAGCCTCGGATCATATTATAAGTTTCTGGTGAAATATGAGAAAGAATATAAGATCCGGTTATCTGAGGATGAAGAAAAAGTAATTGAATTTGTTTCGAAAAAATTGGCTAATGGAAAACGTATTCAGGAACTTCAGATACTAAAGAGAATACTTACATACGCTCATGGTTTATCAAAAATTGGTTTATTTGCGGGTTTATCAGAGGATATGAGAGAGTATGGAAAAAATATCAGTCAGGACCAGAAGGAGAATATTGTAAATGTTATGACAAACAAATTTCCTGCTGGAGCAAGTAAAAAGACATATTCGCAATGCGTATTTATGGAGCAAGAAGGAAATGATTATAAACCAACAAAATTATTTATGCAGATGTTGGCAAATGATGAGTTTTATGGTGTGCTTCAGGAACTTGTTGACTTTGGAATAAGTCGATATGAAAGAGATTACAAGAACACTTATGATCAGACAGATTTGGTTTTATATCAGAAATATACATATGAGGATGTTTGCCGACTTTTGAACTGGGAGCAAAACGAAGTACCATTAAATATTGGTGGTTATAAGTTTGATAAAAAGACGAAAACATTTCCTGTTTTCATTAATTATGATAAAGCAGAGGATATCAGTGATACCACAAAATATGAAGATCATTTTATACCAGGATTTAGAGATCGTTTGATTGCTATTTCAAAATCTGGTAGAAATTTACAGTCGGAGGATGTTCAAAATTTTTTGAAAGCAAAGGAACGAGGTATTCAAGTAGAACTTTTTGTAAGAAAAAACAAGGATGACAAGGTTTCGAAGGAGTTCTATTATCTTGGTCATATGACAGCAAGTGGAAATACCAAAGAATTTACAATGACAAATACCGAGAAAACAGCAGTGGAAATAGAGTGGATACTTGACGTTCCGGTGCGAGAAGATATTTATGAGTACATTGTGAATTCTTAATGGGAGGATATATGAAGACAGTAAAAGTAGTTGCTGCGATTATAAAAGCAGTTAACGAGAATGGAGAAACAATCATTTTTGCAACACAGCGTGGATATGGTGATTTCAAAGGCGGTTGGGAGTTTCCGGGTGGAAAAATTGAATCAGGAGAAACACCTCAGGAAGCGTTGAAGCGTGAAATTATAGAAGAACTTGATACGGAGGTATCTGTTGGAGAATTGATGGATACAGTTGAGTACGACTATCCACAGTTTCATCTTTCTATGGATTGTTTTTGGTGTCAAATTGTAAGAGGAAATCTTGTGCTAAAAGAGCATGAGGCAGCAAGATGGTTAACAAAGGATGAATTGAATAATGTAGAGTGGTTGCCGGCGGATATTACATTGATTGAGAAAATTAGGAACTTACTTTCAATGACAAGATAATTAAGATGGATAGAGGTAATAATGCAGATATTAGTAGATGCAGATGCTTGTCCGGTGGTGGGCATTGTTGAATCATTGGCAGAAAAATATAATATTCCGACAACATTGCTTTGTGATACGAACCATGTGCTATATTCAGATTATAGCGATGTGATTATTGTCGGAGCAGGAACTGATGCAGTAGATTACAAGCTGATCAGCATTTGCCATAAGGGTGATATTGTGGTATCTCAGGATTATGGGGTAGCTGCCATGGCACTTGGGAAAGGTGCATACGCCATTCATCAATCCGGTAAGTGGTATACTGATGAAAATATAGACCAGATGTTGATGGAGAGGCATCTTAACAAAAAAGCAAGACGAAGTTCTCACAAAAATCATATAAAAGGACCGAGAAAACGTATAGAAGAAGATGATGTGCGCTTTGCTCAATCTTTTGAAAAAATGATACAGACAATTATACAGGTAAGATAGCAGAAGGAATGCTGATAAAGAGTCCGGCATAAGGGGGATTTTGATGAATACAGAAATAAAAAATATGTGGAGAAAAAAATCATGGTCCATTCCAGATTTATTAGGAAGTAAAAGTGAATATACAAAGATTGTTATAGGATTGATCCAGCAGATTGCATCTGGTAATGCAAACGGTATGGATGATTTCCCTAAATTGGAAGGTGTCTTTGAGCCTAGAACATGGAGAGAATATGTCCCTTTTCTGAAAGGAATTGGAATCGTTGGAAATCATAACGGAAGTTTGTGTTTATCAGAAACAGGCGAATGGTTACATAGAAATTTGTCATTTTATAATATTGCAAGTGTGATGCAAGAGAGGTTTCGTATATTTGGAGAGATTTTATATGTGTTAGATTCTGAACCAAGCACCGTGCAGGAAGTTGATGAAAAAATTTGTGATTTATATAAATTGAAGTGGAAAAATTGTTCTAATACAAGAAAAAGAATGGATTGGCTAGAAGTATTAGGGCTTATTGATATTATTGGAAATCGAAAATGGGTAGTAACTGAAAGTGGGAAAAGAGCATTGAAAGAATGGATTCTAGTTACTCCAGAAATGCTGGATTCATTCGAAGATGCTGAAGTTTCTTACAAGATTAGCGAGGCTCCGACAGAAATATCAAATATGATACAGGAATTATATGATAACAATTTATTACAGAAAGAGCGTTGTACATATAATTTGTGGTCTCCAAGTCCAAATAAAATTGAAAATTTAAGAAAAATATTAGAGTATTCGTGTGAAAAGGTAACAAGGATAGAGCTGTTTAAATATATTGGTGATGAGTTTAATTTGAAGGTAAGCAGTATAGAGTCAATGATGCCATTTCTGAAGGCTTCTGGGTTACTGGAAGAAGTTGGAAGAAATATATATATTACCAGTTCGGTTGCCAAGGAATGGTGTGAAATAGGAGTGGATATAGACTTTATAAGGATTTTGCATTGCCATTATCGTTTTGTCGGAGAAATGATTCTTTTTGCAGAAAACGATGTTACAAGGAATGAAATTTATCAAGAAGCAAAGGAATATGGTCTTAATAATGAAAAGGCAAGATGGATAGCTGGTTTTTTGGTTGAAGCTGGATTATTAGAAGAACCACAGTACTTGCATTTAAAGGCAACAACCTTTGGCATGGAATTTGCGAATACGCTTCCATTGACAGATAAAAATGTATATATGGAGGAAATAAATAGTAAGGAAAATATAGTTGCCGAAACAAAAAAGAATCCATCTGAAAATGATTTGTTTGAGAGATTAAGTGCAGCAGCATTAGATCCATTAGCAGAGGGAAAAGCTTCAGGAGTAGCTTTTGAAGAAGAGATTGCAAAAGTATTTAGATATATGGGTTTTGAAGCGAAAAGAGTAGGTGGACCAGGAAATACTGATGTAGTAGTACGTTGGATAGATGATGAAGGAAAAAAAGTAACGGCTATCGTTGACGCAAAGTCAAAATCAAGTGGTCAGGTTTCACATAATGATGTGAGCGATGTGGCAATCGATGCTCATAAAGAGAAGAATAATGCTGATTATGTTGCAATTGTAGGTGCTGGATTTAGTGGTGATACAATAAAGAACTTTGCATCAAGGAAAAAAGTTGCCTTAATAACGGATCAGGAATTGATTGATATAGCAAAAAAAGCAGAAGAACTGGGATTAAATTTGCAGGAGATTGCGATAATATTTCAATCTCCCGATGGAAAATCAAGATTACAAGAGTTGATTTCAACAAAGCAAAGAGAACAGAATTTAATTGAACTAATCGTTGCTACTTTTAGAAAAGAGCAAGAGATGTTGGAAAGTATTTCTGCAAGAGATATGTTTTTGTTATTAAGAATGACGGATAATTCTCCTTCTCTTGAAGAAATTTTAAATGTTTTTTCTCTTCTTTCAACGGATGAGATAGATGTTTTAGAGATGAATAAACAAGCATCTGCAAAGGAAAATACAACATACACGATGAAAAATGCTAAAGCAACAGTAAATAGATTGAAGATGATTGCAAATGCAATAGAAAAAGGGATAGAGAAATAAACATAACATAAAACAAACACAATTTTAGTTAGGATGACACATGAAATTATTATCAAAAGATATCAATACTTCGGACGCGGAAACAAAAGATACATGTAATAATGACAAATACCATACCCCCGAACAGGCATTAAAAATTTTGTTTGGATATGATTCATTCAGGGCGGGACAGAAATCTGTGATCGACAGTATCCTGGCGGGGAGAGATGCTTTTGCAGTCATGCCGACAGGCGCTGGAAAATCTGTGTGCTATCAGATTCCGGCGGTGCTTTTGCCGGGAATCACATTGGTGGTTTCGCCGCTTATTTCACTTATGCAGGATCAGGTCAAAGCATTAAATGAGGCAGGAGTGCCGGCGGCATTTATCAATAGCTCACTTTCTGAAAAAGATTATAATGAGACGATCAGGAGAGCGAGACAGGGCATTTACAAAATTATTTATATAGCGCCGGAGCGGCTCGTCACAGAGGGTTTTCTCGCTCTTGCAAAAAGCGTACCTGTTTCAATGGTAACAGTGGACGAAGCACACTGTATCTCACAGTGGGGGCAGGATTTCCGCCCAAGCTACATGAAAATTGTTGAATTTGTCAAAATATTGGAGAAACGTCCGATCATCAGTGCATTTACAGCTACGGCAACAGAAACCGTCCGCGAAGATATTATCTGCACGTTAGGGCTGCAGAATCCTTTTACATTGGTAAATGGATTTGACAGGGAAAATCTGTTTTTTCAGGTGGACAAGCCTAAGAATAAAGAGCAGTATATTTTGAAATATATTTCCGGGCATAGCGGTGACAGTGGAATTATCTATTGCGCAACAAGGAAAAACGTTGACAATATATATGAACTGCTTAAGAGCAAGGGGATTTCTGTGGGAAAATATCATGCAGGAATGAGTGCTGTGGAGCGGAAAAAAATGCAGGATGATTTCGTATTCGACTACACAAGTATTGTCGTTGCAACAAATGCGTTCGGTATGGGAATTGATAAATCGAATGTCCGTTTTGTCATTCATTATAATATGCCGCAGAGTATGGAAAACTATTATCAGGAGGCAGGAAGAGCCGGTCGTGACGGGCTTGACGCTAAGTGCATTCTTTTATTTTCACCGCAGGATATTGTGATCAACCGGTTTTTATTGGATCATAAGGAAATGCAGGATCTCGATCCGGCAGACAGGGAGACGGTCAGGGAAAGGGATGCCCGGCGGCTGCAGGTGATGGAGCGATACTGCTATACAACAGAATGTCTGCGCAATTATATTTTAAAGTATTTCGGGGAAAATCCGGAAAAACCATGTCAGGCCTGCGGCAATTGCCTGCGGGAATTTGAAACTTTGGATATGACAGAAGCAGCCAAAAAAGTGATCAACTGCGTATACGAAGCGAAGGGAAGATATGGAAGGCAGATCATTATTGACACTGTTGCCGGAGCTAAGACGGCAAGGCTGGAGGAAATAGGAGCTGTGCGCTACAAGTCATACGGCGTTCTGGCAGGAACAAACAAGAATCTGTTAAGACGTTTGATCGAGCAGCTGGTATTAGAGGGATATCTTCGTGTGGGAGATTATCAGGTTCTCAAACTTGGCGATATCAGTGGTTTAAAAAATCCAGAGGCTTCTGTTTCCATTAAGATCACAGATGAAGATAAACAGCCGGAAAAGGCCGCCAAAACGAAAAAGAAAGCAAGGAGTGTGGAAACACTTACATCTTCCGGCTACAAGCTGTTTGAGCGGCTTAAAAAACTCCGCCTTGAAATTGCACGCGAGGAAAGCATGCCGCCGTATATTATTTTCAGTGACAAGACCCTGATCGATATGGCAGCAAAAAAACCGTCTTCCAAGCCTGAAATGCTGGATGTTTCTGGGGTGGGCGAGAATAAATTTGCGAAGTATGGAGAGAGGTTCCTTGAGGCGATTGAGGAGTATAAGCGGGAAGTGGGATAGGAATCTGTAGATTTATAAAATAGCATGGTAGTTATAGGAATGTACTTATAGTAATTCCTAATTGCAGAGCATCGCACAACATACTCAGAAAAACCGGCTAATCAAGGAGAAAACAAAATTATGATAAAAATCCTATTCATCTGCCACGGCAGTGTTTAATGGATGCTGTGAAAGCCTAGGCTTTAAAGGATTTTTTGATGATTGACGAATAATTTACACCTTATTTATACCTTTGGAAGACCGGATCGGAATAATAGAGAAATAAAGAAATAGATAAATATAACAGGAAGCAATTTTGTCATATTGGAAATAATTAAAATTTGCTGAACCGTGTTGATTTTATTGATTGAGTATAATAAAAGTAAGAACAGAAACTTCCATGTTTGAAGCGGTTACCAGAATTGACAAAGAAATGCAAGTTAGCCAATCCGGTAGTCCAGCATATTTTTTCATTGTCACCCGACGTTTTTACAAAACATATACTTATTCCGCTTGATGCGTCATTCTTGTTCTGAAAACAGGAACAGAATCCTTACAGCGACTGTAAGTGTTATTTATTGTGCTTCTGTGCTATCATTTACCCAGAAATGGATAGGAGGCATTCACATGAAACCAATTTTGAATATTGAAAATCTTACCAAAGTCTATGGGACGTTGCCAAACCAGACGAGAGCACTGAACGGAATCACTTTTCAGGTCATGCCGGGAGAGTTTCTCGGTATTATGGGAAGCAGTGGTTCCGGCAAATCCACGCTTCTCAACTGTATTGCAACTGTGATTCAGCCTACAGGTGGAAGCATTCAGGTGGAGGGAGATACTCTGCAATCCCTCAAGGAAAAGGCTCTTGCCGAGTACCGTGGCAAAAAAGTTGGTTATCTATTCCAGAACTTTGAATTGCTGGACAACCTGACTGGCAGGGAAAATATCCTGCTCCCGACTTCCTTGCATGGGGTAGCCGAAACAGAAAGCAGCCAGCGGCTGAAGCAGTTGGCTGACTATCTGGAAATTTCTGATGTTCTGGATAAGTTTCCGTCCAAGATGTCCGGTGGCCAGCGTCAGCGTGTTGCGGCAGCAAGGGCTCTGATCTTACATCCCCAAATGATCCTTGCCGATGAACCGACGGGTGCGCTGGATTCTAAGAACGCAAGAAGTCTTATGGAGAAGCTGTCCGGCCTGAATCGTGACGAACAAGCTACGATCCTGATGGTAACCCATGATTCCAATGCCGCCAGCTTCTGTAAGCGCATCCTGTTCATCCAGGATGGCGTGATCTTTCATGAGCTTCGGCGTGGAGACGAAAGCCAGCAGGAGTTCTACGGGCGCATCCTGAAGGTGATGGC
>ENA-UPSY01003300-UPSY01003300.1-human-gut-metagenome-genome-assembly--contig:-NODE-3300-length-11941-cov-235.851483_pt1 | contig 11941 bp, 10 predicted proteins | sample MGYA00250044_ERZ773365 | MGnify/ENA primary metagenome ERZ773365 (study PRJEB29103, sample SAMN06111932) | human gut metagenome | biome: human gut; feature: ankylosing spondylitis patient; material...
GCTCAGGACTTCATGAAGGTAGGTGACGAGGTAGAGGCAGTTATCCTGACTCTCGACCGCGCTGAGCGCAAGATGAGCCTTGGTATCAAGCAGCTCAAGGAAGATCCATGGGAGGCTATCGAGACTAAGTATCCTGTTGGTAGCAAGCACACAGCTAAGGTTCGCAACTTCACTAACTTCGGTATCTTCGTAGAGCTTGAGGAAGGTGTTGATGGTTTGATCCACATCTCTGACCTCTCTTGGACTAAGAAGGTTAAGCACCCATCTGAGTTCACTTCTGTAGGTGCTTCTATTGACGTAGTAGTTCTCGAAATCGATAAGGAGAACCGTCGCTTGAGCCTCGGCCACAAGCAGTTGGAGAAGAACCCATGGGATGAGTATGAGGCAATCTACACTCCAGGTTCTGTTCACCAGGGTACTATCACTGAGTTGATGGACAAGGGTGCTGTTGTAGCTCTCGCTGAGGGTGGTGAAGGTTTCGCTACTCCTAAGCACCTCACTAAGGAGGACGGCACAGTGGCTAAGAAGGGCGAAACTCTCGACTTCAAGGTTATCGAGTTCGTTAAGGAGACAAAACGCATCATCCTCTCTCACTCTCGTACATTCGAGGAGGGTAACGAGCCAGTTGCTAAACCAGCTCACAAGCGTGCAAACGGCGGTCGCAAGAGCAACAACGAGACAGCTATGATCAACAACGTTGCTGCTAGCACATCACTCGGTGATATCGATGCACTCGCTAAGTTGAAGGCTCAGATGGAGGGCAAGGCTTAATCTTAAACAGATCAGGCATTTGCTATTCATTAGCTAAATAACATTCAGGGGACTGAAATTTCAGTAATGAGATTTCAGTCCCCTTTTTTATTATGTGTATTTAAAAAAAATAAACTATCGGACACTATCTGCCATCTTCGGTAAACTCATCTCGACTAATTCATGTCCTAAAACCACTAATTCATGGTATTTTTCTATCAAAACATGTCGAAAATCATAAAAACCTTTGGCGGTTTCGAGTTTTCTGTTTATCTTTGCAACCGATAAAGCAATAATTTATATGAGCTAGAGAAATCATTCTCTCGAGAATTATCTGAAAAGAAAGAGAAGCGATTCTCCAGATTACAAAAGGAAAAGAAAGTTCAAGATATGAAACAGTCAAGATTTATAGTAGCTGCTCTATCAATGAGTTGTATCACTACCCTCTCCTCCTGCTTTAAGGAAGAACCACTCAATGCCGAATGCGACATCGAGCAGGCATACATACATGTAGACAACAAGATTTTATTGAACTTATTGTTTACTAATCCATCTGATACATTGGTCAATGTGCAGAGTGATCAGACAAAAATCGAGTTCACGATGAGACCATTTGCCGCCCTTACCAAACAGGCACCAATATTCCGCCTTACACCTGGAGCTACCATCTCACCGGAAAGCGGAAGCCTTCAGGATTTCTCCAAAGGTCCAGTTACATACGTGGTTACATCGGAAAACAAGCAATGGAGTCGCACCTATCAGGTAAGCATCAAGAAGGGACAGACTACTATACTAAACGAGAAAGAATTCGAATTTGAAGACGCATACCTCAGCAAGGGATACTACAACTGGCAGGAAAATTGGAATGGAGATATTCTCGGCATCTGGGCAACCGGAAACTCAGGATTCAATATCAGCAACCCATCAGCTAAACCAGAGGAATATCCTACCGTGATGATAAAAGACGGCTATAAGGGCAAAGGCGTGAAGCTCACTACTAAGCGCACCAGCAAGCTCGCAGACATAGTACACAAGCCTATCGCTGCCGGCAACCTTTTCATCGGACAGTTTGATGCCACCGATGCACTGAACGATGCTATGAAGGCAACAAAGTTCGGTCGCCCATTCAGTTTTAGTGCCAAACCGGTAAAGTTGGAAGGCTGGTATAAGTATCAGGCTGGCGAAAAATTCACCGACAAGAATATGCAAGAACTTGACCGCCATGACTACGGAACCATTTATGCTGTACTCTATGAGAACATCGATGAAAAAGGAAATGCCGTATTGCTCTACGGAGATAATGTACAGACCAGCAAACAGATAGTAGCACTTGCCCTGGTAGGTGAAACCCATGATGACAACGGAAAAGTTGCTATTGGAAACACATGGAAATGGCATCACTTCAGCGTAGATTTCAAGTATAAGAAAGCCATAGACCCAATCAAGTTGAAGAATGGTGGCTACAGTCTCACTATTGTCAGTTCATCCAGTTCAGATGGAGCTAACTTCCTGGGTGCCGTAGGTAGTACACTTTGGATAGACAGTTTCAAGTTGATTTGCGAATAAGCTAAGGAGGAAACTATATAATGAAGAAGATAACAATATTAGCTCTCCTGCTGACATGGGGCACTGCTACATGGGCAGAAGAAAATGAGAATCAGAGGACAGAGGAGCACAAGCAGGTAGAAGAAAGCAAGCGCACCTCGTGGAACAAATATCTCCACGGCTACCAGTATCAGGCTCGCGTGGCGTATAATATTGGAGGCACAGCCCCTATCGGTCTTCCAGCCACCATCCGTACACTACACAGCTATACCCTGCAACCTAACTTCAGTCTGGGTATCGATGCTTATCACCCACTTTCAGGCAAATGGGGATTCGTCGGAGGACTTCACTTCGAAAACAAGGGCATGAAGATTGATGCAGGCGTAAAAAACTATTATATGAGAATAGTACGTGGCGGAGAAGAACTGAAAGGTATATTTACAGGCAACGTGGTTACGAAGGTAGACATGAGTCTTATCACAGTACCATTGCAGGCAACATACGACATTTGCGACAACCTCCGTTTCAAGTTGGGTCCGTATGTTAGCTATGTAACATCAAAGAAGTTTGAAGGCTGGGCATACGATGGTTACTTGCGCCGCCAGGAGGAAGGTCATCCTAAGGGCGATCCTACCGGACAAAAGGTAAAGTTGGGTCATGATGAAGGCGAGCGTGGTGATTACGATTTCAGCGATGACATGCGCAACTGGCAGGTGGGCGTAGATTTCGGAATAGACTGGCGCTTGAACAACCGTTGGGGCCTCTGTGCTGATCTGAGCTGGGGCTTAAATGGTATCTTTAAGAAAGATTTCGAGACCATCGAGCAGACGATGTATCCTATCTACGGCAGCGTAGGTATCACGTATCAGCTGAAGTAATATATAATATAATGTACGCGTACATTATTATATAAATAAATAGAAACAATACAATAATTATTTATTAATACACAAAAAAGAGAAGAAAAATGAAAAAGTTTATTTATTTAATGGCCATGGTTTGCACCCTTGGCTTCTTCACCGCTTGTAGCAGCGATGATGATGACAATGACAAAGACTACTTTGTACGCAACGAGAAGATTGAAGGAACCTGGAAGGTACAGGAAGCAGGTTTTGATGCAAATGGCAATCCTACAGGTTCAGTTGTATTAAACTGGGAAGGTTCTAATGATGCAACCCTTACTATCCCAGGCTTGATGGATGAACCATATTCTATAAAGGATGCCATCAAAATGGCTCCAATGTCACTCAACAGCCAACTCAGAAACGTTTTGAAGGATGTAACCTTCAATGAGAAGGGACAGATTTCTGCAACCTATAAGGAAGAGTCTGATGACAAGGACTGGAAGGTTGCTAACGATTACGCTTCATACCAGGTAGTTAACGAGAATATGATTACCTTATTCCTGAATACAACCAAGATTACAGAAGACATCGACGATGCTCAGGAGAAGGCAATGATTACTAACATGTTGGATCAGTTTAAGACCGGTATTCCTGTACACGTATCTTATCCAGCAACCAACAAGGTATATTTCTATGTTGACAAGGATTTCGTAGCTCCTATCATCGCAATGCTTTATGCTCAGGTTAACAAGATTCCTACTACAGGTATGGACAAGGAAGATTTGGCACGATTCATGATTTTGAAGTCAGTTGTCAATCAGCTTCCTGCCATCATGGAAAAGACCACCAAGTTTGAGGCAGGTATTGAGTTGATCAAGTAAAGAGAAAGAACTATAAATCATCAAGCTGAGGGTGTGTCATAAGTCCATAATAATGGAACATGACACACCCTTATTTTATTAATCGGCTTATTGTCGTACAACTAAAGGATGTATAGTCGTACAACTAAAGATGTTGTCACTAGGCTCGGCAGACCTGCCGACTGCAGTCAGCAGAGCTGCTGACTAGGCTCAGCAGCTCTGCCGAGCCTAGTGGGGATCTTCTAGAAGCAGTCTTCTTATACCTTAGAACCTATCTCCTTTCACCTCATATTCTATATCTTTGAACCTGACTAAACGTCTCACTTCGCTTACTCAGTAATCTCGTTCTGCTTGTCCAGCAGTCTCATTTCGCTTGCTCAACCATATTACTTCGCCTACTCAAGTCTGATTAGGTAGCGCTTTAGACGTTCTTACAAGCGAGAACGCCTGGATTTCCAGGCACAAAAAAAAGATTGCATCAGCGGAAATACTTCCAACCAATGCAATCTTCAGTTTTCTTTAATCTAGAGGCTAAACACTTTCTTACGAGAAAAATCACGGAAGAAAAGAGCCTAGCGTCGGATTTACTTCACCTTTGCAACGATAGCCTTGAAAGCCTCAGGGTTGTTTACAGCGAGGTCAGCGAGAACCTTACGGTTAATCTCGATACCAGCCTTGTGAAGAGCACCCATCAACTGGCTGTAGCTCATACCATCGAGGCGAGCAGCAGCGTTGATACGCTGGATCCACAATGCGCGGAATGTGCGCTTCTTGTTACGACGATCGCGATAAGCGTAGGTAAGACCCTTCTCCCAAGTGTTCTTAGCTACTGTCCATACATTCTTGCGAGCTCCATAGTAACCCTTAGTGAGCTTCAAGATTCTTGTTCTTTTTGCTTTTGATGCAACGTGATTTACTGATCTTGGCATAATTTTTTTTCTTTAAAAGTTCGACTAAAAAGTTAATAATTAACGGAGGCAGAGCAAGTCGCGAACCTGCTTCAAGTTTGAACGGTCTACGAGAGTCTCACCAAGGAGATTTCTCTTCTGCTTCTTTGTCTTCTTAGTCAAGATGTGACTGTGAAAAGCGTGATGACGCTTAATCTTACCTGTACCGGTGAAACGGAATCTCTTCTTTGCGCCGGAATTAGTCTTTACTTTTGGCATTTTTACTTTTAATTTTAAATTGTTATTTATTATAGCGATGGCAACGCATATACCAGGGCGTTACGCATCTTTTTTTTTTAATCCTCTGTTCCTTCTGCAAGTTTCTTCAAGGCATCGCCGCCTTTAGCATTGGCGAGCAAGCCATTCTTCTCAGCATTAGCAGCGCGCTCTGCATCTGCTGCAGCCTTAGCTTCAGCCTCTCGCTTCTCACGGTCCATCTTCTGCTGGCTCTTCTTTGCAGTACCAGCCTTCTTAGGACTCATGTAGAGGAACATCTTCTTACCTTCAAGCTTTGGCATCTGCTCCACCTTTCCGTACTCTTCCAAATCACTGGCGAAACGGAGAAGAAGAACCTCACCCTGCTCCTTGAAGAGAATAGAGCGACCACGGAAGAAAACGTATGCACGAACCTTGTTGCCCTCGTTGAGGAACTCCTTAGCGTGCTTGAGCTTGAACTGATAGTCGTGCTCATCAGTCTGAGGTCCGAAACGGATTTCCTTGGTCTCCACCTTTACCTGCTTCTGCTTCATTTCCTTTGCATGCTTCTTCTGCTGGTAAAGGAATTTAGAATAGTCAACTATACGGCAAACTGGTGGTTGCGCATTAGGAGATATCTCGACTAAGTCAAGCTCTTGCTGACGTGCCAACTCCAACGCCTTACGTGCTGGCATCACTTCTGCTCCACCATCACTCACTACTCTCACGTCGCGTGCACGAATCTGTTCGTTTACGCGGTACTGATTTTTCATTTTGTCATTTTTCATTAACTATTCGATATATTCTTTTTTGTCTTTTTGATTAAACGGCTGCAAAGTTACGATTATTTTGTGAAACCACCAAATTTTCAGTGGGTTATTTTCATTTTTGCCCGCAGATTCTTTGTTTTTCTAATGGATTTAATGTTTTACCCCCACAGATTGATATATTTAATCCCGCAAATTGATATATTTTAGTCCCACAGATTTCACAGATTAACACAGATCTTTATGATAAAGAAACTAAATCTGTAAAAATCTGTGAAATCTGTGGGACTTAAGAAAACAATAAATCAGAGGGACTTAAGAAAACAATAAATCAGTGGGGACTAAGAAAAGCTTTCAATCCATGGGAGTATATCTATTGACTTTACGGAAGATTGATTTTCGTATATCTGTGGTGGAAAAATTGACCAATATTCCAAGATGCTTCTTCGCCACACGCAAATACGTAAGCAATTGCTTATGAAAGACATCTTTCATTTCTGCCACAGACTTCAGTTCGACTATGACTTTATCTTCTACAAGAATATCCAGACGGAAATCTACAGGCAAAACCTTACCATCATACATGACATCCAACTTTACCTGATTCTCTACCCTAAGTCCATCTTTGCGCAACTGATAGCACAGAGCTGCTTCATAAACCGACTCAAGTAAACCTGGTCCCAATTCATTATAAACCTTATAAATAGCTCCAATGATCTTATAAGATATCTCATTTTCTGTCATAACCAAACGATTTTAAAATCCTCCTTAACAAAAAAATCTCCCACAGACGTCACAGTTGTTACAGATATTCAACAGAACACACAAAAATCTGTGTAAATCTGTGAAATCTGCGGGAGATTAGAAAATATCAATCTGCGGGATTACTCCTCAGCTGCCTTCAATTGCTCTGCAACCTCGGCATTAATGCGCTGAGCGAACTCTTCCATGCTCATGGTAGCCTGTTCGCCACCACCCTGCTTACGCATAGATACCAAGCCCTCGGCACTCTCCTTCTCACCAACGATAACCATGTAAGGAACACGCTTCAACTCGTTGTCACGAATCTTGCGGCCAATCTTCTCGTTACGGTCATCAACCAAAGCACGTACACCCTGCTTGTCAAGATACTGACGTACCTTCTGAGCATAATCGTTAAACTTCTCAGAGATAGGAAGAATTGCAACCTGGTCTGGAGTCAACCACAATGGGAAGTGACCGGCGGTATGCTCGATGAGAACGGCTGTGAATCGCTCCAGTGAACCGAATGGTGCACGGTGAATCATCACAGGAGTCTTCTTAGAGTTATCCTCGGCTGTATACTCCAACTTGAAACGCTCTGGCAAGTTGTAGTCCACCTGGATGGTACCCAACTGCCAACGACGACCGATGGCATCCTTTACCATGAAGTCGAGCTTAGGACCATAGAAGGCAGCCTCGCCAACCTCCTCGCGTGTCTCAAGGCCCTTCTCCTTGCAAGCCTCGCGGATAGCGTTCTCGCTCTCTTCCCAAATCTCATCAGAACCGATATACTTCTCTGTATCCTTAGGATCGCGGAGAGAAATCTGTGCCTCGTAGTTCTCAAAACCGAAGATCTTGAATACTTTCAGGATTACGTCGATTACATTCTCGAACTCAGCCTTTACCTGCTCTGGACGAACGAAAATGTGGGCATCATCCTGTGTAAATGTACGAACACGAGTCAAACCGTGGAGCTCACCGCTCTTCTCATAGCGGAATACGGTACCGAACTCAGCAATACGCAAAGGAAGATCCTTGTAAGAACGAGGCTTGCGAGCGTAGACCTCGCAGTGGTGAGGACAGTTCATTGGCTTGAGCATATACTCCTCATCCTCCTCCGGTGTCTGGATAGGCTGGAATGCATCCTTGCCATAGTGAGCATAGTGACCAGATGTTACATAGAGACTCTTGCCACCGATACCTGGGCAGATAACCTCCTGGTAGTTGTAAGGCTTCAGGAGAGAACGAAGCAACTCCTGCAGACGCAGGCGGAGCTGTGTACCCTTTGGCAACCAGATAGGAAGACCCTTACCTACACGCTCTGAGAACATGAAGAGTTCCATCTCCTTACCGATCTTACGGTGGTCACGCTTCTTAGCCTCTTCGAGAATTACCAAGTACTCATCGAGCATCTTCTTCTTAGGGAAGCTGATACCGTAGATACGGGTCATCTGCTCGCGCTTGGCATCACCGCGCCAGAATGCACCAGCCACACTTGTAATCTTCACAGCCTTGATAAGGCCAGTGTTCATCAAGTGAGGACCACGACAGAGGTCGGTGAAATTGCCCTGGGTATATGTGGTGATGGTACCATCCTCCAAGTCCTGCTCAATATGCTCGCACTTGTAAGTCTGACCGTCAGCCTTGAACTCAGCGAGAGCATCAGCCTTAGCCACCTCCTTGCGAACCACAGGTTCGTTCTTTTTGGCAAGTTCCATCATCTTAGCCTCAATCTTGGCGAAATCATTCTCTGAGATCACCTGACCCTCGGCTGGCATCACGTCGTAGAAGAAACCACTCTCTACGGCTGGACCGAAACCGAACTGGATGCCTGGGTAAAGCTCCTGAAGAGCCTCAGCCAACAAGTGGGCAGATGTATGCCAGAATGTGTGCTTACCCTGCTCATCCTCAAACTTGTAGAGTTCTACATTTGCATCCTCATTGATAGGACGGTTCAACTCTACTGTCTCACCATTAACACCGCAAGATACAACGTTGCGAGCGAGAGCCGGTGAGATGCTCTCGGCGATTTGTAAGCCAGTTACGCCCTGTTCATACTCACGAACAGATCCGTCTGGGAATGTGATTTTTACCATAACAACTTAGTATTTTTATTAAATCGTCTGCAAAAGTACGATTTCTTTTTGTAACAAGCGAATAAAAATGCATTTATTTTGCTAAACTTTGCTAACACCTCTTTATATTAAGGGCTTTTAAGACCGAAAATGCTGAGATATTGACGTTTTCATCTGCTTTTCTACCAATATTTCGTAACACTTTGTAAAATTCAGATACATTTTTAGCCAATAAGTTTTGGAGAAACAAATATTTTCATTATCTTTGCATCCGATAACGTGACAAAATGTAAAGAAACATAGAAAATGGCAAAACCAAAGATTCTCATCATCTATACCGGTGGTACCATCGGTATGGGAAAGGACCCGATGACAGGTGTACTGGAACCTCTTGATTTCAATCACCTCGTTTCTTCCATGCCCGAATTCAAGCTCATTCAGGCAGAAATCGATGTGCGAAAATTCGACCCACCTATCGATTCCAGCGACATGGATCCAATGCGCTGGGCAGAAATCGTAAGCATGATATCCAACAACTACAACGACTATGACGGATTCGTAATCCTTCATGGCACTGACACAATGGCTTACACTTCATCTGCCTTGTCCTTCATGCTTGAGAATCTGACCAAGCCTGTAATATTGACAGGTAGCCAGCTGCCTATCGGTGAATTGCGAACCGACGGCAAGGAGAATCTGATGACAGCCATAGAGATTGCTTCTGCCAAGAATGCTGAAGGACGCCCTATGGTGCCCGAGGTATGCATCTTTTTCAACGGCAAGCTGATTCGCGGTAACCGTGCCATCAAGATCAATGCCGAGGGATTTCATGCTTTCGAATCATTCAACTACCCTCACCTCTGCGATGTAGGAATCAATTTCCAATATCACGACCATCACATTCTTACGCCGGATTACAGAAAGCCAATGGTTCCACACCTGAAGCTCGATCCGAACGTCATCGTGTTCAGTCTCTTCCCGGGTATCCAGGATAACATTGTGCGCCACGTGATGGAATCACCAGACCTCCGCGGCATCGTGATGCGTACTTTCGGTTCAGGCAATGCTCCTCACACGCCATGGATCATGCGTCTTCTGGATCAGGCTGCCCATCGCGGAGTAAACATCGTGAATATCAGCCAATGTCTTACGGGCTGTGTAGAGATGGAACGCTACGGAGCCGGCTTCCAGTTGAAAGCAGCTCATGTGATAAGCGGATACGATTCTACGGTAGAGGCTATGGTCACCAAGATGATGTATCTGCAGGGAAGATATGCAGATAACCAAAAGGTAAGAGAAAAACTGACCGAATCCCTGGCGGGCGAAATCTCTATATAGTATAAGGTGAAATCTTCATCCATATAATGAAGCAATGAAGTAAATGACAGTCTCCCGATAGTGTATACGATTAAACTACAGATTGGCAAACTGTCATTTACTTGCTCATTATGAGTCATTTAGCGAAACAAAGAAAATTACCCTACAAAACCGAATAGTATTACAGGAAATATGCAGAAAACATTTAACGAAGGTTAAATATTGACAGTTTTTTTGCCAAAAAACTTGTTGCATATCATTTTTTGTGTAACTTTGCAGCGTAGAAAAAAAGTAAAAGATCAGTATCCTTATTAGATACCAATCCGTAATATAAATTAATAAATCAACAAAACCAACAAATTATGAACATTAACAAGGTAAAGGAGTATGGTGAGTTCGTAGAAATTGCGGCTCCTGTAGAAAGAACAACAGCTGAAGAGTATCCAACAGTATTAGGCGGAGAAATTTGGTACAACTAAGAACTTCCTGCTAAGGATTCCTATCCTTTGTAACCGATAGTTTTTCCTTTAGCAGACTTGAAACAAGAGGCTATTTTTATTTGATTCAGAACATCTTATAATTTTTAGCAGACACATTATTAGCTCTATGATAAAGGCTCAATCCTCGAATAAAATCGGGAACTGAGCCTTTATTGTGTTTATATCTTACCATCGAGATATACGGAATCGGATATTAGTGCTTACCACAGCAGCCGCCCTCTCCGTGTTCGTGATGATGCTCGTGCTTGATACCACCCTCTACAGCCTGATGCTGGTCGCGGAGCAGATCGTTCACGGTCTTCACTGGGTTGAATGTACCGAGAGGAACCTCTACAAATACTGTATTCCAGTCACTCATCGCACCATTCCAGAGACCTGGCAACTCGAGTGCCTTCAAATCCTTACCATTCTTACTCTTGCTGGAGATGAAACCGGTAGATGGATCAACGAACTTAGGAAGATCGAAGGCATTGCCCTGGTAATCCTTGGTCGCGCAGACGAGATCTACCGGGTTGAAGTGAGTACCCTCGGTGAACATCTTCATATACTCCTCGTTATTCTTGTCAATCTGAGAGCTCTCCAAAATCTGAAGGCTTACCGTGCCATCCTGATTATAGGTAAGGAATGGACCACCACCAGGCTCGCCCACGTTCTTAACGACACCGCAGACACGCATAGGACGGTTCAACTTCTTACGCAGATAGATAACCAGTTCGGCATCCTCCAGCTCCTTGATATCAGCCTTACGACAGCAGAGGTCGCGCTGAACGAAGCGGATAATCTCCTCCAGCTTCTCATGGTTGTACTGACCAGAATCCAAAACTTTCAGATAATCGAAAGCCTGCTTCTGCAAAGTAACCAATACACCTGCAATCACCTGCTTCCAGGTAACAGTCTCAGCCTTCAGGCGATCAGGAACCACATTGTCAATATTCTTGATGAATACCACATCAGCATCTATCTCGTTGAGGTTCTCGATGAGTGCGCCATGACCGCCCGGACGGAACAGCAAAGAGCCATCCTCATTGCGGAAAGGAGTATTGTCTGGATTGGCAGCGATGGTATCGGTGCTAGGCTTCTGCTCTGAGAATGAGATGTTGTACTTGATGCCGTAGTGCTGTGCATACTTATCTGCCTTCTCGGCTACCATCTGCTTGAAGAGTTCCAGGTGGTCGTGAGAAACGGTAAAGTGAACATTTGCCTCGCCGTTGCTGCTAGCATAGAGCGCAGCCTCAACCAGGTGCTCCTCCATTGGGGTGCGAACCTCGTCCTCATACTCGTGGAACTGGAGCAATCCCTTAGGCAACTGTCCGTAGTTCAATCCCTCTGGCTTGAGGAGATTAGCCACGATAGCCTTGTAATCGCCCTTCTTGATAAGGCACATAATGCCCTTCTCGTT
>ENA-UPSY01003313-UPSY01003313.1-human-gut-metagenome-genome-assembly--contig:-NODE-3313-length-11905-cov-4.024095_pt1 | contig 11905 bp, 8 predicted proteins | sample MGYA00250044_ERZ773365 | MGnify/ENA primary metagenome ERZ773365 (study PRJEB29103, sample SAMN06111932) | human gut metagenome | biome: human gut; feature: ankylosing spondylitis patient; material...
CCTTTATTGAGAGAACGCGGCTATGTAGGCCAAGCTGATGGTTCTGGTGGAGAAGGTGGAGGAATACCGTGCCACCGAGGATTCCATGCGGGCTACCCTGCTCACCGCTCAGCGGATGGCGGATTCCATTGTGAAGGAAGCCGAACAGAAGCGGGATCAGATGATGACGCAGGCGGAGATCGACGCCAAGCTGAGGATCAACTGCCTGAAAAACGAGGCTGCCGCCGCGGAGGAACGTCTGCGGAAAGGCAAGGAGGAACTGGAGAAGTTTTCTGCTGCCGTCCGAGCTGTGTGCGATAAGGAGATCCAGCTTTTGAATGAGCTGCCTCAGGCCCCGGTGGAGCTGCCTCAGGAGGAAGCCAAACCGGAGGACTCCGTTCAGGAGATCGAGGACAGCGTCATGGCCGCGTTCAGCGAAGCAGCGCCGGAGGAGGACGGCGACACGGCGGAGACCCAGACGGAAGTGTCTGAGCCTGTTGCCGAAGCGACGGATCCCGCCGCTGACACCAGCGATCCCTTTGGGGATTTTCCCGACCTTTCCAGCACACGCCAGATCAATCTGGACGAACTGAAATTCGGCCGTAATTACAATACTTGACAAAAAGCGGCCTGCAAGGCCGCTTTTTGCTCTTTCAGGAGGTAGCTATATGGAAACGCAAGCGCCGATCATCGCCTTCCTGTACGACTTCGACAAGACTCTGTGCACCACGGACATGGAGGACTACGCCTTCATCCCCTCCCTTGGGTATACCCCGGCAGAATTCTGGGGCAGGGCCAACGCCTTTGGCTGGGAAAACCGGATGGACGGCCTGCTGGCCTATATGTACACCATGATCCAGGAGTGCGCCGCGCAGAATATCAAGCTGGACCGGGCCTTCCTGAACCACTGCGGTGAGTCCATCCAACTGTTCCCCGGCGTCCGGGAGTGGTTTGCCCGGATCAACGCCTTTGGGGAGAGTCTGGGCGTTCAGGTGGAGCACTATGTCATTTCCTCCGGCCTCCGGGAGATCATCGAGGGCAGCGGAATCGCTCAGGAATTCCGGGAGATCTATGCCTGCGAGTTCTACTACAACGAAAATGGCGACGCCTGCTGGCCCAAGCTGGACGTCAACTTTACCAATAAGACCCAGTTTGTCTACAGGATCAATAAGGGGATTCTGGATGTGTCCCGGGATAAGGAACTGAACGACTCCATGCCGGACGATTCCAAGCGGGTCCCCTTTACCAACATGATCTATATGGGAGACGGTCTTTCCGACGTGCCTTGTATGAAAATGATGCGGGCCTACGGCGGACAGGCCATCGCCGTCTATCAGGCCAGCAACCGGCAGGGTGTGGAAAAGCTGCTGGCGGACGGACGGGTGGATTTCATTTTCCCGGCAGACTACCGGGAGGGCATGGAGCTGGACCGCACCGTCCGGGACATCCTCCGGAAAATGACCATCACCGACCGGCTGCTGGAGGTCAACAACCGCCAGCTCCGCAGCATCGGCGGCGATGTACTTCCCAATCAGGTGGGACTGTTTTGAACACGGAATATCTGAATGATCGGAAAACCGGCGCAGAAAATGCGCCGGTTTTTTCTGTTTTTCCGGGAAAATCTCTTTACTTACAGTATCGTTTCTGTTAAACTATACGCTGTGTATTGAATCAATTCAGCCGGGGCAGCGCCCCGGCTGTTTCACGGAGGGTATCCATGGCAACAGAATTTTCCAGAACGCTGTCCCTGCTGCGGAAAGAGCGGGGGGTTTCTCAGCGGGTGGCCGCTGCGGATTTGGGAGTGTCTCAGGCTCTTTTGAGCCATTATGAAAACGGCATCCGGGAGCCGGGCCTTGCCTTTGTGTCCAAGGTCTGCGACTACTATCATGTCTCCGCAGACTATATGCTGGGCCGGACGCTGGCCCGGGACGGCAGTATGCTGACTGCCGAAGAGATCCTCAATGCCGCTGAGCCGGGCAATGTGCTCCAGGGCAGCGTGCTGGCCACCCTGCGGGGCAAGCTCATCACCAGCGCCAGCGGCGTGCTGTTCGGCCTGCTGGGCAAGCTGGGAGACAAGGATGCCATCAACGCCGCGGCGGACAGTCTGGGCTGCCACATCTATCTGCTTTACCGGCTGCTCCACCGGGCTGCCGGAGGCAGCACTGCCTATTTTGCTCTGCCCGAGGAGGACTGCGCCGCAGGCGCTGCCTCCGCCGGGGCCTCTCTGGCCCGGACGGACTACGCCCGTGCGCTGGCGAAACTGTCCCGTGAAAAGGCCGCCTTCCCGGATATGTCTCATGAGACGCTTAACAGTGCCTTTCCCGGCCGGAGCCAGGGTATGATCCAAGTCCTCAGCACGGCGGACGGCCAGCTCAACCGCCTGAATCAGTCCGGCCTGAAATGAGTGTGCAGTCTCTGGCCTTTCTGGCCTTTTTGACCGTCACCGTCTGCGTCTGCCGTCTGCTGCCCAAGGAGCGAACCTGGGTGCTTTTGGCGGCCAGTCTGGTGTTTTACCTCTGGGGCGGTGCTCCATCGGCCCTGTGGGGCTGCGGACTGCTGGCGGTGTCCTCTTTTGTCAGCTATCTTGCAGCCAACACGCTGCGAAAGCACCGCCGAAAAAGCGTCCTTCTTGCCGTCGTCTGCTATCACATCGCGGTATTGGGAATTTTCAAGTACACCGGTTTTTTCACCGGCGGCGCGGTACGGATGCCCTTCGTGCCCTTGGGTATCAGCTTTTTCACCTTCCAGCAGATCTGGTATCTTCGGGAGGTCTATGCCGGGACCTTTTCACAGGTCCCCACTCCGGCAGAATACCTGACCTACAGCTTCTTTTTCCCCACGGTGTCCTCCGGTCCCATCTTGAAGCCGGGGAATTTCTTCCCCCAGCTGCGGGAGACCTCTCCCCTGCCCCAGGATACCGCAGCCGGTCTGTACGCCATCGGTCTCGGCCTTGCCAAAAAGGTGCTGCTGGCGGACAATCTGGGCGTGCTGGTGAACAACGGCTGGAGCAGCCTCTCTGAGCTGACGGCTCTGACTGCGTGGTGCGTGATCCTTGGCTACACGCTTCAGCTTTACTTCGACTTTTCCGGATATTGCGACCTTGCTGCCGGCTGCGCCCGGCTGCTGGGACTGCGGCTGCCCATCAACTTCGACTCTCCTTACCGGAGCCTATCTGTTACGGAGTTCTGGAAACGCTGGCACATGACCCTGACGGCCTTCCTTCGGGAGAACGTCTACTTTCCCCTGGGCGGCAGCCGAAAGGGCCGGGGGCGTACATACCTGAACATTCTGGTGGTGTACCTCGTCAGCGGCATCTGGCACGGCGCGGGGTGGACCTTCATCCTATGGGGCCTGCTTCACGGGCTGGCGCAGGTTCTGGAACGCCTGTGGGGAAAACGGCGGGACGCTCTGCCCCGCTGGGTTCGGTGGGCCATGACCTTCCTCTTTATCAACCTTGCGTGGGTCTTTTTCCGGGCGCCGGATGTGTCCTCTGCCCTGCTTTTGCTGAAAACCGCCGTTACCGGCGGGATGGGCGGGATCCGCCTGTGGCTGGTGAACGGCTTGTTCCGCCGGGAGATCAGCGCGCTGGAGCTGCTGCTCCCGGTCATCGGCCCCTATACAGCCTACCTGCGGGTGGCGCTGATCTTGGGGATCGGGCTGCTGGCGGCTTTGTGGCCCCGGAACGTCATCCGTCAGATGGATACGTTCCGTCCCAACTGGCGCAGCGGCCTGTATGTGCTGGTGTGGACGGTATGGGCCATTTTGTCCTTCACCGGCGTGGTGACATTCATCTATTCCAACTTCTAAAGAAAGGAGGCCCCGCCATGGAACAGCGCGCCTATCAAAAATGGACCCGGGGCCTACTTTTGGGGCTTGTGCTTGTGCTGACGGCCTGCGCCGCCATTGTATACAGGGTGGACCCTTGCTTTTACTACCGGATGCCCACGGACCGGGAGCCTGTTTTTTTCAGTGAACGCTACCAGACGGCGGGTATCGTCCGCAACAACCCGGCGGACGTGGTGCTGCTTGGCTCCTCCATGACCGCCAACTGCTACGGCAGTCAGCTTGAGACCGTTTTCGGCGGCACGGGCCTGCGGCTCACCATTCCTGACGGCTATTTCAGTGAATTCGATCAGGTGATGGGCCTGCTGATGCGGACCCACCCGCCCAAGCGGGTGCTGTTCGCCATGGATACCAATATTTTCACCCGGTCTCCTGACGGTGTTACCGGTGCAATGCCCGATTATCTCTATGACGCCAGTACCATCAATGACGTGAAATACCTGTTGAATAAGGACGTGCTCTATTACAGCCTCTACGCCCTGATGGCCCAGCGCTGGGACGAGGGCGAAACGCTGGACAAGGGATTTTCGTGGATGGATACCGTCTGGTGGAACCACATGACCGCCTTGGAGGAATATACCCGGCCGGACATCGCACCGGAGCCGATGCCCCGGGACGGCCTGCTGGCGGACGCCGCCAAAAATCTGGCGGTGGCGGCAAGCTGGGCGGAGCGGTACCCGGAGGTGGAATTTGATTTTTACTTTTCCCCTTACAGCATCCTCTATTGGGACAAGATCGGCCGCATGGGAGAGACGGACGCCGTGTTTGCGGCGCTGGAGCTGGCCTGTGAAACGCTGCTGCCCTACGAGAACGTCACCCTTCACGGACTGCTGTTTGACCGGGATATCATCGAGCACCTGGACTACTACTGTGACTACGTTCACCACTCCGACGAGGCGGGCGCGCTGGCGCTGGAAAAGATCCATTCCGGTACCGATCGGCTGACCGAGAAAAATTATCGGGAAACTCTCGCCAACTGGCATGACTTTGTGGTAAACTACGACTACGATAAATTCTGGGACGATTACTACTGGTATCAGTTCCATACACCGGCAGGCGCAAAGACCTGACCGTTTCACATGAAACCTGAGAATTCCGTCCCTTGGGACGTTTGCCTACGGAGGTTTTTTCTATGACCAAGCAATCCAATATCCGAAATTTCTCCATCATTGCTCACATCGACCACGGCAAGTCCACTCTGGCGGACCGGCTGCTGGAGATCTGCGGCGCCGTTTCCCAGCGCCAGATGGAAAATCAGCTTTTAGACAACATGGATCTGGAGCGGGAGCGGGGCATCACCATCAAGGCCCGTGCCGTGAAGCTGAACTACAAGGCTCAGGACGGCGAGACCTATGAACTGAACCTCATCGACACGCCGGGCCATGTGGACTTCAACTACGAGGTTTCCCGGTCGCTGGCCGCCTGTGAGGGCGCTGTTCTGGTGGTGGACTCCACACAGGGCGTGGAGGCCCAGACCTTGGCCAACACTTATCTGGCTATGGAGCACGATCTGGAGATCCTCCCCGTGTTCAACAAGATCGACCTGCCTGCTGCGGACCCTCTGAAGTCCAAGCAGGAGGTAGAGGACATCATCGGCCTGCCCGCCATGGACGCCCCGGAAATCTCCGCCAAGATGGGCATCAACATCGAGGCGGTGCTGGAGGATATTGTCCGCAATGTTCCGGCTCCCAAGGGTGATCCCAAGGCCCCGCTGAAGGCGCTGGTCTTTGACAGCCAGTATGACAGCTATCGGGGCGTGGTGGTGTATTTCCGCATCATGGAGGGCACCATGCGCACCGGTCAGACCATCAAAATGATGGCCACCGGAGCGTCCTATCAGATCGTGGAGTGCGGTCATCTGCTGCCCTTGGGTCTGGAGCCCTGCGATTCCCTGTCTGCCGGTGAGGTGGGCTATTTTACAGCTTCTATCAAGACCGTCAGTGATACCCGGATCGGTGACACCATCACCGACGCGGCGAACCCCACGGCGGAGCCCCTGCCGGGCTACCGGCCGGTGCAGTCCATGGTCTACTGCGGCATTTACACCGAGGATGGCTCCAAGTACCCCGACCTGCGGGACGCGCTGGAAAAATTGCAGCTGAATGACGCATCCCTGAGCTTCGAGCCGGAGTCCTCCGCCGCTCTGGGCTTCGGTTTTCGCTGCGGCTTCTTGGGAATGCTCCACATGGAGGTCATTCAGGAGCGTTTGGAACGGGAATTTGACCTGGATCTGGTGACCACCCTCCCCTCCGTTATCTACCACGTTTATAAGACCAACGGCGAACTGGTGACGGTGGACAATCCCCACAACTACCCGGACCCCTCCCTCATCGAGCGGGCGGAGGAGCCTTACGTCAAGGTGAACATCATCGCCCCCAACGAGTATGTGGGCAACATCATGCCCATGTGCCAGGACCGCCGGGGCGAGTTCAAGGATATGCAGTATCTGGACACCCATCTGGTGGAGCTGCATTACCAGATGCCCCTGAACGAGATCATTTATGACTTTTTCGATGCCCTGAAGGCCAACACCAAGGGCTACGCCTCTCTGGACTATGAGCTTTCCGGCTACCGTCCCAGCGATCTGGTGAAGGTGGACCTGCTGCTCAACGGCGATCAGGTGGATGCGCTGAGCTTCATCGCCCACCGGGACAAGGCCTACCCCCGTGCCCGCCGTCTGTGCGAGAAGCTGAAGGAGAACATTCCCCGCCAGCTCTTTGAGATCCCCATTCAGGCGGCCATCGGCGGCCGGGTCATCGCCCGGGAGACCGTGAAGGCCATGCGGAAGGACGTGCTGGCCAAGTGCTACGGCGGCGACGTCACCCGTAAGAAAAAGCTGCTGGAAAAGCAGAAGGAAGGCAAAAAGAAGATGCGGGCCTTGGGCACTGTCCAAATGCCCACGGAGGCGTTCCTGGCTGTCCTCAAGCTGGATGAATAATCTCTTTTTGCCTTCCTGCGAGCCGCAAAGCGGCGAGCCGGCGCTGTGCGCCGTTATTTCAATCAGCTTTTGAAACGCGGAGCGTTTTCAAAAGGCAAAAAGAAGATGCGGGTCTAAACAGGGCTCCCGCCGAAACCCAGCGTTAGCGGTTTCGGTGGGAAAAGGAGGCGCAAGGGAGCAAATGAACGCTTTGCCGCAGGCGGAGCGGAAGTTAAGCGGACTTTGCGACGACGCGCAGATGCCTACCGAAGCCTTCCTGGCTGTCCTCAAACTGGACGAGTAACACGTTTTTCAACCCTATATCTGCCATATAAACGAAACAGCCCCCGCCCGGATTACCGGACGGGGGCTGTTTTGTGAAATCACATCAGGTTGTAGAGAATCTTGGCCATTTGGCCGCGGGTGATGTTGCTGTGGGGCTTGAAGCTGCCGTCACTGTAGCCGTTGATGACCCCCTGAGCCGCCATGGTGCGGATGTAGTAGTCGGCGTAGCCGGGGATCTTGCCGCTGTCGGTGAAGGTCAGGTCCGCCAGCGCGTAGCCCTTAGCCTGGGTGCGGCCGATCATGGCGGCAGCCTGGGCGCGGGTCAAAGCGTTGTTGGGATTGAAATACAGGCGGCCGTTTTTCTCCGCGCCGGAGATGACGCCTTCGGTATAAAGTGCCTTGACTGCGGGAATGGCGTATTCCGGGATGATGTCCAGATCCGCGAAGGGCAGAGACACATCAGCGTACTTGCTCTCGTCCAGCTTCAGATAGCGGTAGAGCATGACGGCGAACTGGGCCCGGCTGATATTCTGGTTGGGGCGGAAGGTGCCGTCACTGTAGCCGGTGGTAATGTTGGCATTATACAGGAAGTCCACATAGGTGGCGGCCCAGTAATCATTGATGTCACTGAACTTGTGGTCCACGTTGTAGGAATCGATGTCCACGCTGGCCCGGCCGATATTGCCGGAGGCATCCACAGCGGTAACGGTGATCCGCAGGGCCTCCCCGCTCTCGCCGGGGGCGGGAAGCGTGTACTGGAAGGAACCGGTCTTGGCATCATAGTTTTCCAGAGGCTCCGCGACACCGTTTCTCGTCACCGTAATGGAGGAAGCGGGCAGAACGCCGTCCACCAGATCGGAGACCTTCACGCTGATCGTCTGAGTCTGCTCATCCAGTGCGGCTGTCACCGTCGGCGGGGCGTTATCCACCGTGCCGGGGAAGGCGGCTACCAGTTGGTCGATATAAACTGTGCCGCTGCGGGGGGTGTCGGCGTAGGTCACCTGAATATGGTCCCAAGTGGCATCCGTAGTGGAGGGTGCATAAATGACCACGCCGCTCAGGGTGAAGTACTGGGGCAGCGGCACGTTGATCTGCTTCCAGCCGGTGAAGTCCAGCGTGGTGACGGGCAACTCCAGGTCGCTCTTGATGTCACCGGTGTAGAGGAAAGAGAGCTGGTTGCCGGAGCCGTCGCCGTAGACCCAGAGGTTCAGGGCTGTGTAGGGCGTTTGCAGATTGGAGAAGGAGCCTGCCATGGCCTGAGAATAGTAGCCGGTGTCCTCCGGGAGCACATAGTCCAGCTTTCCGGCGTAATGGCCTCGCTGGACATAGTCGCTGGCATTGGTGCGGGAAACCGTCAAATAGTAGCCGCTGAAGAAGCGCGTATCCGGAGTTTCAAAGTCCTCGATGGTTTGCAGGGCCACCTGAGCCACCGTGACGGGGATAGTCAGGCTCTTGTCCCCGGCGGAGACCGTCAGGTTTCCGGTGCCGGGGGCGGAGGCGGTGAACACGCCGTGCTCATCCACCGTGCCGATGTCCCCGGAAACAGACCAGGTAAAGGCTTCATTGGTTGCCGTCAGAGGCAGATGGTTCCAGACGGCCCCAGCGGTGAGAGCGGTCTTGCTGCCGGGGGTCACGGTAAGCTCCGTCAGGTTGGAGGCACCGTTTTTCAGGGTCAGGGTGTCCGGGTTGCGGATGGCGTGGACCACGGTGCTGCCCTTGGCCCCCCGGCCAGAGGCCGTCACGGTGATATCGCCGCCGGAGGCGGGGGTAGTCAGCAGATAGCGGCCGTCCTCTTGCTCCGCAATGCTGCCGGCGCTGGCGGACAGTGTATAGCTGGCATCCATGGGGATGTAATTGCTGTCCACACCGGAGGCTGTGACGGACACGGCACTGCCGGCCAGCACATAGTCACCGGCGGCGTGGACATAGAAGTGGTCAAGATCGCCGCTGGCGCGGTCGGAGGCCACTAAAAACACCTGATTTGTGACCTTGCGCCCGGTCTCGGAGGGACGGTTGATGATGGTGGCCGCTGTGGAATCCGGCGTTGTCACCGCCAGATTGGTGGAGCCGCCGCCGTCCAGACACAGAACCGTCTGGCAGCCCAGTTCCAACAGCCGCTCCCCTACCTGAGACAGAGACGCGCCGATGGAATAGCCGGTCTTGCGGCCATCGATGGTGTAGAAGACCAAGGTGCCGTCCGCCTTCTGGCCCACGGCGGTGCGGGGATTGCTCCCGGCGGCCAGGTTGGGGACCACAGCTCCGTTTTCCGCCAGACAGTAGAGCGCGCCGATGGCATACTCTACATCCTCCCAGCCATCGTTGGCGGAGACGGTGAGGGTCAGTTCACTTCCCTGTGGGATGTTTTGCAGTGCGGTGGTATAGTAGCTGTCCGCCTGCAAATTGGCGGAGAGAACGATCTGATCCGGCGCAAGGCTGGTGACGGCGGTCTCTTCCACCCTGTTAACCCGGAGGGTGACAGTGGAGCCGATGGCCAGCTTCCCCTGCTCCACGGTGCAGACTACATTGATACCGGGTTCCGTGGTGCCGGTGGTGTGCTTGGCGTTAAAATCGTATGTATAGAGGTAAAGGCCGCTGTTGGTGCGGGCCTTGTTCACCGCCGCCACCGGCCGGACCAGCTCTGTGGAGTTTCCGAAGCCGTCATCCACGGCATAACCCAGATTTGCGGAGACCTTGACGCCGGGTTTGCCCAAAATGGCAGAGCTGTCCGCCCGGAAGCCGATGGCGTAATATCCGGCGTCACTGCTGCGGAGCAGTCCCTCCGTCACCACCATGCCAATGGGCAGGCCGGTGGAGACATTATAGAAATCGCCGTTGATGCCGGCCACCACCCGGTAGCCGTCCTCTTCCAGCAGCGCGGCCATGTCCGCTACGCTGGAACGGTCTGTCAGCGCGTCGCCGTAGGTGACGATGGGGGTCACAGCCTTGTTAGGCGTGTAGGTGATGAGATTTTCCGTCCGGAGATCGGAGTAAGTTGTACTCCAGAATACATTGGTGGAAAGCTGGGTCTCCTGGTGGAGAAGTGTGTCCTTGGCGGACAGATCCTCCCCCAGCGCGTTTGACGCGGCGGCGGGCAGAGTCAGCGCGCTGATGAGACTGAGGGACAGCAGCAGGGATGTGAGTTTACGGATGCGGTGCTTCATGGGAACCTCCTATCGGTACAGGTCCGGGAAACTCCGGACAGGGTGGTCTACATAACACCCATAGCATAGCATAGATGCAGGATGAAGTAAATGAAAAAAGTGTTACAAAATCGGTGGGATCTTCCAGTAAGTCCGCAGCCTTTGACGGCGGAAAGCTGTTGCAAAAAAGGAAGGTTTCCGTTATAATATTCATGCGAAAAGGAGGCGGCAATATGACAGTAACGGTTGATGATAAGCGCTGCATCGGCTGCGGTATGTGCGCCGCCGCCGTACCGGAGGTGTTTCAGGTCATTGGGCGGGTGTCCACGGTGCTCTCCCAGCCTGCGAAGGAACGGTTCTTCCGGGTATTGGATGCCGCAAACGGCTGTCCGGTGAACGCGATCCAGGCAGAGCGGCGTTGAAAAAACGAGACCGCAAAAAAAGAAAAAGAAAATCAGAAAAATGGCTTGACAATTTTCTGCCCATCTGTTATAGTAATTCGTGCCTATTTGAGGCAGATATGGCGGCGTAGCTCAGCTGGCTAGAGCATTCGGTTCATACCCGGAGTGTCACTGGTTCAAGTCCAGTCGCCGCTACCATGATCCGGAGACGTCACGTGACGTCTCCCGGATCTTCCCGGCCCGTTGGTCAAGTGGTTAAGACACGGCCCTTTCACGGCTGTAACATGGGTTCGAATCCCGTACGGGTCACCAACCTATCAGACGTCGTGAGTGGCGTCTGATAGGCCAACTAAAAAATGGAGGCTTAGCTCAGCTGGTTAGAGCGCATGCTTCACACGCATGAGGCCACTGGTTCGAGTCCAGTAGTCTCCACCAAAAATCACCGGAATCGCTTGATTCCGGTGATTTTCTTTCGTAGTCCGTAACTTTTTTGGACGCTTAATTTTTGGCGTTTCTTCAAGACTCACACGTTGACCCACACGGGGAAAAGGCCGGAAAGTACCGGACAGGGCCAGGCAGGAATTTTTCTGTCTGGCCCTGTTTTTTTACCGCATCTGCTGGCTGATGACCCCGCCGATGGTGTCGGCGGCATCCTGCTTCATCTGCGCCGTGGCGTGGGTGTAGGTGTTCAGCGTGAACCCGGCTGAGTAGTGGCCCAAGGCACCGGACAGCGTTTTCACATCCACGCCGCTTTTCAGCGACAGCGTTGCGAAGGTGTGGCGCAGATCGTGAAAACGGATGTGCTCCGCGCCGATGGCCTTCAAAATTTTGTCATGGGTTCTCCGGAAGGCGTCCGGGTCATACATGGTTCCGGTCTTGGGGGACGGAAACAGATACAAATTGCAAGGGTGCTTTTTGTGCTCGGCGATCAGCAGGTCAACCGCTTGCTGCGGAAGGGCCAGCGTCCGCACAGAGTTGCGTGTTTTCGGCGGACTGACCACCAACTCCCCGTTGATTCGGTTTACCTGTTTCGTGACGGAGATTGTCCGGTTTTCAACGTCCAAGTCCGTCCATTGGAGGGCCAGCAGCTCCCCTCTCCGCAGGCCGGTGGTCAGCTCCAAGTAGAAAGCTGAGAGAAGGCCTCGGCGCTCCGCTTCCGCAAGGTACATCCCGATTTTCTCCTGCGGCAGAATTTTCATTTCCCGTTTCTCAAGCTGCGGCAGCTTGCAGCCCTGGGCGGGGTTGGTGAGGATCAGCCGCTCCGCCACCGCCTGCTCCAAGCAGTTGTGCAGCAGCGTGTGGACGCCCCGCACCACTCTGGGGCTGAGGCTTTTGTCCTT
>ENA-UPSY01003323-UPSY01003323.1-human-gut-metagenome-genome-assembly--contig:-NODE-3323-length-11874-cov-3.042553_pt1 | contig 11874 bp, 10 predicted proteins | sample MGYA00250044_ERZ773365 | MGnify/ENA primary metagenome ERZ773365 (study PRJEB29103, sample SAMN06111932) | human gut metagenome | biome: human gut; feature: ankylosing spondylitis patient; material...
TTTTTTTTAATGATACGGCGACCACCGAGATCTACACTCTTTCCCTACACGACGCTCTTCCGATCTTCGCCCGCAAAGCGCTGGGCGTCCACCGCCTCGCGGCTGGCCGCGTGGCAGCGGCAAAAGCTCGTAAACGGGTGACTGATGCCCACGATCGCCCGCAGCTCCAGCACACGGGCGAAGGACTGGCGCAGCTCGTCGATGGCAAGCTCCAGTCCGCGCGGCTCCTCCTCCGCGATCAGCAGCGTCAGCAGACGTCCGCCGGAATACACGCTCCGGCTGCGGCAAAGCTTGCCAAGCAGCATGTCCACGGTATAGGCCATGTCCGGCGTCGTGCGGTTCTTGCCGTCCTGCTCCAGCCGGATGGCAAGGACCGTCAGAGAATACCGCTCCTGCCCGGCAGCCAGAATGCCCGCGCCGACCAGAGAGGCCAGCAGCGCGGGATCGTCCTGCTGCGCCTCCTCGGCAAAGCCGTCGAGCAGCAGCGGCAGCAAAAGCTCGCGCCAGCCGCTCTTTTCCGGCTTCTGCGGCAGCAGGCGGGCGAATTTCCGGCGAATCTTCCCGCGGATCTCCGCCAGTGCCTCCGTCAGCTCCCGCATGCTGATGGGCTTGAGCAGATAGCTGATGACATTATACTCAATGGCCTTCTGGGCATAGGCGAAGTCGTCATAGCCGCTCAGGAAGGCGATCTGCGTCAGCGGCCGCAGCTCGCGCACCTGCTGGGCCAGACTCACGCCGCTGATATAGGGCATGCGGATGTCCGTCAGCAGCAGATCCGGCTGCAGCTGCTCGACGAGCTGCAGGGCATCAAGACCGTTCCCGGCGCTCCCGACGAGGCGGAAGCCGATCTCCTTCCACGGGATCACGCTGCACACCGCTTCGCGGAGCTCCGTCTCGTCATCCGCCACGATCACGGTCAGCAGTTCCTTCTGCTCCATGGCTGTGCCCTCCTTGTCGTTTTCTTTTCATGATATCCTATCACAGGGTGCCCCGTCAAGCGAATGGCCATGATTTTTCCAAATCCCAGCAAAAAGGATAGGATTTTTGTCCCGGCTGTGCTATAATTTAATGGCTAATGTTTGAATGGGAGGCCATTACCATGAAGAGACTCGGGTCCACCCGTGCAGCCGCACTGCTCGGCATCACCGGCGGCGCAGCCGTGCTCGCAGCGATCCTGCGCTGGGTGCAGCTCAGCAACGATATCAAAAGCAACGGTGCCGTCCTGCCGGGGCGTTACCTCTATCTCGTCATCGCCGCACTGAGCGTGGCCGTGCTGGCCGCGCTGGCCGTTCTGATCCGGCCGCTGCGCCGCCAGACGCGCTGGGAGGAGATCTTTTCCGGCGGAAAGCTGCCGAATATCCTGCACATCGCCTCGGCCGTGTGCTTTGTGATCGGCGGCGTCATGCTCTACTACGCATCCCTGCCGAAGACGGAGGACGAGGCCCTCGCCCTCACGCAGCTGCAGAAGACGATGAACCTGCTCATCCCTCTGCTCGGCGTCGCGTGCGCAGTCACGCTTGTTGCCTTTGCACGCAAGTGCCTGCGGCACGAGAAGCCCTTTCCGCTCCTTTCTATGCTCGTGAGCCTCTATCTGGTAGTGCGCCTCATCGTAACTTTCCAGCAGTGGCGCCCCGTTCCGTCACTCAACGCCTTCGTCTATCACCTGTTCGCCGCCATCAGCTGCATGCTGGCAGCCTTCCAGCTCGCAGGCTTCAGCTTCGGCAAAGGCAAGCGCCGCATCACGCTGTTCTGGTCGCTGTGCGCGGTCTATTTCTCGGCCATCTCCATCGTGGACTGCCTGTGCGGCCGCGCGAACGACGCCGGTATTCAGGTCGCCCTGCTGCTGACCATGGCTGCAAGCAGTCTGCAGCTGCTGTGCAACCCCGCGCAGAACGAGCCGGAGGAAAAAACGCTCTGAAGCCCGGAAAAACACGGTGCAGGCCCCCAAAAAGGCTGCACCGTGTTATTTTGTTCCGGAATATTTAAAATAATGTGTTGTGTCCACTTGAACTATGCAGAAAAACCGCAAAAGCACTTATTCGCAAAGCGCCCGCCACAGTCAACCGGCCGTGGCGGGCATTTTTGGCCTCCTACACCCACCGCAGCTGCGGGGCCTGAGTGCCGAACAGGGCTCGGCGCATGCCGCGGTCGAGCAGGATACCGATGCCGCACAATGGGAACCACAGGAGCGTGAACGGCAGGCAGATCTGCCCGAGCAGGTTGAACGGTGCGGCGGAATAGTCCCACACGCCAAGGTGCATCACGCGGTTGACGAGCACGCCCGTCCAGAACTCAAAGAACGTCACGATGCACGCGCCCAGCGCCATCTGCGCCAGCAGCGGCATACGCACGCGCCGCCCGAGGCTGCTGACCGTCCAGAAGCACAGCCCGCCCAGCAGGAACATGCTCCCGTGCGTCCACTGCCGCCACAGCAGCTCCACCGTGCAGTAGAACATCCCGCCGAGGTAGAACACCACGGCATTCTCCCAGATGCGCTGCACTCTGCTTTTTCGCATTTTGATCCTTCCCTTCTGAAATATCCTGTGGGAAGCATATCCACATCGGCGAAGATTCAAACCTGAGAATGCAAAACGCTCCCCATGCGGCCTGCCGCGAATGCAACGGTCGGCTCGCCAAACTGCGTGTTGAGCTGCGTCAGCTTCACGGTGGCATTCTTCAGGGCGCTGGTCGCCGTCTGCGACGAAGGTGACGACCGTGCCGTCCGCCTTCAGGCCGATGCTGTTGCGCGGCATCAGTGCCGTATCCTCCGCGCTGACAACGATCTGGCCGCCGCGCAGTCCTTGCAGGTCCCGTCTGCATGATGAGCTTGTTCACTCTGCGCAAAAAATCGGAGGACGCGTCTGCGTCCTCCAAATATTACTGTGCCAAGGGCAGCACCGCACCATGCAGCAAGCGCATGCGCGGGTCAAGGGCAACACCGCACAATTTAGCCGCGAGTCAGGGGCAGCCCCGCACAATTCAGCAAGAGCATTCGGCGAGAGATTTTTTGTCGAGACAAGATTTGGAAAGTGCAGGCGTACTTTGTGTACGTCAAACTTTCCGAATCGATGGATCGGCAAAAAATATCCGGCGAAGGCCGCAGATGCAATTGTGCGGGGTTGTCCAAATTAGATGTATTGCTGCTTGATAACGTCGATGACGCCGCGGGTCGTCAGGCGCAGGGCCGGGATGACCGGCAGCGACATGAACGACAGCGTCATGAACGGGTCGATGCCGCGGGACACGCCCAGCTCAAAGGCGCGCTCCTTCGCAGCCTCCAGCTGGTCGTTGACCTCGACAAGGCTGTCCTCGCTCATGAGGCCCGCGATCTGCAGGACGAGCTCACCGAGCACGGTCCCGTTCTCCACGACGGTGATGCCGCCGCGGTTCTCGACGATGCGGTTGGCCGCAAAGGCCATGTCCTCCTCATTCGCGCCGACAACGATGATGTTGTGTGAGTCGTGCGAGATGGACGTGGCGACCGCGCCGCGCTTCAGGCCGTAGCCCTTGAGATAGCCGATGCCGATGTGGTGCGTGTTCTTGTGGCGCTCCACGACGGCGATCTTCAAAATGTCGTTCTCCGGGTCGATGGCGCTGGCATAGCCCGCGTCCGTCGAGACGATCTCGCCGGGGACCAGCCCGATGACGCCGCGCGGACGGGCGTCGTGGAAGTCCTCCGCCGTCAGGTGGGCAACATGGAACGTGTCGTGCGCGCGCTCGACGAGGTAATCCTCGATGCGCGGGGCCTCGAAGTCATGCACCGCGCCGTTGCTGCACGTCAGCATGCCCTTGCGGAACACCATCTCCACATTAAAATCGTCGAAATTGTCGATGATGGCAAAATCGGCCAGATAGCCCGGTGCAATGGCGCCGCGGTTGTTCAGGGCGAAGTAGCGGGCGGGGTTGTGACAGGCCGTCTTCACGGCGACGATGGGATCGATGCCGTAGTGGATGGCCTTGCGGATGAGATAGTCGATGTGGCCCTTTTCCAGCAGGTCGCTCGGGTGCTTGTCGTCCGTGCAGAACATGCAGCGGTCGTAATACGGCTGTCTGAGCAGATCGACGAGTGCCTCGAGGTTGTGGGCAGCCGTGCCGTCGCGGATCATGATGAACTGGCCGTTGCGCAGCTTCGCCATGGCATCGTCCATATCGGAGCACTCGTGGTCGGAATAGACGCCCGCCGCGATATAGGCAGCCAGAGCCTTGCCGGACAGGCCGGGCGCATGACCGTCGATCTTCTTGTGGTGCGCCTGCGCCGCAACGATCTTGGCGATGACTTCCTTGTCGCCGCCGACGACACCGACATAGTTCATCATCTCGGCAAGGCCCTGCACGCGGGCGTGGTCATAGAATGAGTCGATGGCGCGGTAGTCGAGGTTCGCGCCGGACTCGTCCAGCGGCGTGGCGGGCACGCAGCTCGGCAGCATGAAGCGCACGTCGATGGGCAGGCCCTCCGTGGCCTGCAGCATATAATCAATGCCGTCGGTGCCCATGACGTTCGTGATCTCATGCGGATCGGTGATGACCGTCGTGGTCCCGTGCGGCAAAACAGCGCGGACGAACTCGCGGGGCGAAACGAGCGAGGATTCCAGATGGATGTGGGCGTCGATGAAGCCGGGGCACACGATCTTGCCGCTGACATCATACTCCACCTCACCGGCATAGTCGCCCATGCCGACGATCTGTCCCTTGGCCACGGCAATATCCCCATGGCAAAGCTCATTGGAAAACACATTGACGTAAGAGGCATTCTTCAGCACAAGATCTGCCTTCCGGCGGCCCGTGGCGACTTCGACCAGATATTGCTTTTTCATCAGCTTCCGCTGGATCCGGGCGGCGTAGGTTTCGTTGGTATTGGCCATGCACAACATCCTTTCGTTTCTGGTTTCTGCGGGGGTGGAATTTGATACATACTACCACATTTTTTATGCGTTCGCAACCGGAATTTTCCACAAATTTCCACGTCCGATTTTGTGTGCTTGCACAAGACCCGCCTGCCGTGTATAATGGAGGCACAGAAAGGAGCTGCTTTCATGAACACCCTGCTTCACATCTGCTGCGCGCCCTGCGCCAATCAGTGCATCGACGTGCTGCGCACGGACGGCTGCGCCGTCACGGGCTACTGGTATAACCCGAACATCCACCCCTTCACGGAATATCGCAGCCGCCGCAACTGCCTGCGCGACTACGCCGCCTCCATCGGGCTGCCGCTCATCGAGCGCAATGACTACGGCCTGCGCCCCTTTGTCCGCGCCGTGGCCGAGGACATCGACGGCCGCTGCGTCAAGTGCTACTCCATGCGCCTGTATGCCGCCGCGCACGAGGCCAAAGAGGGCGGCTTTGATTCCTTTACCTCCTCGCTGTTCATCAGCCCGTATCAGAACCACGAGCTGCTGCGCGAGGTCGCAGAGCGTGCCGCCGCCGAATACGGCGTGACGTTCCTCTACCGCGATTTCCGCCCGCTGTTTCGCGCCGGGCAGGAGCGTGCGCGGGAGCTTGGCATGTACATTCAGAAATACTGCGGCTGCGTCTTCTCCGAGGAGGAGCGCTATCTCAAGGCGAAGAAAATTCTGCGGTAAACGGCTGCCATGGCGGCAAGCATTTTATGCATCGACAAATTCGTAGTCGAACGGCTCGTTGAATTTTTCCCTGAATTCCTGATTTCGCTGCAGGATCCTGCGGATCATTTCAGGGAACGGGACTCCGGCCGAGTTTTTCCAGGCCGCCGGAAGCCGATTCGCTCCGACCACCGTTACCTTACTGGCCGGACACTCCTTCGACAGTACGTCCCAAAAGGCGTCCCAGTTTTTCCCGAATCCGTCCGAAAAAACAAATGCAGTCTGGATACGCCCCCAAAAATCTTCCCATCCGCCGACCCCGGTCAGGTCAACCGTTACATGCTCCGGGCACGTTTTGTCGTTTTCCATGTGGCAATCCCTCCCTATATGATCTCATAAAACGTCTCGTAATGGTCATATGTAACAAATATCAGTCCGTCGTTTGACCAAACGATACGATGCCGATTTCTTTGTCCTTCGTAGTAGTTTATATCCGCCTCATACCAGACTCTCCCCGGCGCAGAGGGGAGGTGACCATTATCGTTACTGTAAACCCCTCCGTAAATCATCATGTCCGGTGCATATTTCCGAGGTGGTTTCCCGGGTTTATAGCCGCGGGCATACATTTCTTCCCAACTAATATCATACTCCGGCAGTCTCCCATTATATTTTATCCACCAATCCGCACCATCTGTTCCGTCTTTTGTCCCAAAGCCGGCAATTACGGAATTCATCGCGCATATTTTGCAGCGGCAATTGAAATGCAGCGGAGGCGCTGCATCCACGGTCTCGTCCATAGCATAGATTTTTCCATGCGCCGTCTTGCAGACAACGCACACTTTGATGTCGTATTCCGTTACCCAGTGTTTCCAGCGATAGCTCTGCCCGGCAGGCGGAGCATAGAAATCGTTTTTTCCTTTTCGGAGGATCGTACCCCGCATCATTTTTTGAATCGGCATTTTCCGTCTTCCTTTCACTCTAACACAGGAATTCTGCATTTTCAATCTTTCTTTTCTGATATCATACACCATTTCTACAAAAAACCTGTCGAATCATCGGGAAAAATCTATGGATAGTTGATGGAGCCGGATGCGAGCCCGGCTTCCTGCACAAAAGCCGCATGGGCGTCTCTCTCCCCGCATACGCTTGTACCAAGAAACCAAGCTGGGGAGCTGATGGATATGCGAAAATGGCTGACTGCCCTTCTGACGGCCGCGATGCTGCTGGCCGCCGCGCCGCCCGTCCGTGCCGCCGGGCCGGACATCGCCGCGCCCTCCGCCATCCTGATGGATGCCGCAACGGGCACGGTGCTCTATGAAAAGAACGCCTCGGAGCGGCTGCGCCCGGCGTCCGTGACGAAGGTCATGACGCTGCTGCTCGTCATGGAAGCGCTGGACACCGGCCGCATCGGCTGGGACGACACCGTCATCGCCTCGGAGGCCGCCTGTGCCAAGGGCGGCAGCCAGGTCTATCTGGAGCCGGGCGAGGAGATGAGCATGGACGAAATGCTCAAATCCGTCGTCGTAAGCTCCGCAAACGACTGCGCCACGGCGCTGGCGGAGCATGTAGCGGGCAGCGAGAGCGCGTTCGTCGGCATGATGAATCAGCGCGCGCAGGAGCTGGGCCTGCTCGACACGAATTTTGTCAACTGCACGGGGCTGGACGATGCGCCGGAAGCGGCCGAACACCTGACAACGGCGCACGACATCGCCGTGATCTCACGGGAGCTTCTGAAGCACGACCGCATCCGCGACTACACGACCATCTGGATGGACACGGTGCGCGGCGGGAAATTCGGCCTTTCGAACACGAACAAGCTCGTGCGCTTCTATCAGGGCACGACCGGTCTGAAGACGGGCTATACCTCGGCCGCGGGGCACTGCCTCGCCGCCTCGGCCAAACGTGACGGGATCGAGCTCATCGCCGTCGTGCTGCACTGCGCCAGCTCCGCAGACCGCTTTTCCTCCGCCAAGGCCCTGCTGGACTACGGCTTTGCCAACTATGCCCTCGTCTCGGCCGAGATGCCCGAGCCGCTGCAGCCGGTCCCGGTCACGCTCGGGCAGAAGGCCGCCGTGCAGCCGGAGCTGCAGCAGGCCGCGCCGATCCTCATCGAAAAGGGTCTGCAGGCCGCCGTCACCCGCACGGTCACGCTGGCCGAGCGGGTGGAAGCGCCCGTCGCCGCGGGCCAGCAGCTCGGCACGCTGACCATCTCCGCCAACGGCGAGACGCTGGCCGAGATCCCCATCATCGCGCCGGAGGCCATCGAGCGGCTGACATGGTGGGAGCTGACCTGCCGCCTGCTGCGGCGGCTGTGCATGACCATGCCGGAAGAGTAAGGCAGAAAGCGTAAAAATTTCCGCGCCGCAGGACCCGAATCGGGAACCTGCGGCGCGGCTTTTCTGTCATATAGGGTGAGAGGCCTCATAACCCCGCGGCCCGGCCGCGGACGAAACCCGAAGGAGAACAGGATGGACGAAACATGGATCCTGCAGCGCTTCCTCGCGCGCGATGAGGAGGGACTTGCCGCAGCCTATGCGCAGCTCGGCCCCGGCCTGACCGCCCTTGCAGCACGGATCGCCGGCCCGGAAACGGCCGAGGAATGCGTGAATGACGCCCTGCTGGCCGCATGGCAGGCCATTCCGCCGCTTGCGCCGGTGCATCTGGCGGCCTATCTGGCCAAGCTGACGCGCAATGCGGCGCTGAACCGCTATCGCGCGCAGAATGCGCAAAAGCGCGGCGGCAGCATCGTCGCCGTCTCGCTCGACGAGCTGGCGGAGTGCCTGCCGGGCGGCGAAAGCCCGGCCGACCGCGCGGAGGCAGAGGTCCTGCGCAGCGCGCTCTCCGCCTTTCTGCGCACGCTTCCGGAGCGTCAGCGGCAGGTCTTTCTGGCGCGGTATTTTTACGCCCTGCCGCTGAGCGGCATCGCCGCCCGGTTCTCCATGCGGGAAAACACCGTAAAGACGACGCTGCACCGCACGCGCCGCCGTCTGCGGGACTATCTGGAACAGGAGGAACTCTTATGAGACCGGAGGATCTATATGATGCCTTCCATGAGATCGACGACGATCTGCTGAAGCCGCTGCCCGAGGCTGCGCCGCGCCGGCATCCGGCGCTCCGCTGGGGCGCGCTTGCGGCCTGCGCCCTGCTGGCTGCAGGCGGACTGCTCTGGCTGCGGCCGTGGGAAAAGACTGCGCCGCAGCCGTCGCTGGCCGTCCCCACGCTGGCGAGTGAGCCGACAGCAGGCGAACCGTCGGCTGCGGGCGAACCGGCCATTCCGGAGCCTGCGGAGCTTGTCTACAGCACGGAGCTTTTTGCCGCCGCTGCCGACATCAGCTATCCGGAGGGTTATTTTATCCGCACGCTGTCCGAGGCGCAGCTGGCCTCCATCTGGGGGCAGGAGACGCTCTGGCTGACGGACGCGGAGAACGAGGTCATCTATGACGGAAGCGGCGTTCCGTGGATCGTGCGCCTGACGGTACAGACGGCAGACGGCACGCTCACGGCCGAGCTTTCGCCGGAGCAGCTGCCGCCCGCCTGTCTGGCCGAGCCTGCTGAGGAGACGTGCGAAGTCTTCGGCGTCCCCGTGGCAGCGGCCGCAGGGCCGTCCCACGCCGTCGTCAGCTTCGTGCGCGGCGAGGGCGCAGACGCCGTTGGCATGCGCATCACGATGGAGGGGGAGCTTCCCCCGCTGCAGGAGCTTGCCGCGCGGCTCGTCACGCAGTCGCTGGAGCCGGACGGCGTGCTGCAGCTGCATCAGCTCGAAACGGCGGACATTCCCGTCTGGCGCAGTGAGCAGCTGGACGAGGAGGCTGCCTATGCCGACGAGCGCTTTGGGTGCTATCTCCCCACGGCGGTCGCCCTCCCCTTTGATCGCGCGCACCGCGAGCTGGGCGAAGGCCGCGACTGGCTGACGGCCAGCTGGAGCGCCGATGTGCAGAACCTGACGGTCACCGTCAGCCATCCGTCGGAGATCCCGGCGCTCGTCCACGCGGACGAAACGGCGCGCTACGACCTGCACCTGCCCGAGGACGGCGTGGCCGTCGACCCGGACGCGCGGAATTTTCCGGTTTTCTACCGGGAGGAGCTGACGCGGGATGTGCTGGCCGCGCGGCTGTGGCAGGGTGATTTTGCGGGCTGCTCCGGCGCGAGCTTCGGTGTGCTCGAACCCGACGGCACCCTGCTGGAGATCAGCGTCTATGCGCAGGACCCGCTGGCGCTGCTGGAATTTTTGCTTGATGGATAAGGCTTGTGATATGGGGTATCTATAGCGCGCTGCAGGGGACGGGCATGCCCTTCCTGGCGCCGCACCGGCGCAAGAAACAGGCTATCGTTACAATGGTAAAACCGATTACGTCTATAGCGGCGCTCACTGCGCAGCCGTTGGCGGCTTTGCCGCCTTACGGATGCGGCGTGCCCTTTACGGGCGGCGGGCGCTGTGCAGGCTGGCAAGTTATGGAGTGACATCGTTGACCGCGCAATGCCCCCAGATTTGTCATTCCGAGGAGCGAAGCGACGTGGGAATCTCGCAGGACCCGGCTGGATAACAGGGTACTTCCGGCAAAAACGTAACTGCCCACCCGAGATTGCACCCCAAGGGCACTTCCTCGCGCTTCGCGCTCAGGGCGCCACGTCGGCCTGCGGCCTCCTCGCAATGACAAATCTGTTTGCCTCGCGCCGCTGAATTACTGCTGCAATACCCGCAACTGCCTTAGGCGCTCAGGGAGCGCCGCTACAGACGCAATTGGTGCACACCATGCTAACGACAGTCTGTACCAGTTTGCAGGTGCAGCACCTAGCGTGGCACACCCCCGAATTCATGCAAAAACGGGAGCGGACGGCGTCCGCTCCCGTTTGTTTTGTTCTTTTACTGATTGTTGCGCTGCTTCATCATCTGGCGCATTCTGGCCGCGTGATCCAGCTCACGCTTGCGGATACGCAGACTCTGCGGCGTGACCTCGAGCAGCTCGTCATCCGCGAGGAACTCCAGGCACTGCTCCAGCGACATCTGGCGCGGGCTCGTCAGGCGGAGCGCATCATCCGCACCGGCGGCGCGCATGTTCGTCAGCTGCTTCTTCTTGCAGACGTTGACGGTCATATCCTCATTGCGCGAGCAGATGCCGACGACCATACCGGCATAGACCTGCGTGCCCGGTCCGATAAACAGGACGCCGCGCTCCTGCGCGTTGAACAGGCCGTAGGTGCAGGCCTCGCCGCTCTCAAAGGCGACGAGCGAGCCGGTCTTGCGGCGCTCGATCTCGCCCTTGACGGGGGCGTAGGAATCCAGCACGGAGGACATGATGCCCTCGCCGCGCGTATCGGTCAGGAACTCGCTGCGATAGCCGAACAGGCCGCGCGACGGAACGAGGAACTCGAGGCGATAGCGGCTGCCGACGGGGTTCATGGAGAGCAGGTCGCCCTTGCGGCGGCCCATTTTTTCGATGACGCTGCCCATGGAGGCCTCCGGAACGTCGGCCACCATGCGCTCGATCGGCTCGCAGACCTTTCCGTCAATGACCTTCGTGAGGACGCGCGGGGTGCTGACCTGGAACTCATAGCCCTCGCGGCGCATCGTCTCAATGAGAATGGAGATGTGCATCTCGCCGCGGCCCGCGACGTTGAAGGCATCCGTGCCCTGCTCCGTCACATGCAGGGAGACATCCTTGAGGAGCTCGCGCTGCAGGCGGTCGCGCAGGTTTCGTGACGTGACGTACTTGCCCTCCTTGCCCGCGAACGGAGAATCGTTGACGGAGAACGTCATCTCGATGGTCGGGTCGGAGATCTTCACGAAGGGCAGCGGCTCCACCTGCTCCGGCGCACAGATCGTGCGGCCGATGGTGATGTCCGCCATGCCGGAGAACGCGACGATCTCGCCTGCCCCTGCCTCCTGAATGGGATTTTTGCCGAGGCCGTCGAACTCATAGAGCGCGACGATCTTGCCCTTGGCGGAGTGGCTGGGATCGTGATAGTCGCAGATGGCGACCTCCTGATTGACGCGGACGGTGCCGCGCTCGACGCGGCCGATGCCGATACGGTGCGCGGTTTCTGTATCACGAATTTCCCCCACCATGACGACATCCGGGTCCTGGCGAAGTATGGCGCGCAGGCCGCGAGCGAAAGACATATCCACACGGGTATTCACCTGCGTTTGCCCAATGCCTTCCAGCTCATATTCCACGGGATCTTCTACCGTCAGAATATTGCGGCCGGGAGTATTCAGCGCCGAAAGGATGGCGTAGAGCGTGGTAGATCGGAAGAGCGTCGTGTAGGGAAAGAGTGTAGATCTCGGTGGTCGCCGTATCATTAAAAAAAAAAAAAA
>ENA-UPSY01003325-UPSY01003325.1-human-gut-metagenome-genome-assembly--contig:-NODE-3325-length-11870-cov-4.231917_pt1 | contig 11870 bp, 8 predicted proteins | sample MGYA00250044_ERZ773365 | MGnify/ENA primary metagenome ERZ773365 (study PRJEB29103, sample SAMN06111932) | human gut metagenome | biome: human gut; feature: ankylosing spondylitis patient; material...
ATATATCAAATAATCAAAAGAACGAGAAACATTACAGAGAATAATTCCTAAACAAAAAGCGTTAGTCTTTGTAGAGTGGGAATGACCTCACAGCCCAATATCATACTTCACGTAACAGCTGCCGGATCTTAAAGGGATTCCGGCAGCTGTTTTTGCACCGCAAAAAGCCGCTGAAAAGTCCATGCGTGTGAGAAACCAGTACTTGCGTTGTGTATTTGCTTCTGCTATAATGATCTCGTGAATTATTTAACGTGATCGGATGGCGCTTTTGCAGCGCAGCTTTGATTTTTCGGCAATCGGTTTGTCTGCACGTTTATGATTGATACAAATGAAAAAACCAGCGGCTGGAACAAATGCCTTGCCGCTGGCTTTTTGCGCAGAAGGATATGCGCAGATTCTGTTTTGTCCAAATGCCAAGAGCAGCTGTGCAGGTGTTCTTGACGGGGGAGCCTTGCAGTCACAGTGCGTCGCGCTGCTCGGCCGGCATGCGATACTCCGGCTTGACGTGGTAGGCGATCTCGGCGTACTGCCGCGCGCGTGCGCGCAGCGAGAAGTTTCCTTTCTGGCTGGACCAGACGTACAGCTCGTGGCAGATCAGATCCGTTGCGATGCGCGACAGCAGATCCGGCGGCTCTTTGGAGTCGATAATGCCTGATTTGGCGCAGTTTGTGGCCAGTGTCGCAAACAGATCGTCGAGCGCGTGCACAGCTGCGCGGATCCCCTCGGGGGATTCGAACTGCATGATGAACAGCGTGCTCGTGAGCTCGGGGCCGAAGTCGTAGGCGATGGTAATGAAGCGGTCAAACAGCTGCCAGATGCGCTCGAAGTCATTGTCCGCGTGCGCAAATTTCATAAAGCTCGCATCATCGTTGTGCTGCGGTTTTTCCACCATGTATTCCAGAATGCTGCGCTTGCCGTTGAACGAGGAGTAGAACACGGAGCGGGAGATGCCGCATTCCTTGCAGATCTCGTTTACGGTCACGTTGTTGTATCCGTTGCGCTTGAACAGGGAGATCGCGGCTTCCGCGACTTCCTCTTTGAACTTTCGGGCAGAATCTTGCATCCATAACACTCCAGACGAAAAATGTTCTTATTTTTCAAACATTATACGACATTTGTCTGCACGTTTCAACACACAAAAAAATCTATTCGCAATTTCTTTGCAGATTTTTTGTGACTTGTTTCAAAAATGCTCCGGACTCCTTGACATTGCAGGGTTAATTAATTAACATAGCTGCATCCGAATCCGTTCTTGTGTCGGAACGGGCGGATGTCGTTTGACTGCAATCTAAAGAAGAAGGAAGCGATAACATGACAAAAGACGAGAAAATTGCAAAGCTCGGAAAAGAAATCACGGATCGCGCAACAGTCTTGCTCGGCAAGGACAAGATCACGCCGGATGCCCCGGAGTATCTCGGCATCAACTCCGCCCTCAAGTTCACGGCGGTGAAGTATGACGAGAAGATGGCGGACGATATCCTCGACATCGCCCTGACGATGAAAAAGCGTGTGCCGCTCACGATCGAGCAGCTCGCAAAGAAAAACCCGCAGTTCGACAGAGCCTATCTGGAAAAAGCGATGCAGGCTATCAGCGAGAGTGGTCTGGTCGAGTTCCACTGGGAGAACCTCGACGGCAAGAACCCGAACCATGAGAAGCGCTGGGTGCTGGACATGTTCGTCCCCGGCAGTGCCGAGATCATGATGATCAATCCCGAGCAGTCGGACATGTTCCCGGAGACGGCCGATTTCTTTGAACGCATGGCCTATCTGCCGCTGGCGGGCATCACCGAGATGGTGCCTCCCGGAGGCGCCGGAATCGGCATGCATGTCATTCCGGTCGAAAAGGTGATCCCGGCCGAGAGCAAGTCTCTGCCGATCGAGCATCTGTCCCACTGGCTGAAGAAGTATGAGGGCCACATCGGTGTGTCCGTGTGCTCCTGCCGCAAGCAGCAGCGCATCCGCGGTGAGGGCTCCGGCGACGTGGAAGGCGAGTGGTGCATCGGCGTCGGCGACTTTGCCGACTACTGCCGCGAGACGAACCACGGCCGCGATATCACCTATGAAGAGGCTATGGAGATCCTCCAGAAGGCCGAGGACCGCGGCTATGTCCACCAGATCACGAACATCGACGGCGAGAACAAGATCTTCGGCATCTGCAACTGCGCCGTCGGTGTCTGCAACGCGCTGCGCACATCGCAGCTGTTCAATACGCCGAACCTGTCCGCCTCCGCCTACGTGGCCGAGAGCGACCCGGAAAAGTGCGTTGCCTGCGGCAAGTGCGTAGAGGCCTGCCCGGCTGGTGCTGTCCGCCTCGGTCAGAAGCTCTGCACGAAGGAAGGCCCCATCCAGTATCCGCACCATGAGCTGCCGGATGACACCAAGTGGGGCGAGGATCACTGGAACAAGAATTACCGCAACGAGAACGGCTGCATCCAGACCTGGCCGACTGGCACGGCGCCCTGCAAGGCCGCCTGCCCGGCGCACATCGCCATCCAGGGCTACATCAAGATGGCGGGCGACGGCCGCTATGCCGACGCGCTCAAGCTCATCAAGAAGGATAACCCGTTCCCGGCTGTCTGCGGTAGCATCTGCAGAAAGTACTGCGAGGATGCCTGCACCCGCGGCACCGTCGACGAGCCGCTGGCCATCGACGAGATCAAGAAGTTCATTGCCGAGCAGGACATGAAGGCCGAGCACCGCTACGTGCCGCCCATGAACTCCTGCACACATGAGAAGTTTGACCAGAAGGTCGCCATCATCGGCGGCGGCCCGGCCGGTATGTCCTGCGCCTACTTCCTGGCCATCGAGGGCTACAGCCCGGTCGTGTTCGAGAAGGAAGCCGTGCCCGGCGGCATGCTCGTCAACGGCATCCCGAGCTTCCGCATCGGTAAGGACGTTGTCAAGTCCGAGATCGACGTGCTGCGTGAGATGGGCGTGGAGTTCAAATGCGGCGTCGAAGTCGGCAAGGACATCACCATCCAGCAGCTGCGCGAAGAGGGCTACCAGGCGTTCTACGTTGCAGTCGGCCTGCAGCAGGCGTCGAAGCTCAATATCGCCGGCGAGGATCTCACCGGCGTCAAGAGCGGCCTCGACTTCCTGCGCGAGGTCAACGCCGGCAAGCTCAAGAAGCTCACGGGCGACGTGGTCGTCATCGGCGGCGGCAACGCGGCCATCGACGTGGCACGCGCGGCCCTGCGTCTGACCAAGGGCAGCGTGAACATGTACTGCCTTGAGAAGGATGAAGAGATGCCCACCGTTCCGGACGAGAAGAACGCCGGTATTGCCGACGGCGTCGTTATCAACAACTCCTGGGCGCCGAAGGCCATCCTCGGCGAGGGCGGCAAGGTCACCGGCATCGAGCTGATGCGCTGCGTGTCCGTCCGCGACGCGAGCGGCAAGTTCGCCCCGGTCTATGACGAGAATGAGACCATCACTGTCCCGTGCTCCAATGTTCTGGTCGCCATCGGCCAGCGCTCGGTATACGGCGATGTTCTGGCCGGCACCGCGGCAGAGACGGCCGACGGCCGCCTGATCGCACACGACACTGTGACGTTCCAGTCCAACGAGCCCGACATCTTCGTCGGCGGCGACTGCGCCACCGGCCCGAAGTACACGATCGACGCGATCGCGACCGGCCGCGAGGGCGCTGTGTCCATCCACCGCTTCGTCAACAAGGGCCAGACCCTGACGATCCACCGCAACACCCGCGAGTTCAAGGAGCTCAACAAGGACGACATCGTTCTGCCGACTGAGAAGATCAAAAAGCCCGCACGTGCCGCCGTTGCCATCGACAGCAAGAAGGTGCGCACTATGCAGGATGACCGCGTGACGTTCACCGAAGAGCAGATCCGCTCCGAGGCGTCCCGCTGCCTGAGCTGCGGCCGCAGCGTCGTCGATCCGAACAAGTGCATCGGCTGCGGCATCTGCACGACCAAGTGCGAGTTTGATGCCATCCACCTCAAGCGCGTGCGTCCGCAAAACAGCAAAATGATCCCGGCTGAGGACAAGTTCAAGGCCATCGGCCCCTACGCCGCCAAGCGCCAGGTGAAGATCATTAAGAAATCTCTCGCGGAAAAGAAAAAGTAATCCATCATCATGCGGCGGGCACAGAACCCTTCCCGCTGTGCCCGCCCGTTTGAAAGGAGCCCCCATGCACGAGCTGAGTATCGTTACTTATGTCGTCAAGCAGGTGCAGGAGATCGCCGAGGAAAACAACCTCACCGAGATTGAGTCGGTCACGCTCGAATTCGGTGAGGTCTCCGGCATTGTGCCGGAATATCTCGAGGACTGCTGGAACTGGTACACCAAGAAAGAGCCGATCATTCAGGGCACGAAGTTCCTGTATGAGATCATTCCGGCCGTCACCTGGTGCGATGACTGCAAGAGCACTTACCCGACCGTACAATACGGCAAAACATGCCCGCATTGCGGCAGCGGCAAGACCTGGCTGCAGCAGGGCAACGAGATCAATATCAAGCAGATTGAGGCGCGCTGATCGCGCCGGGCCTTCTGCCTGCGGGCAGCAAAGATACACAAAGGCGGTCGCGCAGCCGCTTTTGATAGAAACACAAACGAAGAGGGAGTGAACCATGAAAGACCTGAAACATCTTTTATACTTCGAAAACCTTTTGCAGGAAGCACACAATGACCTGGTCGCACAGGCGCAGAACGAGGGGAAGATCTGTGTTGCCTATGCCTGCGAAAACACGCCCGAGCCGCTGCTGAACCTGCCCGGAGCGTTCTCAACGCGCCTGCGCGCGCCGCGCACCGGCTCCATGGAAATGGCCACGTACTACATGACCAGCTTTCTGTGCGAGTATAGCCGCGCGCTGCTCGAGCGCGCCATTGAGGGCGGCTATAATTTCGCCGACTGCATGATCACGCCGGACGGCTGTTCGATGATGAACCGTGCCGTCGAGAACATGGAGCTGCTCAAGACCATGGGAAAGAGCAAGCCGAAGTTCTTCTACGAGTACATGGAGATCCCGATGAAGGCCGACGACAACGGTCTGAATCTGTACGTGCTCCAGTGCCGCAACCACATCCTCACGCCGCTGCACGAGCACTACGGCATCGACGTGTCGGACGCGGCCATCCGCAGCGCCGTCGCCGAGCACAACCGCGTGTGCGAGCTCATCCGCGCCATCGGCGAATATCGCAAGGGCGACAATCCGCGCATTACGGGCTATGAATTCCACGTCATCACGCTTGCAACCTATGTCGCGCCGAAATACCTGCTCATCGACAAGCTGGAGGAGACGCTCAAGGAGCTCAAGACCCGTCGCCCGGATAAGAAGAATCCGTACCGCGCGCGTGTGGTCGTTGTCGGCTCGGAGGTCGATGACATTGACTTCATCAAGCTCGTCGAGGATACCGGCGCTTATGTCTGCGCCGACCGCTTCTGCTACGGCTCGTTCCCGGGCCGCGACCCGATCGTGCTGACGGACGATGAGGACGCACTGACCCAGATCTGCCGCCAGTACATGAACCGCGCCCAGTGTCCGCGCTACATGAACATGCCCAAGATGATCGGCCGCCGCGAATACGTCAATCAGCTCGCCAAGGAGTACGAGGCCGACGGCATCATTTACGAGCAGATCAAGTTCTGCGATCCGTGGGCGTATGAGCGCATGCTCGGCTCGCACATCCTCAACGATGACTACGGCTATCCCGTTTTGTCCGTTGACCGCCCGTATAACATCGCTTCCTCCGGCCAGATGCGCACCCGTGTGCAGGCATTTGTGGAAAGCATGGAGATCAAGAAGATTCAAGGGGGGAAACAGTGATGTCCAACAAGAGAATCGGCTGTGAAAACTTCGGTAAGTTCTATACCGAGGGCAAGGTCCGCAACCGCCGCGAGTGGCGCGGCGTGACCGACACGCTCTATGATTATTCCCGCTGGCTGCACAACTGGATCACCATGGCGAAGATGGTCTCCAAGCCGCGCAACATCAAGGCCATGTTCCGCTATCGCTGGATGGCCAACTATCTGGCCGTGCCCATGATGGTCGACCGCCACACGCAGGGTCTGCGCGATGAATATCTGCGTATCTGCCACCTGGAGCAGGACCTCGTCATTGAGGACGTGGCAAAGCTGCTCGACGGCCTCTTCCGCGGCGACCGCCGCATCGGCAACGATAAGAAGTTTTCCGACAAGGTTGTGCTCGTGGATGAAAACGAGATGACTGCCGTCATGATGGGCTTCCCGACGCTCAAGTGCCTGAGCCGCGAGACGCCGTCCACCTACGTCTCCGTGCTGCTCAACCAGCACGCAGCTGAGCATTACATCGATGTTGCGCAGGAATACGGTCTTGCCGGCGACGTCTGCCCGATGCCGGAGGCCGAGGCCGGCGTGTCCATCGACGACGATGCGCCCGTGCTCGGCGCCTGCGCCGTGCAGTGCAATACGACCTGCGACGGTTCTCTGCTCGGCAACGGTGTCATCTCCAAGCGCCTCGAGCTCGAGGACGGCATCCCGGTGTTCCAGCTTGCAGCGCCCCTGCGCCACCGCGAGGACGACGTGCAGGATTACGCCGCGCAGGAGATCAAAAATGCCATCGCCTTCATCGAGGAGCACACCGGCGAGAAGTGGGACTGGAAGGCGTACTTCGAGTGCGCCGAGCGCGTGAACTACGCCACCAAGTGCCGCCTCGAGTGGCTGGAGATGAACAAGACCGACTATCCGCAGGTCTTTGGCTCCAACCTCGCGCTGTATACCGAAACGAACTACATGGCCATCTGCGGCAAGGTTCCCGCGTTCCGCGAGGCTGACCGCAAGATCACCGAGCTTGCCGAGCGTGCCTACAGCAAGCGCAAGCGCGCCGCCAATGCGTACCGCCACCGCGCCATCGTCTGGGGCGTGCAGTCGCACTTCTACATGGACTTCCTCGTCTGGCTGCTCAACTGCTGGGGCATCGTGCCGCTGACGGACATGCTCTCCATGGTCTCAACGCGCGAACTCGTCACGGAGGACACGCCCGAAAACCGCGAGCAGGCGTATTACGACATGGCCTGGCTGACCGAGAACATGATCATGCGCAACCGTACCCACGGCGGCTACAAGGTCCTGCTCGACGAGCTCTGGGAGTACTGCGAGCAGTTCAACGCCGACATGGTCATCCTCTGGGAGCACATGAGCTGCAAGGCGCTCGACGGCATGCACGGCCTGTTTGAAGAGCGCGCCCGCGAGCACGGCATCCACCTCATCTGGGTCACGCACGATCTGTTCGACCCGCGTGTCATCTCGCGGCAGGGCGTGCGCCAGCAGGTCAATGACTATATGCGCACCGTCATGCAGGAAGAGCCTGTGGATCCGAGCCTGGAGATCCTGAAGGACGAGAAGTCCTGGTAATCAGAGAGGAGATCGAACATGAACAATCTGAAATGCAAGCTGCTCAAGGCCCTGATGGGCGTGTCGCTCGGTGCACTGGGCTCGTTTGTGGTCACGTTTGTCGTCTACTTCTGGAATCTGGACATGAAGCTCACCTCCGTCATGGAGGGCATCCTGCTCAAGCACTACGACAAGATCGACCGCGACCAGCACCTGTGATTCCAACAGTTTTCAGCGCCCGTCTGCCATGGCAGACGGGCACTTTTTGCGGCCGTTTTCGCGTGTAAACAATTTATGAAGTCTCTTGACGTTTTGCGTGAATGTCCTTATAATGCGTAGCGTGCTACATATTCGGAGGTGCATCATGGAGCAATATCCGATCGGATGTCTATTAAAAATGATCACAGATAAGATCAAGATACAGGCCGATACCAACCTTGCGCAGCATGATCTGACGCTGACGCAAAGCCGCGTGCTCGGCTATCTGGCTCGAAACGGCGGCACGGCGACGCAAAAGGAGATCGAGGGCTTCCTGCAGGTGTCGCACCCGACCGTAGCGGGCGTCATCGGACGCATGGAGCAAAAGGGCTTCGTGTCCTGTCGGCCTGACCCGGCGGATAAGCGCAGCAAGCTTGTCTGCCAGACACCGCGTGCCACCGAGATCGCACATCAAATGCAGGCGACCATTGCGGCCGCCGAGCAGCAGATGCTCCGCTCGCTGAGCCCGAAGCAGATCGCGGCGCTGGAAGACGCCCTGCGCACGATCTATGCCGACCTCGGCTGATCTGCACGCATACCCGGAAGGAGGACCCCTATGCTTCATACATTGACCCGCAGTCTGCGGGAAAACAAAGGCCCTGCGCTCGTGACGGTTCTGCTCTCGGCGCTGGAGGTCGTGTTTGAGATCGTGATCCCGCTGTTTATGTCCAACCTCATCGACTTCGGCATCGAGGGCGGCAGTATGGCGGCGGTCTGGAAGTTCGGCGCATTTTTGCTGCTGCTGGCGGCGTTCCAGCTGGCGACCGGTGTGCTCGCAGCGCGCATTGCCGCGCGCGCGTCCGTCGGCTTTGCGGCGAACCTGCGCGAGGATATGTATAACAACGTGCAGACGTTCGCGTTTTCGAACATCGATAAGTTTTCCACCGCGTCCATCGTCACGCGCCTGACGACGGACACCACGAATGTGCAAAATGCATTCCAGATGCTCATGCGCATGGCGATCCGCGCGCCGGTCATGCTGATCTTTTCCATGATCGTGTCGTTTCGCATCAGCCGCGACATCTCGATGACGTTTCTCATTATTCTGCCGATCCTTGCGCTGGCGCTCTTTTTCATCATCCGCAGCGTGTTCCCGGTCTTTTCGCGCGTTTTCCGCACGTATGATGAGCTCAACAACGTTGTGCAGGAGAACGTCCGCGGCATTCGTGTCGTGAAGTCGTTCAATCAGGAGCGGCACGAGATCGGTAAGTTCGGCGCGATCTCCGAGCGCATTTATAAGGACTTTTCCAAAGGCGAGCGGCTCATCACGCTCAACGCACCGCTGATGCAGTTTTGCATCTATACGTGCATGATCGTGATCTCGTGGCTCGGCGCGAAGGCCATCATTGCCAGCGGCAACGATCCCGCGCTCGGCTTCACGACCGGAAATCTCACCGCACTCATCACCTATACCATGCAGATCCTCTCGAGCCTGATGATGCTCTCTATGGTTTTTGCCATGCTGACGATCTCGCTCTCGTCCGCGCGCCGCATCGCAGAGGTGCTCGAGGAGCGGTCGGACATCCCGCAGCCGGAGCAGCCGGTCATGACCGTGCGCGACGGTGCGGTTGACTTTGACCACGTGAGCTTTGTCTACGCCTCCAAGACAGATAAAAAGGTGCTCGACGATATTGACCTGCATATCCACTCCGGCGAGACGATCGGCATTATCGGCGGCACCGGTGCGTCGAAATCCTCACTCGTGCAGCTCATCCCGCGTCTGTACGACGTGACCGGCGGCAAGCTGACGCTTGGCGGCGTGGACGTGCGCGACTATGATCTGGATACTTTGCGCGGTGCCGTCGCCATGGTGCTGCAGAAAAACGAACTCTTTTCCGGCACAATCGCCGAAAATCTCCGCTGGGGCAATGAAAACGCCACGGACGAGGAGCTCCGCCATGCCTGCGTGCTCGCGTGTGCGGATGAGTTCATCTCCGCCATGCCGGACGGGTATGACACCCACATCGAGCAGGGCGGCACGAATGTCTCCGGCGGCCAGAAGCAGCGCCTGTGCATCGCCCGCGCGCTGCTGAAAAAGCCGAAGGTGCTCATTCTCGATGATTCGACGAGCGCCGTCGACACGCGCACGGATGCGCAGATCCAGCAGGCGCTGTCGACCTACATCCCCGACACGACGAAGATCATCATCGCGCAGCGCATCAGCTCGGTGCAGAATGCCGACCGCATCGTTGTGCTCGATGACGGACACATCGACGCCGTCGGCTGCCACGATGAGCTGCTGCGCACGTGCGAAATTTACCGCGAGGTCTATGAGTCCCAGCAGAAGGGAGGCGAGGACGATGCGTGAACGCCCGAAATTTGACGGCCGGACGCTCAAGCGCCTGCTGTCGTATATGCGCGCCTATAAGGGCACGCTCGTGCTCGTGACGGTCTGCATCCTGCTGAGCGCGGTCGCAGGCGCGGCCTCGTCCATGTTCCTGCAAAAGCTGATCGACGGCTATATCGTGCCCATGCTCGGCACAGCGTCGCCGGACTATTCCGGCCTGATCCGCGCGCTGATCACCATCGGCTGCGTATATCTTGTCGGTACGCTGGCCACATGGCTGTATAACCGCCGCATGGTCACGATCGCGCAGGGCACGCTCAAGCGCATCCGTGACGAGATGTTTGAGAAGATGCAGAGCCTGCCCATCCGCTACTTTGACACGCATACGCACGGCGACATCATGAGCCTGTACACAAACGATACCGATACGCTGCGCCAGATGATCGCGCAGTCCATGGCGCAGCTCGTATCGTCCGTGTTCACGCTGGCGGCAGTGTTTTTCTGCATGATGTACATCAGTATCTGGCTGACGCTGATCGTGTGCGCCGTCATGGCGCTCATTCTCGTGTTCGTGCGCAAACTCACCGGCCGCATCGGCGGCTACTTCATGGCGCAGCAGACGGCGCTGGCGGATCTCAACGGCTATGTCGAAGAGATGGTCAACGGCCAGAAGGTCGTCAAGGTCTTCTGCCACGAGGAGCAGAGCAAGGCGGAGCTGCACCGCCGCAACCGCGTCTGGGCGGAAAACGCCGCGCGCGCCAGCGGCATGGCCAACAGCATGATGCCGATGATGAACGCCGTAGGTTATCTGCAGTATGTCATCATCGCCGTCGTCGGCGGCACGATGGCGATTGCCGGCACGCCGAACCTCGGCCTGACGGGCATGAACACGCTCACGCTCGGTATGATCGCGTCGTTCCTCACGCTCTCGCGCGGGTTTACAAACCCGATCTCGCAGATCTCCAACCAGTTCAACTCCATCGTCACGGCGCTGGCCGGCGCATCGCGTATCTTCGCGTTCATGGATGCCGAGCCGGAGACGGACGACGGCTATGTGACGCTTGTCAACGCCACGGAGGAAAACGGCATGCTCGCCGAGACCGACCACCACACGGGCCTCTGGGCGTGGAAGCACCCGCACGGCGACGGCACGGTCACATACACGAAGCTTGCCGGGCGCGTCGTGTTCGATCACGTCGACTTCGGTTATACGTCGGACAAAGAGGTCCTGCATGACATCACGCTCTACGCCGAACCCGGCCAGAAGGTCGCTTTCGTCGGTGCGACCGGCGCCGGAAAGACGACGATCACGAACCTCATCAACCGCTTTTACGACATTGCCGACGGTAAGATCCGCTATGACGGCATCAACATCAATAAAATCTGCAAGGAGGACCTGCGCCGAAGCCTCGGCATCGTGCTGCAGGATGTGAACCTCTTTACCGGTACGGTCATGGAAAATATCCGCTACGGAAATCCGGCTGCGACGGATGATGAATGTATCGCCGCGGCGAAGCTCGCCAACGCCGACCACTTCATCCGCATGCTGCCCGACGGCTACAACACCGTGCTCAAGGGTGACGGCAGCGGCCTGAGCCAGGGGCAGCGGCAGCTGCTGAGCATCGCGCGCGCGGCCGTGTCCGACCCGCCGGTCATGATCCTCGACGAGGCGACCAGCTCCATCGACACCCGCACGGAGGCACTCGTGCAGAGCGGTATGGATAAGCTTATGGAGGGGCGCACGGTGTTCGTCATCGCGCACCGGCTCTCAACGGTCAAAAACGCCGACGTGATCATGGTGCTCGACCATGGCCGCATCATCGAGCGCGGTAATCATGCAAAGCTCATTGCGGAAAAGGGCGTCTATTATCAGCTCTATACCGGTGCATTCGAGCTGGAATAACGCTGGTCTTGCAAGCAAAGAACGCGTGCGGTATAATGACCGCAGTGCATTTCATTTGTCAGGAGGCAGAGCCATGGAGTACAGAAGATTTG
>ENA-UPSY01003331-UPSY01003331.1-human-gut-metagenome-genome-assembly--contig:-NODE-3331-length-11848-cov-4.393849_pt1 | contig 11848 bp, 9 predicted proteins | sample MGYA00250044_ERZ773365 | MGnify/ENA primary metagenome ERZ773365 (study PRJEB29103, sample SAMN06111932) | human gut metagenome | biome: human gut; feature: ankylosing spondylitis patient; material...
ACCAATGCAGCAGCAGAATCATTTAATGCTAAAATCAAAGCGTTCAGGGCACAGTTCAGAGGAGTAAGAGATAAAGCTTTCTTTTTATATAGACTCGCTAAATTATATGCATAAAATGAAAATCCCTCAGATTCTTACGTTGATCCCATGTTACATTGTATTTGACGCTAGCGCAAACCGGAGCTGAAAAAGAAAAAGGCACCCAAGAGTGGAAGCCTCTCAAATGCCTTATTCTTATCAAGTAGCGGGACCCGGGATTGAACCGGGGACCTCATGATTATGAATCTGCGTCTTCCAAAGGCTGACGCCTTTGAAAGCTACCAGCTTCGCTATATAACTTATTTATAATTAATGGCTTAGCGTTTGGTGTGTCTTGCGCATTGTTAGTTTGGACTAATGATTTATGAGGATAATTTACTGTTGGTGTAAACCGTAGTGTAAACCATATCTTGATAATAAATAATTATCTTATATGGATGCTACTGTAAGTATTGTTTGTTTTAAATCTAAGAAGTTATCTAATGGTGAATATCCATTAATGATACGAATAACTCAAGGGAAGGAGAGGGCTTATAAATCTTTGGGTTTGTCTGTTCTGGATAGTTTATGGAATTATAATAAAGAGGAACCTAAGAGAAGCCACCCTAACTACGAATGGCTTTTAAAGATTGTATCTCAAGAGAAGCAGAAATATTTAAACTTGATATTTGAATTAAGAGCTTTAGGTAAGAGTTTCACTCCTCAAACTTTGATAAGTAAAGTTGAGAAGAAAGAGAATAAATCAGATGTTGATACATATATACGGAATATTATAGAATTAATGATTAATGAGAAGCGTTTAGGAAATGCTAAATCTTATACGCATTGCTATAATTCATTGAAGGCCTTCGCTGTAAATCTGTGTATTCCTTTTACTGATATTGATGTTGCTTGGTTGAAACGGTATGAACGATTCTTAAGAGAACGAGGTAATTCTGATAATACTATGGGGATTCGGTTTAGGACGCTAAGAGCTGTCTATAATAAAGCGATAGAGGATGATATTGTAGATGAGAAATATTATCCGTTTAAGAAGTTTAAGGTTTCGCATTTTAATAAGAAGACGACTAAACGTGCTATCAGCAAGTCGGAAATGGCTAAAGTCTTGGCACTGGATTTAAGTAATATTACTACTTACTATAGCCCATTACTATATTTGAGTAAAGATTTGTTTGTGTTTAGTTATCTTGGGTGTGGAATTAATATGATAGATATGGCGTATTTAACCTATTCTAATATTATAGATGATAGAATATGTTTTAAACGCCATAAGACTGGGCAAGGTATTACATTTAGATTATTGCCTCAGACTATTGAAATAATTAATAAGTATAAGAATGAAGGTTATTCTCTTAGTGATTATATCTTCCCAATATTAGATAAGAAATTTCATATAACGGAGATACAACAATATGATAGAATCCGTAAGGTTACTAAAGGAGTTAATAGGAATCTTAAGAAGATTGGTAGCTTTTTAGGGTTAAATATTCCATTGACGACCTATGTTGCCCGCCATTCTTTCGCCACAGTGTTGAAACGTTCTGGAGTCAATGTTGCTATTATAAGTGAAGCATTAGGGCATACGAGTTTATCAACTACGCAATTTTATTTGGATAGTTTCGATAACGAACAGATAGATGATGCAATGAAGAACTTATTATAGTACATTCAATTAATCCCACTTGCAATTATTGCAGGTGGGATTATTCTTGTTAACTTTACAGCACTAATATTAAGAAGCGATATGAGAGATTACATACTACCAATTCCAGAATTAAAGAAGATAGAACCCATACTCACGGAATACTTTGGCTATAAGCGTGCCATGTTTGAGAATGAGTTGTCAGCTACTTACTACCATGAATATCCCAACGGAATCAGTGAAGATATTTGTAAGAACTACATGACAGACTATTTATTTCTAAACACTATCGCAGTAGATAACGGAGTATTTGATTATAAACGGTATGTTCCCAAATCGACTTCTACCAGTAAGGCGTTTAATTCAAGTAGCTTCATTATGGATTCAGAACACAATATACTTATCACTCTGCCAAGTGATAATTTATTGGAACGGCTGATTGATTTATTGCAGAAGCATGGTGAAACTGACAACGACGGAGTAATTGGAATAAGTTTGCTTGTTGTAGCTGCCATATATGAGAAGTATAAGAATGGTGAACTTTACACAGAAGTTGTCATATCAGAGAACACACTGCCTTATCTGAAACAAGTCCGTCCAGAAATGTTAAAGCTATATGAGTTGCTGAATACCAAGAGATACTCACCTTCCAAGAAGAAGGAGCTAAGGGTATTCAGTCCTATAACCATTGATAACGGAGTTAAGAAGATTACTCTTGATAACTCTTGCTATTGGCTGACTGATTTATTGGATAACTACCTTCACATTTATTTAGGAGTAAATAGTTTGGAAGAAGCCCAACAGGAATTGAAGGAAGTATATTCACAGAAGAAGGGCAGGAAAGCCAATAATGCAGTTCATAATCTAATCATATACGGTACATTCCACCTGTTACAAAGATATTCCTCAATAAAGACCAAGAGTGAACAGATACGTATGACTTTAGACTACATGGAATTATTATTTGAAGCAGGCAGTTTCAATAATGATGAGAACTACACCAATGCAACAATAGCCTATTTGGTGAAACAAGGCTATAAACCGCAATGGAAGACCAAACAGACAGAAGACTACAATTTCTCACCCAATAATCAATCTACAGAACATCTCTGGTAATTAATAATCCACCAATCCTTACAGACTACCATGTAATCACGTGGTAGTTATTTTTATGTCTTTAAATAAGCTAATTTATTGATATTCTTATATCTAAAGAATACACTTCAAATCGCCTTCTATTCTTTATAACACACCTTCCGACTATTCCTCACCTTTGCAATGTAATCAGAAACAATAAGGCGCCAAGTTGAAGATTGCACCAATTAATTATTAATTTAAATTTAAACAATTATGAAGAAGATCTATTTAGAAGTTAAAATTGTTGCAAATAATGAAGTAAGAAATGTAGCTTTTGCTAAAGGTATTAACCGTGCCATCAACTTGGGCAATGTAGAGAAGATATTAGCCATGATGAAGGTCAAGGGTTATAGAAAGGCAGAAATGGTACAGGTCGTTAAGGCAGAAGATGTAATCACAACAGGTGACATTCGTCTGGTTGACATTAACGGACAGGATATAAATCCAGAGGATGCAGCCAAATACTTCCTTGTATTGGACGGTCAGCACAGAACCATTGCCGCATCCCTCTATAATGAATGGGCAGCGGAGAACGGAGAGGAAGCAATAAATGTACCCGCCATTGAAGTTGAACTGCAAGGGAATGAAACTATTGCAGAATATATCAACGAGATTAATATTACCAAGAAGGAATGGACTACCCCAGACTATGTGCGTGGTGCAGCCAATATTAACCCAGACAATGAATTTCTGCAACGGTACAACGAATTAATAAAGAGCGAGAAGAACCCAGACGGTTATCCAATCTCAACACTGAACCTTATCTTTTGTGGCAATAATAACGCCATATCAAAGTCTGACTTCTCTTTATTATGCTCTGGTAAGGATGAGAAGGGGAAGAAGGTGAAGAAGCCTATCATTCCAGCCTATAACATGGAGACAGGTAACAAGTTCATCCAAATCTGCAAGGATAAAGGCTTTGATGACAAGGATATTGCCAAGAGATACTTAAGTAACCAATTCAATAATATCAAGACAATTACAGGAGACGTCAAGGAAGCTGTCAAGATATTCCAGTCCATTACACAGAACGACAAGGCGGCAATGTTCAATACACACGGAAATCTGGACGAGAATTTAGTAATGGAACAGTTTGAGAAGATAAGAGAACGGTACAATCGCCCTACTACTGTCATCTCAATTAAAGACAGCAAGGAAGTGACCGCCAATGATGACACAGAGGACATTCCTTATCTGGAAGCGGAAGAAGTCTAACCATGTAAAGAGCCTATGTGACAGGTAGGCTCTTCTACTCCAGATTCTTCCAGAGTGGTGAATTTCCATTATATAATAATACGGGTTACCCTAATAAATGAAGCTGAGAGTAACTTAAAGTCTGATTATTGAGGTGACAGGTAGCTGTTTTCCAATCACCAAGCAGAAGTGGGGATAAAGTTGGAATCTCCAAAGAGTGGTGAATTATCCCTATATAAAACGGTCAGTTACCCCAATATTCAGAGTTTAGGATTATTTAAAGTCCAATAATTAGGGGCACAGGTAACATATTTAAAATCACAAAAGATAACTTATGGTAAAGTTAGAAATTCAAGAGCGGGACGGCTTCCTCATTATGGAGGACTTCCCAAAGAACTGTATCTTCAACAAGGTGAAGACAGGATGTGGTGCTACTACGATAGTACTTACCAATGACGAGAATTACATTATAGCCGTACCTACGACAGAGTTAGTAATTAATAAGTGTTATCCACCTAAGGATAAGAATGGTAAGGACGTTACTTGGAAGAGGTCACAAATCCAAGCAGGCGTAAGTCCTACTAATGACAAACTGTTCGGCTTGTATGGCAGTTTCAATAAAACAGTGCAAGCCAAGTTAAGGAAGTTTCTTGATAAGGACGGAGTGAAGAAGATAATCTGCACTTATGACAAGGTTGACAAGTTGATTCCTGTTATCAATCCACTGGAATTTAAAATACTTGTGGATGAGTACCACAACCTGTTAAAACAGTACGGGTTTAGGACAATGGTGATAAATCAAATCATAGAGAACTTCAAATGTTTCAAATCCCATTGCTTCCTGACCGCAACCCCTATCCCAGAACTGTTCAAGCCCAAAGTCTTTGCTGAAATGACAGAGTACGTGGCTGACTGGAAGACAGTGGATGAGATTACAGTCTATCCCTATCCATGTAAAAGTTCAAGCAGTACGGCTGCCAAGATTATAAGGCATTATAAAGACAACGGTCATTTTGTACTGGACGGGATTAAGAGTGAGGAAGCTTACTTCTTTGTTAATAGCGTAAGAGAGATTAAGGAGATACTTGAAGAAGCCAGACTGACTAATGATGATTGCAGAATTATATGTGCGGATGATGAGAAGAACCATTACAAACTGGAAGGTTTTGAGATTTCCAGTTCAACAGCTCCCGCCAAACGGTTTACATTTGTAACCTGTAAGGCGTTTGAAGGAGTGGATTATTATTCTGAAACGGCAATATGCTTCATTGTCAGCAACGGTTATAACAAGCATACCCTAATCAGCATTGACATGGATATTCCCCAGATTGCAGGACGTATCAGAACCAAATCCAATCCGTTCAGAAACAAGATAGTCCATATCTTTAATCCAAAGGTTATGAACTACTACCTTCCGTTTGACGAAATGAAGCAGAAGATAGCTAAGGAGCTTGCAGCGGCAGAGGAACGGGTACAGGTTTTGAATGAGAGCAAGTTAGGGGAAGTTGCAAGGAAACAGCAGGACGATGAACTTAAGAAATTGGGGGCTGATACATATATCATCAAGAAGGGTGACAGGTATGAAGTCAATGACATGGTTGCCCAGTTAAAACTCTACCAACACTGGACTACACGTATAGTGTACAGGTCGGCAGAAGCATTGCAGGAAGGCTACAGACAGTTGGGCATGGCAATAGTCCAGACGTATGAATGGAACATTGCAGACGAGAATATTATCAAAGGCATACTTACCACTCCCCAATTCAGAGACAGGCTCAAACGCTTCTGTGACTTGAAGGAGAAATCCGCTCTGACTGATAACGAGCGGCAGGAGTTGGAAAGCCTTATGAAGAGAGACCCAATATTAGAACAGGGATATCAGCAGCTTGGATTAAGCCAACTAAGGAGAACAAGAACCAAGAAGGCTATCAAGGCTTTGATTGAATAAGAATAAAACTCCAGACCACTAATACGGTTTGGAGTTTCTTATTATATACCCCAACCCAAGAATAGGGTACTCTAAATTTATACCCCCGCTCTTAAGATTTAGGTCGTGTTTCTATTTAGACTTTATGCAGTGATAGAGTGAAATATTTGATTTGTCAGTGAGCGTATCAGATGTATATCGTGCATAAGCCCCTTCTGTTACCCAATAATCCCCTCACCAATCATTAGGGGAAATGAGAGGATGACATGAATTGCTATTCAGCCTACAAACACTTTGAACTTCTTAAATATGCGGACTTATCAATGATTTGTATATGTCTACATATAAAGATGCACAAAGATAAGTGAATGAATAGAACTTCATGTTAAGCCCTCATTTTGTCCTCAAATGCAGTATTTACTAATCATATTAACTTAATAATTTATCAGATTATGGAATCAACATTACAGATTATGCCAGTGCAGAGAATTAGTAGAAACTTTGGTGAATATGCAGAAGAAGCAGTAATAATTGAAGAGCCAATTATTAAGCAGAAACGCCCGTTATTTATTGAAGCCAATACAATTGAAGTCAGTTTGGAACATCTAAGGAATGATTGCATTATCCCTGTATTTGCCAAGGATAACGAAGCTACATTATCTCATGTGGCTTTTATCGAAGCGGTACAGGATGCAACCAATACATTCTTTAGCGGTGAACAAATTGAATCGCCAGATATTCGTGTTTCTCATGTAATCAAAGGCAGGATTCCCGAAGCAATTCATAAGCCAGCCAATCAGTTATTAGAGAGTGACAAGACTATCTATTACGAGAGGTGCGCTTTTGTTATTGAAGTTCCTACTATCTATGAGACAGTACACGGTAACAGGCTAACACTTACTATTGGCGGTGTCAGAGCTTATAACCACACCAATCTTTATTCAAAGAAGGGTGCGGAACGCTTTAAAGTGTTTATTGGCTTTACTTGTAAGGTTTGCACAAATCTATGTGTATCTACAGACGGTTATCTTAGTTGCTTGGAAGTTACCAATACAAGGGATTTATATCAAGCGGTATTGGAAATGTTCCACAAATACGATGCAGCCAAACACATACATTTGATGCAGTCTTTAGGCAATACCAGTATGACAGAGCATCAATTCTGCCAACTATTAGGCAGAATGAGACTTTATCAGTCATTACCGCAAGGCTATCAAAAGGATATACCTAAAATGTTGCTTACTGATACACAGGTTAACAATGTGGCTAAAGCGTATATCAATGACGAGAACTTTGGTAGCTTGGGAAATGACTTGTCTATGTGGAAGTTCTACAACTTGCTCACAGGTGCAAATAAGAGTAGCTATATAGATTCATTCTTGGATAGAGCCTATAATGCTACAGAACTTGCAACGGGTATATGTTCCGCTTTACATGGTGATGACAAGTATCAATGGTTTCTTAGTTAGTGGTATTACAAAGTACTTAAAAGGGGCATCCATATAATAAGGGTGTCCCTTGATTATTCATTACCTATTAATATTCAAAAGATTATGTTACAAGCGTTATTAGTCGTTATATCTTGGATTATCTTGTTACTTGTTATGTGTGCAATTTCACCTATTGTATTCTTCTTGATGATTATTTGGACTATATACAAGATTATTACAATGAAGTAGTACATGAAGAACTAATAAGGGTATCTATATACTATATATAGGTACTCTTTCTCTATTATTAGCCAGTAGTATAATATTCACTTCTACTATTAGTGAATGTTTAGCTAGTAATCAGTAAGTTAGATATTCCAACTCAAAATTAATATTCACTTTTATTAGTTTCACTATAAAACAGAACGTTATGTCACTTAAATATTCAAGTACAACAGCAGATTATTTGCAATGGAGCGAAGCGATGAACTTAGTAAGAAAGTTGGCAAGGGACAGTAATTATAAGATGTCACTTCTTATTGCTTTGGGTTGCTTCACAGGTCTAAGAATTTCTGATATTCTTGCTTTGAGGTGGAATCAGATATTAGATGCGGAAGAATTTACCATTATAGAGATTAAGACAGGGAAGCAAAGGACTATTAGGATTAACATGCAGCTACAGCAACATATCAGAGATTGTTATGAGCATATAAATCCAGTTGGCATAAATGCTCCTGTATTGATAAGTCAGAAGGGGACAGTGTACACAGTTCAGAGAATCAATGTCATGTTGAAGGAGATTAAGAAGAAGTACAGGTTACATATAGGCAATTTCAGTTGCCATTCTCTTAGGAAGACCTTTGGCAGACAGGTTTATAACATGAATAACGATAATTCAGAGCTTGCACTTGTCAAGCTAATGGAGCTATTCAATCATTCCAGTGTGTCAATTACTAAGAGATACTTGGGATTAAGGCAAGAGGAACTACTTAATACTTATGATTGTCTTAGCTTCTGATAATTGGGTTGGTATGGAAGTTCAGAATTTCTACTTATATGGGGATTTGGCAAGTTTCATACCAACCTTGATTTATTGAGTAGAGACAGCTCTCAACATTTAATAAACAATAGTTCTTGCTAATCAAACGTAAATTCGTAACTTTGTAGCAATTTCAGACTTCTATGGAGATAGTTCTGAAAGGACATAGTTAACGAAGAGCGTTTGATATATTATCCTAAGTTGAAATCTGGACAATTTCAAAGAATGAGGATGATAAGCAAGAACGCTCACGTCAATGTTATATACCTATCTTGTTAAGATAGTCTATATATCGTTTGGCGTGGGTTATTGTTTATTACTCATTCTTGGGCAGTCCAGAGCCTCAACTTAGTAATATTCAATAGTTCCCACGCTTCTTGTATGTAGTAGCCAACCATAGGGAACAGGTTGGCATAAATACAGGTATATAAGAAACAGACAGTCTATTTTACTACTCAACAGTTCTTTATCAAAGAAGTGTGCAACTCCGTGTTGTGTTCCTCACACTTGTATCTCAATTATTAACGCTCTCTATTAGGAACGTAGAAGCACAAACAGATTATTACAATGAAGATATTCAGATTAATTGGTATGCTTCTCATAGGAAGTAGTACTCTATTCTCTTGTAGTAATAATGAGGATGAACTACCACCTAAAGAACAGGAGCAGACTAACCAAGAGACCTACACTATCTCATTCAATTTGGGCGGAGAATTTATCTCCACTTCTGAAACTCCTTTAAGCAGAACAGAAGTTGCACCAAAGAAGATATATGGGATTAATGTGTACTATAAGAAGGACGGAGATATGAATTATCAGAATTATGCTTATGGATTGTTTGATAATATTGAAGATATGACAATATCTTTGATTGAGGGACACAAATATAAGTTTGAGTGTTCTATGGTACGAGAAGATGTAGATACATTATATCATGATAATGAAATATATTATGCTCCTTTCAATCGACTTGGAACTCTTAATAGTAAGTATAGCGGAATAGCCCTAGAGAATAAATTCAATATTTCCACAACGAATCCTGTTTGTTTTGGTGGGCTAAAGATTGGAACAATGAGCACAAGCGGGTATTATGATAATTATAATTGTCGGTCTTATTATCCTAAGAGTGATAGATTCTATGGCGAGTTAACCGATTATATTCCTACTAAAGACGGAATTGCTAATATAGATTTAAAGCGTACAGCCTTTGGACTTAAATTTATAGTAACTCCACCTGTAGACGGAACATTGTCTGTTAATTATGCTGAGCTAAATAACGGTATTCCTATGCCCCTCAATCCCAATATTAAAGTATCAGCAGACGATAATATATTGGAATCTTCTTCTATGTACACCTTCTATGAGGTTTATGAATGTTGGCGAGCGGAGAACTACACTAAAGATTTTACCATACAACTGACATGGAAACGGGCTAATGGAGCAACCCAAACGTTTGAGAAGGTAATTACTGTAAAACGTAATGTAATGACTACTGTCAATGTAAATGTGAATGGGGGTACTACAGATTCTTCTTTAGGAGTTAAAGAGGATGATACTCCAATGGGAAACGAGAATGTTGATATGAATTTCAATGGTGGTGATTTAGATGATAATGAAGTGAACCCTAATATATAATTTATTAATTAACTAAAACAATTTAAAGATGAAGACATTAAGATTTATTGGTATGGCTATAGTAGCCATTATTATGAGTGTAAATTTCGTTGCTTGTAGCGATGACGATGATGACAATCCTATAGTGGGTGTATGGCAGAACGATGATGAAGACGAACATTTAAGGTTGACATTTAATGCTGACGGTAGTGGAGAAGAATATCTATTTTGGGATAATGATAGCGAATCATATAGACACCAATTCACCTATACTTATGATAGTGCAACTAGTACGTTAGTAATAACTTATGAAGATGGTGATACCACAAAAGAAACCGTCACTTTTAATGGCAATACTATGACTCTTGCTCATAACGATGATAAAGAAGGCGTTATTGCAATTACTTATAAGAAGATGTAATTAAATAAAGGCAGCATTTGAAGTAACATTCACTTGCTGCCTTATTAATTACCTCCTTCTCTTCTTAACTAATTTATGCTTATCCTTCTTAGCTGAATTTGAGAATAGTTGTTCTAACATTTCCCTTGTAATAGGTAAGTATGTTACTTCTGTGAGTTTGGTTTCTTTAATCTCTTGTGGTAAATAATGAATTGTGTTATTCCTCTTTGGTGTTACTTGCATATTTGTGTGAAAATAAGTAGGTTGGTAATTGATTTATCTACAGTAAAGGTACTGATAAGAATCAGGTAAATCTAATACAAGATATACATTCTGGATTATTGGAGTATATGTGCGTATATCTTCAAAAGGATGCGATTTGAGATAGCAAGTAAAGCAATTCTTGTCACTGATTCATGACAGATATTTATGATTTTTTTTTGTAACTATAAGACGTGATGAAACTCATTGATAAGGTGGTAAGTGAAATTTCATTTACTGCCTTATTTTTTATAATACAGTGGACTGGAATATTGGATAAATTTGTTTCTTTGCAGTCATTGATTTTAAAAGATAATACCATGAATGAATATGTAGATTTTTATATGCAGAGATGCTTGCAGGTAGCCACAAGCATAGATGACAAAAGCAAACATATTATATTGAACAATATCAAGGCTATAAATTATGAGGAAGCTGTAAAACTCGCTGAAACCATAATCATAGATGATAACAAACGAAAATTATTGCTAAGTGAAGAAGTCTTTGTTAACGATAGTACTCTAGCTCAATATTTAGAAAGAGAGGAACTGGATGCATTAAAATTATGGAGATTATCCGTATTGCTGTACGCTATGATAATGGGATGTAATGTTGCTGAACTATCCATATCTGTAGCAGACCAATATTTAGACTTGTTCAACCACCTAAACGATGGAATGAAGGTTGCAAGTATTGAAGTAGTGGGTAGGTTGCCAACAGAAACGAAAAAAGGTAAATCGTCAACTAAAACCAAAAAGTTTACTATCTCTGGTCAACTACTGATTAATAAAATGAAACAAGCTTATTTAGAACTGCAAGATGATATTGTAACAGTAGATAACTTGAAGCATTATACAATTGAGAGGATTACCACTATGAATGAAATAGCAAACAAAAGAATCTTGAATTATTATTTTGCACAAGAATTGAAAGCCTTCTTGAGCAAATACAAAGGTGGAAAAATGTCCTCAAACAGAAAGAAGCTTGTTTTATACATCCTATACTTGTTTGGTCGTTTCAAGAACAATATTCCAGTAAATACAGATAATTATAGAGCATTAACGCGCGATTATAATAAATCCCCAATAAAACTTTCTCTATTCACAGTAAACGGGCAGTCGTTCCCCTTAATCTTACTGCCTAATCCAGAAATTGAAAAAATAAG
>ENA-UPSY01003333-UPSY01003333.1-human-gut-metagenome-genome-assembly--contig:-NODE-3333-length-11844-cov-2.593269_pt1 | contig 11844 bp, 4 predicted proteins | sample MGYA00250044_ERZ773365 | MGnify/ENA primary metagenome ERZ773365 (study PRJEB29103, sample SAMN06111932) | human gut metagenome | biome: human gut; feature: ankylosing spondylitis patient; material...
CGGCCTCTTTCGCCTTGAAATACTTGAATTCCACCAATCGGTAATCCTTATAATAGTTCGTGCCGGGTATGCCGGTCATCTCGAAATCGGAACGGCCTACGGAGTTGTTCTGCTCGATGGCGAACGTATAGTAGCTGCTCAGGTAACGGGAACAAAGCTCGAAGAAGGAGCAACGGATGAAATTCTCGTTGATCCTGTCGAACACCTGCGCCGGGAACTGCCCGAGGTATTGCTCGAAGTAGTTTTGTACCAGCGGCTCGAAACGACGCTCTTCCGTGAAACGCTCGTAAGTAGGCACATAGCGTTGGGCGTTTCCCTCTATATGATTCATCTCGTTGTAATAGTCCATGTAGATGCTGCGCATCGTAAGGTTGGGTAGCACCATGCGGTAATTATTCCGCAGCGTGGTCATACCCAGATAAAAGAGGCTGACCGGATAGAAGTTCTTGTCGAAGAATTTCCTCTTGTTGAACTTGCTCGACAGGTCGGAAACGTTATAGGATAACTCGTCGTCAATCACCAACGCATCCAGCATCTCCTTGGAGTTCTCTTGCGAGAGGGTCAAGCGACGGATCCAACCGATATCCGTACGCAGGTTCTCATCCACCAGCTCACTCGGGATCATACCATCCATCGTGGCGAAGTTCTTAAAGAAATAGGTCAAGATCGTGGAATTGAATAAAGGCTCCGCGCCAGGACGGAAGCGATAGCCGTCATAGTTATTCACGATCAGTTGCCAAAGTTCCTCAAAAGAGTCCTGCCCCGTGCCATACTTCTTCAACACGTATCCCAGATAAGCGCTCGCTTCCTCATACGTAAAACCAAGCATATCCAGAAACCTCGGATGCAAGGTCAAGATCTCCGCTATATTATATCCGCTGGTCAAATCATCCATCGTGACGGGAAGAACTCCCGCACAAAAGCAAGTACGCACACTCCCCTCGCCGATACCTTTCTTTATGACTTTGAAAAAGGTACGCAAGAAACTGTCCCTCGTGGTCACTTGCTCGTACAGCGGATCTTTATAGGCCGTCAGCAGTTGATTCGTGAAATTATCGTACTCATCGACCAATATATAAACCTTAGGGAGGCCGTGCTCGCGAACGTATCCCAAGACCTCCTCAAGCATCTGGGAAGCATCATCACGGCTAGAGAATTGAAAATCCTTGAACACGTCACGGTTATGCGTCACCATAATTTCCACCGGAGAACAGTTCAAGCGATTGAAGTTACGCTCCAGCCCCTCCATATCATCAGCCATAACCATGGCTGAGAAATCATAGCGCACGATCATATAACGATTATGCTCCTCCGTCGGGTGCTCCCCGATCCAAGTCCCGCCGAACAATTCCTCGAACCGGTCGGCCTTGGTACGGTCGTAGTAACAGGCCAAGGTAGAGATAAACAGGCTTTTCCCGAAACGACGGGGACGCAAGAAGACTGGAGCCTTATAGTCTTCCAAGCCCGGAATGAAATCGGTCTTGTCCACATAGTAGAAATTGCGTTCCCGCATCTCTACAAAATCCGCTACCGCATAAGGAATCGTTATTCGTGCCATAAGCTTTCTTTTTTCTGATACAATACTACAAATTTAAGAAAATAACTTGTTCTTTCAAACAAAAGCCCTATCTTTGCCGAAATTTTGAAGAGAGAGCAGATGACAAACAAGACACATAAGGATAATCCGAAGTTCTATTCCGGTTATATGTCGGAGGTTGAGGCTCTTTTCTCTATTTTACGGGATTATAATTTGGTTATATAAGATGCGTTGGTTACTTTTACTAACGCATTTTTTTTGTGTCCATCGGTCCGGTGATATAATATAAAGTATAATATTCTAAAATCATTATAATAAACAAAACAACCCAAATTACTATGTCGAAAAGTGATATCAAAAAGGTGATTGTTCTGGGCTCGGGTGCCCTGAAGATCGGACAGGCCGGGGAGTTTGACTACTCTGGTTCGCAAGCGTTAAAGGCTCTGAAAGAAGAAGGGATCAGTACCGTATTGCTAAATCCGAATATCGCGACTATCCAAACATCCGAGGGAGTAGCCGATAAGGTATATTTCTTGCCTATCACTCCTTACTTCGTGGAGGAAGTTATCAAAAAAGAACAACCGGACGGAATCCTATTGGCGTTTGGCGGGCAGACCGCTTTGAACTGCGGTACTCAACTTTACACCAGCGGCACGTTGGCTAAATATGGCGTGAAAGTATTGGGTACATCCGTTGAGGCTATCATGTACACCGAGGACCGTGACCTATTTGTTAAGAAACTGAACGAGATAGAAGTGAAGACCCCGATCAGCCAAGCCGTAGAAAGCATGGACGACGCCGTGGCTGCCGCTTATAAGATCGGTTTCCCCGTAATGATCCGTTCCGCTTACGCATTAGGTGGTATGGGCAGTGGTATCTGTAAGGACGAGGCCGAGCTTCGCACCTTGGCGGAAAGCGCTTTCGCTTACTCATCCCAGATCTTGGTCGAGGAATCTTTGAAGGGTTGGAAAGAGATCGAGTTCGAGGTGATCCGCGACAAGAACGACCATTGCTTCACGGTAGTGAGCATGGAGAACGTAGACCCGCTAGGCGTACACACCGGCGAGAGTATCGTAGTAGCTCCGACTTGCTCCTTGACCGAGAAAGAATTAGATTTATTGAAAGAACTTTCTACCAAGACGATCCGCCACTTAGGTATCGTGGGTGAATGTAATATCCAATACGCTTTCAACTCCGAGACTTGCGATTACCGTGTGATCGAGGTGAACGCTCGCTTGAGCCGTTCTTCCGCCTTGGCATCCAAGGCCAGCGGTTATCCATTGGCTTTCGTCGCCGCTAAGTTGGCGTTGGGCTACGGATTGGACGAGATCGGCGAGATGGGTACTCCGAACTCCGCGTACAAAGCGCCGGAGGTAGATTATATGATCGTGAAGATCCCGCGTTGGGACTTGACGAAGTTCGTCGGCGTTAGCCGCCAGATCGGTTCCAGCATGAAATCCGTCGGCGAGATCATGTCGATCGGTAAGAGCTTCGAGGAAATCATGCAGAAGGGGCTTCGTATGATCGGACAAGGAATGCATGGTTTCGTAGGTAACAACGATATCCATTTCGATAACTTGGACGAGGAGTTGGCGAACCCTACCGACTTGCGTATCTTCGCCGTGGCACAAGCCTTGGAACAGGGATATAGCGTAGACAAGATCCATGAGTTGTCAAAGATCACACGCTGGTTCTTGGAGGGCTTGAAGAATATCGTGGATTACGCCAACGAATTGAAAGGTTACAACCAGATCGAGGATCTTCCGGAGGATGTATTGAAAGAGGCGAAACGCCTTGGTTTCTCGGACTTCCAGATCGCTCGTTACGTAGAGAGCCCGGAAGGCAATATGGAGAAAGAGAATATCCGCGTACGCAACTTACGTAAGAAAATGGGCATTCTCCCTACCGTGAAACGTATCAACACGATCGCTTCCGAACATCCGGAATTGACCAACTATCTATATATGACTTACGACGGTACGCCGCACGACATTACCTACTACCCGAATGAGAAGAGCGTGATTATCTTGGGGTCCGGAGCTTACCGTATCGGCTCGTCCGTTGAGTTCGACTGGTGTTCGGTGAATGCCGCCCAGACCGCTCGTAAGCTAGGTTATAAATCGATCATGATTAACTATAACCCGGAGACCGTATCTACCGACTACGATATGTGCGACCGTCTTTACTTCGACGAGCTTTCATTCGAGCGCGTGCTAGACGTGATCGATCTGGAATTGCCGAAGGGCGTGATCGTCTCCGTAGGTGGACAGATCCCGAACAACTTGGCGATGAAACTGTACCGCCAGAATGTTCCGGTATTGGGTACTTCCCCGCTATCGATCGACCGTGCCGAGAACCGTCATAAATTCTCCGCAATGTTGGATTCGCTAGGTATCGACCAACCTCGTTGGGCAGAGCTTACCAGCATGGAAGAGATCGACGCGTTTATCGAGAAAGTAGGTTTCCCGATCTTGATCCGTCCGTCTTACGTATTGTCCGGAGCGGCGATGAACGTTTGCCATACGAAAGAGCAGATGATCGAGTTCTTGGATTTGGCCGCTAAGGTTTCCAAGGAATATCCGGTGGTCGTATCCGAGTTCATGCAAGGAACGAAAGAGATCGAGTTCGACGCTGTCGCTATGAATGGCGAGGTGGTTGAGTACGCGATCTCCGAGCATATCGAGTTCGCCGGTGTTCACTCCGGTGACGCTACCTTGGTGTTCCCGGCTCAGAAGATTTACTTCGAGACAGCCCGCCGCATCAAGAAAGTAAGCAAGATGATCGCAAAGGAGTTAAATATCAGCGGTCCGTTCAATATCCAGTTCTTGGCGAAGAATAACTTCGTGAAAGTAATCGAATGTAACTTACGTGCCTCACGTAGTTTCCCGTTTGTATCTAAAGTATTGAAACGCAACTTTATCGAAACGGCTACCCGCATCATGCTGGACGCTCCGTATACGAAACCGGATAAGAGTGCGTTCGATATCGACTGGATCGGAATCAAGGCTTCCCAGTTCTCATTCGCCCGTTTGCACAAGGCAGACCCTGTATTAGGTGTGGACATGAGCTCCACCGGCGAGGTAGGTTGTATAGGCGACGATTTCAACGAGGCTTTGCTTTCCGCCATGATCGCCGTAGGCAACAGTATTCCTAAGAAGAACATTTTAGTATCTTCCGGCGCAGCTAAGAGTAAGGTCGATTTATTGGAGCCTTGCCGCATGCTGGATGCCAAGGGTTACACGATCTATGGGACGCACGGAACCGCCAAGTTCCTGAACGATAACGGAATCAAGGCAACCGCCGTTTGCTGGCCGGATGAGGAAGGTGATTTGAATATCATGGATATGTTCAGCAATCACGCTTTCGAATTGGTAGTAAATATCCCGAAAGATCATAGCAAACGTGAGTGGACCAATGGCTATAAGATCCGTCGTGCGGCGATCGATCATAACATTCCATTGATCACGAACGCCCGTCTGGCTAGCGCCTTTATCGACGCTTTCTGCAATATGAACGTAGAAGATATACAGATTAAGAGCTGGCAGGAGTACAAGTAATCAAAATTTGATTATATTTGCATGTGTGTAATATAAAGAGACAAGGCTTTATGCCTTGTCTCTATAGTTTAAAGACCATGTACAGACGGCTACCTTTTATCATATTATTATCTATACTGGCGGTTTTCGCCTTGCGTGCGTCTGTGGTCGCTCCCTCTATCCTCGTACAAAATTATTCCGTAGACGATTATAAGGCTAGTTGCCAGAATTGGGATTTAGCGGTTTCCTATCATGGCATCTTATATGTAGCTAATAATTCCGGTCTGGTTACTTTTGACGGGAATACATGGAACACATATCCATTACCGGATAAAACCCCTATTTATAAAGTATCTTTCCAGAACGATTCTATCTATACCCAAGGCAAATCATCGTTAGGCTATTGGCTATACGACGAACTCGGGAATCTGGAATACCATCCGATCGATACGCTCCCATCGCACGTCGGTTTCGATAACCCCGAGACGAACTACACGATCCCGAAAGAAATCGAGGAAAAGCACCCTACTTCTTTCGCTAGCGCCGGAGGTCTCAATTTCACGGGAACATCTACGTCCGGCATTTATATCACCAACGACGAAGGGGAGATCTTTCAACATCTCAACATCAATAATCAGTTACAAGATAATATCGTACGTTCCATCTGCGTACAGGATAATAACTTAATCTGGGTCGCCTTGGATAATGGTATCTCCCAAATAGATATCAATCCTCCCATCGCCATGTTAGGTAAAAGAAGCCAGATCGGGAAGTTGGAAGACGCTGTAAAAGAGGATAACCGCCTCTATATCCGGACAAATCTCGGCTACTTCAGCCGGAGCTTGATGTTTGGTGATAAGTTTACCCCGATATCCGGTGAGATCGGACGTTCATATATCCATCCGGATACGGCCGACAATCATTTATCGGTAAGCACTTTATTTAAGAATAAAGATGTATTGGGCGTATTCGCCAACGCAGAAAGTATTTACCCGGTTCCAGACAATTTGTATTGGCTCACGATCCAGAATGAGGCCGGACTCTTCCATCGGGAAAACGGTACAGGAACTTTAAAATGCCGGATCCTATTCGATAATTACGATCTGAATCTGGTGACCAATGGCAAACGGATCATCCCCTTGAATGATTCTCTTGATTTGGTATCTGCCATGCAAGGAACCCTATTAATCAACACTCGTCAATTAATAGAGGGAAGCCTAGGAGGATTGACGATGCCACGGTTTATGCGCATCGAGTATCAAGATCAAGAAGGTACACATTATTTATATCCGGACACGCAAAGAATCAACATGCCCCATAACTTCCAAGAACTCTCGCTATACATCGGGACAACGGTATTCACCCCTAATCACCAAATCAGTTATAAGCTGGAAGGGGTATCCGCCGATTGGTCTTCTTGGCAGAAAGACGGCAAAATTACCTTCTTACAACTTCCGGAAGGAACTTATGAGCTAAGGGTACGTAAATATGTAACCCGGGGTCCGTTTCCCGAGATCACGATGCAAATCACGGTGCGCCCTCCTTGGTATAATACCGTATGGGCCTATATGATCTACGTCGCTTTGATATGGTTCGCCATTCAAGAAGGGCTTCGGTACCATTTAAGGAATTTGCGGAAAAAAGAACAAGAAAAGCTGGAGGCAGAGCGACAAGCCGAACTGCAAAGGCTTCAACAAATGAAAAGCGAGATGCTGGAAACGGAGTTGCAAAACAAAAACAATGAGCTTACTCTCCAAACAACAGCTTTGGTAAAAAGAAACGAGGCAATCCAAGCTTTGTTGGAAGAACTGGATAAGCAGAAAGAGACATTGGGTGACCGATATCCCAATAAGTTATATACCCGTTTACGTTCCTTGATCGAATCTACCTTGAACGATCAAGCGGATTGGGTGCAGTTCGAGACCTATTTTAATAGCGCCCACCAGAATTTCATGGATCGTTTACGCCAGCAATACGCAGATATAACGGCAGGCGATTTGCGTATTTGTTGCTTACTCCGCATGAACCTTTCCACGAAGGAGATCGCATCGTTAATGAATGTATCCGTACGGGCTATCGAGCTAAGAAGATACCGCTTAAGAAAGCGATTAGCCCTTGATGGGGATACGAATCTTGTCGATTTCTTAATGAACTACTAAAAATATTTTCTAGAATATGCTTAATATATAATATTCTACATAACAGCATATTAAACGCACATAGAAAGAGATTGAGAAAGTCTTGTAGTAGTCTTATTCAATAAAAAAATCATTTGCGCAAGTCGTGTAGTAGTCATTTTCATGGCTACCGTAATTTATTATGTTTCCTTTGCCGGCGAATAAAATCTTAAATTCTTTCGACATGATGAAACACGAACTGGAGAAACAATTAGATGCGCTAGAAAAGAAAGGTGTCGACAGACGACATTTCTTTAAGTTATTAGCGGCGACAGGACTGATCGCGGGAGCTAATACCGGAAAAGCAAACGCTTTTTCAAGCAGCGCAAAAGGTAAAATCGTTATTATCGGTGGAGGAGCCGCTGGTATCAGTATGGCTGCCCGATTAAAACATTGGCTTGATGAACCGGATATCACCCTGATTGACCCCAGCGATCGTCAGTTTTATCAACCGGGATTCACTCTGATCGCCTCAGGTGTGTACCAACCGGAAGATGTTTGGAAGAAGCAAGAGGATTGTATGCCTAGCGGTATAAAATGGATAAAGGACTCGGTCGCCGCGGTTGATCCCGTATGGAATCAAGTAACGACCAAAAGTAACGGAAAGATTCCATACGACTTTTTAGTACTGACCCCGGGATTACAATGTAACTGGGAAAAAGTAGAGGGTATTACCCACGATACCTTGGGACAAGGAAACGCAAACTCTATTTACGATTTCGAAGGAGCCCAAAAGACATGGAAAGCTCTTCAAGAATTCGCTAAAAAAGGAGGCAAAGGTATTTATACCGATACCTATACAAAACATAAATGTGGTGGCGCCCCCAAAAAGATCTGTTTATTATCCGAGCATTACGCAAGGAAACAAGGGACACGCGACAAGCTGCAATTGAATTATTTTACCGCTTCGAAGGAACTATACGATATCCCGTATTTCACACCTCGCTTGCTAGAAATATATAATGAACGTAACATACCTATTAACTTGAATGTACGTGTAAAAGGTGTAGACACATCCGCGAAGCAAGTACATTTTGAGAAGATAGAGACAAAAGGCGAAGAAAAGATCGTAACGCCGTTCGTAGAGGATTACGATTTCTTACACTTCACCCCGCCTATGTCCGCTCCCGATTTCGTTCGTGATGCCGGATTAGGTTGGACAGAAGGTAAATTGGCCGCGGACGCATGGGTAATGGTCGATAAAGAGACCTTGGTACATAAGAAATACCAGAACATCGTTTCTCTGGGTGATGTAGCCGGTATCCCGACCAGTAAAACATCTGCCGCTATCCGTAAGCAAGTACCTATCGCCGCCAAGAACCTGATCGCGCTCATGGAAGGCAAAGAGCCGACCGAGAAATACAACGGTTATGCCGCTTGCCCGATCGTCACGGATTACGGCCATGTGTTGCTTTGTGAGTTTGACTACGAAAAGAAACCCGACATTTCATTCCCATTCTCGATGATCGATACATCAAAAGAGCAATGGCTTGCTTGGATCTTAAAGGTATATATTTTAAAACCGATGTATTTCAACGGAATGCTTAACGGTTACGCATAATATGAATAAAAAAAATCTATGAAATAAAACTCCCTATAATTTCGAATGCCAAACTACAAAGCCCCGGGTTTCAGTTGTACGAAACCGGGGTTTTTGATTTTTAACGAGTAGCCTTTTCCACTAAATAGACGATCGATTTATAGGATATCCCACTATTCATCGTCAAACCGATCTCGCACGTACGGCTATTGCTATATCCTTCCGTCGCCCCATGCAAGTTCGGTTTCAAGTAATGAAGACCGGAAGCGTTTAGTTCCGGATAGAAGAAACCACGATCGCCCGCCCAACCGCAACAAGTAACTTGAGCGGGAGAGACCACCCGGTTCGCGCATAAGCCCGCCAGTTCCACCAGCTTGTCTTGTACTCCCATCTTCGTTGTACTACAAGTAGAGTGTACCGCTACCGTAACCGGCAACTTAGTAAAGTTCAGACGATCACGCATAAAGTCATAGATAAACTCCACAGGTTCATATAATCGTAAACGTTTATCCAAGGTTTCCCTCATATGCAGCAAGCAAGGGCTCATGTCACACAAAATAGGCAAGCGGCCGTTATCGCTCGCTCGTAAAAGAGCCTCATTCAATTCCTTTGCCTTCTGCGCCGCTTGCTTCCGGAACCCTTTACTGCTAAAAGCCATGCCGCAACAAAGCTTACTTAGATTCTCAGGATAACGAATCGTAAAGTCCGCTCTTGTCAATAAAGCGATTGTTTGTTCCGTTACACTTACAAAATCCACATCTTCATAATCAGCTGAAGCTCCCATCGTGCGGGTAATACAAGACGGGAAATAAACCATTTCCATCCCATTCTCTACACCCGTCAGTTCCTTGAACTTTGACGCGCCAGAAGGTGTATGCCGAGTCCAAAGCGGGAATTTATGAGCGGAAGCCCTAAACAAGAATGAGGTAAATCTCTCGAATGCGTTATACCCCACCAGCTTTGAAAACACATGGGGCAGCTTAAGCAAAGGACGAAGCATACCCGTTACGGTTCCCATATTCCCGGCGATGCCCGAAGCGATAGCATTCGCCAAGGCACCATTCTCTTTCCACCGTAACTCTTTGATCAATAAACCGGTATTAATGCCAACCGGACATGCCGTAGCACATAGGCCATCGGTAGCGCAGGTAGCGTTACCTTTATAGTTAAAGGCTTTCTTGAGTTCTTTATATCGCTTAGAGTTTGTTTCCCCCTGTTCCGCCAAAGCCGATAATTCCCTATAGATCACGATACGTTGCCGGGGTGTCAATGTCACATGCCTTGACGGACATTGTATCTCACAAAAACCACACTCGATGCATTTATCGATCAGCTCATTCGCCAACGGTATTTGCTTTAAGTTCTTTATAAACACATCCGGGTCCCGATTTAAAAGGACACCCGGATTTAATATATTTTCCGGGTCAAAGAGCCTTTTGATCTTCCACATCAACTCATAAATCTCCTCACCCCATTCATCTTTAACAAATGGAGCCATATTTCGTCCCGTGCCATGCTCCGCTTTCAAGCTACCGTCGTAGTAAAGTACCACATCTACAAGGCTACGCATAAAAGAAGCGTAATGATCGATACCTTCCTGTGCGTTTATATCCGGAAAAATCGTGAAATGAACGTTTCCATCCAATAAATGTCCCCACATCACCGCATTTCCGTATCCATAATCCGACAAGACCCCACGCACTTGTTCCAAAGCCTCTCCTAAAACCTCTTCCCGGAAAGCGATATCTTCAATAATAGATACCGTACCCCGTGGCCGTCTTCCCGCAGCGGAAGTAAATAAACCGTTTCGTACCCGCCAATAAGTAGCGTAAAGCTTCGGATCGGTCGTAAATGATACCGGATATAAGGTCTGTATATCTGCTAGCCGCTCCTCTATATCCCGGAATTGGATTTGAAGTTCTTCTTCCGAATTAGAAGACGTGTCGATCAGCAACGCTACCGCATCCTCGGGTAAAGAATGTAATATCTCCGGCATCCCCGGTTCATCCTCTACCGCATGTAAGGCGTTTCTATCCATCAACTCGGCGGCGGACACTTTGCATTGGCGTAACGGGGCTATGGCTCTGCACGCCTCCATCAAAGAGGGGAAATAAATCAAGGCGGAAGCTTTTAAAGCCTCATCGGGGACTGTCTCGAAAGTAACCGAAGAAATAAACCCTAAGGTTCCTTCCGAGCCAACCATTAAATGCATGAGTATATCGTATGGATCGGTATAATCCAAGAAAGAGTTCATTCCATAACCGCATGTATTCTTCAACTCATATTTAGATAGAATCCGGTCTTCCATGTCTGGATTCAACAAGATCTCCAAACGGAAATTCATCAACTTCTCCAATAAGCCTATATGCGTTTGCATGAAATCCCTGCGACTCGCTAACGAAGAGGTATCCAAAAAGGCTCCATCCGCAAAGATAATCTCCATATCCCGGACCGTATTATAGGAGTTATGGATAATACCATAGCTAGAACCATTCGAGTTATTCGCTACGATCCCGCCGATACGTGCGGATTTGATGGAGGCAGGGCTAGGCCCTAGCTTACGGCCATAAGGTTTCAACCAGCGGTTCGCCTCTTCTCCAGTTATACCACAAGGGAATTTAGCCAAACTCCCATCTCCTGAAATCTTAACCTTTCCATAGTCAGGACTGATTTCCATCAATACAGAATCTGTAATAGTCTGGCCGGATAAAGAGGTCCCCCCAGCTTTAAAGGTTACAGATTTACCAGTCTTCTCACATTCAGCAAGAACACGTTTTACATCCTGCTCACAACTCACGATTTCAACTCGTTTGGGATTCAACCTGTAAATCCCGGCATCTGTTCCCTTCGCTAATGTAGTTAAAGCATCAGCATATACCTTTTTTATCTTCATAGTCTAATACCTTTATTTGTCTAGAAACGACATTTCAACAAAGATATGAAACCTTTAAGACAATCAGGGCATTTCTCTAAAATACCGGCATTACCGATTCCACAGCACCACTATTCTTTACATTTTCTTTATCAGCTGTGAAGCCGCAGCCTCCTAACATC
>ENA-UPSY01003339-UPSY01003339.1-human-gut-metagenome-genome-assembly--contig:-NODE-3339-length-11834-cov-30.859488_pt1 | contig 11834 bp, 8 predicted proteins | sample MGYA00250044_ERZ773365 | MGnify/ENA primary metagenome ERZ773365 (study PRJEB29103, sample SAMN06111932) | human gut metagenome | biome: human gut; feature: ankylosing spondylitis patient; material...
CACCTCCGTTGTTGTTTCCACAGGATTGCCGTCGGCATCCGTTGCAGTAGTTTCCGCCGACTTGAATACGGCGTTCACTGTATAAGTATACACGCTGTCCGAAAGCGAATAGCCGTCATAGGTGATCGAGGAGAACAAGTCCAGCCGTGTCAGGTTCGTCACAAATGTGGAAACATACTGGCTGTCCGTCGAACTTGCCGCAATGGAAAGGGTGCTGCCGTCATAGGAAAGTCCGGTGATCTCTGCCACCTGAATTTCTCCTCTGCCGGGGCTGACCGTTTTCTCACAGCCAACCAGCTTCTGCACCAGATCTTCGGAAAAGTTGTCGCAGATCTCCTGTGTCCCGTCAATGGTAGCCCGCACCTCAGTATAAACATCACCGGCAGTCCGCAGTATGCTGATGTCATTCGCCACAGCGTTGGCGTTGTTGATCTTTTCCATCAATGCGGTATCGTTTGCCTTGGTTTCCATTTCCGAAACCAGATTCTCTTGGGTGTGGACATAGATCCGTGCACCGGCATAACTGCCGCCCAGCAGCAGCACTGCCACTGTCCCCAGTATGCCGAAAAGGGCACCTTTTTTCATGGTGTTCTTTTTCGGTGCCACGACAAGAGGATACAGGTTAATATCCTTTTTTGGTAGTTTTGCCATTTTGGATTCCTCCTGTCCGATTTAGTCCGAATAACGTATCATACTGCCCAGCAGCACCGTGTACTCGCTGGGATTCATCTCCAGCGGAACAGTCAGTTCCGTAGGGAGAAACTCCGGAAATGTCCGCACATTTACACCGAAATTTTCCGCGAAGTGCGGGAAGATCTGCACAGCATCTTCCGGAAAGCCGCTCAGGTAAACGTCCGTAATATCAGAGCCGGTCTGTTCCGACTTGTTGAACTGGATAATGCTGTTGATATTCTGCCCCACTTCCCGTTCGAAGCCCTCATCGGTAGGGTCTGCCAGAATCCGGCTGCGGCGGGTCATGACGAAGTTGTCATTGGAAAACAGACACTGCATCAGCATATTCTTATCCAGAATGAACACGGCATAGGTTTTTCCCTGTAAAGATTTCAGCCGCTTCATCATTTTGATCAGACAGTTCTGCACCAGATCAATGACTTCCAGTTCGATCTTCGCCTCTTTGAACAGGCTGATATAGCTGGTGATGAACTCCTTGGTGGAAACCACCGCCAGAATACTACAGGAGCCGTCCGGATTTTTCGGGGTCACCACGGAATAATCCACCAGCATATTCTGAATTCCCTCAATATCCCGCAGTTCCCCGCGAATAAAACCGGGCACATTTTTCGGAGCGATCTGCGGAACTTTCAGAGGCTTTACAGTAATGGAACTGCCGTTTACCACCAGTGTCACGCCCTTTGCGGGCAGGTTGTACTTCTGCCACATTTCCGTCAGGGTATTCTGGAGAGAGTAGTTGTTCATGATAATGCCGTTCAGGATACAGCCTTCTTCCAGCGGTTCTTCATAGCAGTTTGCCACCTGCAATTTATTTTTCACACAGCTGCCCATCAGCACCTGTATCTTGCTGTTGGTAATATACACGTGTGCAGAAACATCTTTTTTCTTCACGGAAGTTCACCTCTTTTTCTCTTAGAACCGGTTCAGGAATCGTCCTGCGGTCTGTGCGAGCCACGAGAAGACCGCACCGGTGTTTTCGTCGATATTGCCGTACATGGAGTACATGGGAACGAGAACGGAAACCATAACGCCGGCAACGACAACACCCAGAATGACGATCATCAGCGGTTCGATAATGGACATCATGGACTTGATCGCGGCACTGGATTCATATTCGTAGTCGTCCGCGGTGGAAAGCAGCATTGCGTCCAGCTTACCGGTTTCTTCGCCGACCTTAATGGTATCGCCCAGCTTGCTGTCGAAGCCGTCCATTGCCATAATGGATTCCGACAGGGCGTTGCCCACGCGGATGCTCTTGATACAGTCGTCAAACTGGGAACGGAGATAGCTGTTGTTCACAGTGTCCCGCGAGATTTGCAGGGCGTTCAAAATGGAAAGTCCGCTGGTATACAGCGAAGCCAGCGTTCTGGAAAAGCTTGCCGTATAGACGATACGCACCAGATTGCCGATTTTGGGCAGGTGCACGATCATGCGGTCGATCACCAGACGGGAAGCCGGCGTTCGCATCAGCATGACAAAGACAACCACAATTGCCGCCACCACGCCGATCGCCACATACCAATAATGAGTAAGGAAATCGCTCATACCCATGAGGATCCGTGTCATCAGCGGCAGTTCCATATCGGTGAACATATCGCCGAACATGGGGAGAATAAACGTAAACATTACAATAATGACCAGCACCAGCAGAATGACCAGCACCAGCGGATACGCCAGAGCACCCTTGACCTGCGATTTGATACGCTGCTGTTTCTGGAAATGCTCGCCCATGTTGATAAACGTATCCCCGATCTTACCGCTTGCCTCGCCGGCACGCACCATACTGATGAGCAGTTCGGGGAACACCTTGCCCTGATCTGCCATTGCATCGGACAACGCCTTGCCGTGTTTCAGGTCGGTGGTGATGTCAGAGAAGCATTTTCTCGCAAACTTGGAAATGCTGGCACGATTGGAAATAATATTGAACGACTGGATCACCGAAACGCCCGCGTCCAGCAGGCTGCCCAGCTGGCGGCAAAAATCCGTCAGTTCCTTGGCTTTCAGCTTGGAGCCGAACGAAGTCTTGCTGGTCTGGGTGTAGTCCAGCAAGAACAGATCTTTCTTTTTCAGTTCGTTCAGCAGTGCCTCCGGATCGGAAGCAGCAAGCGTCCCACGCACCATTTTTCCGCTCATGGCTGTGGCACGATATTTGTAATTTGGCACTGTATTCACCTCTTTTTGGTGTGGTTTTTTTGCCTTCCTTGAAAAGAAAAGGGGAAAACGTCGCAGACGGTGGAGGGATTCTACTGAAATCTTTCCCTTTTGTTTCAGATTCCACGAGATAATCCCTCAGTCAGCCTGCGGCTGCCAGCTCAGCACAAGGCACGCCCTACGGGTGCCTTTTCAAGGGAGCCTTTTCTGCACCTTGAATTCTGCCTCCCTTGAAAAGGGAGGGGGACCGTCGCAGACGGTGGAGGGATTCTACTGAAATCTTTCCCTTTTGTTTCAGATTCCACGAGATAATCCCTCAGTCAGCCTATGGGTGCCTTTTCAAGGGAGCCTTTTTACTTTCTTCAACGATACACAGGATATTCGCCGATTCGTTCCTTTATTTTTTCTTCGATATACTGGCACGAATCATCAAAGTGTCTGTCAATCTCATCATTTGAAAATCGGATAACTTCCAGCCCGTACTGCTCCAGCACTTCCGTTCGAACGCTGTCATATTCCTCACCCTCCACGGTATAATGTTGAGAGCCGTCCAATTCGATTATCAGTTTTGCCTTACTGCAATAGAAATCAACAATGTACTGGTCTATCACGCGTTGCCGCCGCCACCGTGGAATACAAATTTTCAAATAATTATGCCACAACTGGCACTCTTGTTTTGTCATGTTTTTTCGAAGCATTCGAGCAGTATCGCACAATTTTTTATTGTAGCCAGTAAAATGATAGTCCTTTTCTTTTTCCATGGCAAAACCTTTCTGTTGAAAATGGGAGAGTTAGGGTTACACCTAAATCTATTATATTAAACAAAAGATTTCACAAAGAACCCCTCCACCAGCTTCGCTGGTCCCCCTCCCCTTTCAGGGGAGGTTTTAATCAGGCTCCCCTGAAAGGGGAGCTGTCACTGCAGGTGACTGAGGGGTAACTCCGTAAACCTTTTACATTATGCAAAAGATTTCACAAAGAACCCCTCCACCAGCTTCGCTGGTTCCCCTCCCCTTTCAGGGGAGGTTTCATCGAGCTCCCCTGAAAGGAGAGCTGGCAGCCGCAGGTGACTGAGGGGTGCTTCCGTGAAATCTGATACATGAAGCAAAAGATTCCACAAGAACCCCTCCACCAGCTTCGCTGGTCCCCCTCCCCTGAAAGGGGAGCTGGCAGCCGCAGGCTGACTGAGGGGTTTCCACACAATCTCTTCACAAATGTGAAAAAACCACGACAGAATGACAAAACCGCCGGAAACCAAACAAAGCACCCAGCACCCAATGTGCTGAATGCTTTGTTATTGTCTTAGATGTTAGAAGGGAAAGAAAATTTAAGATTTAGCTGCTGTAGCTCCTGTCTTCTTATCAGTATAACTACCTGTTGCATCAGCTTCATATTTGCTACCATTATAATGAACAGCAGTTGTACCATCATCATAAACCAAATCGACAACTTTAGCTTCGCCCGCTGTGGAAGAACCACTGCCACCAATTGTAACAGCAATTACAGTACCACCTTTCACTTCAGCCAAGGATTCAATTTCGTTCAACATTTTAGCACCGTCTGATGTTGTAGCAACATCGCCAGTAAATGTTAAGGTAACTGTATTACCAGAACCATTTCCAGTATATGTGCCTGCTGCAAATGCAGAAGAGGCAATAGTCTGTGCCGCCGACACGCAAGAAGCAGCCTCATTCTTTGCATTCGACTGTCTAGTCTGCTTAATATATCCAACTAAAGTCGGAACCAGTGCAGCGGCCAGAATTGCCATGATGACCAGAACGACGATCAGTTCGACGAGGGAGAAGCCCTTGCGGTTCTTTTTCTTTTTCTTCATTGCAGTGTTGAATACGTTCATCGGGGTTTTCATATTGGTTTCCACCTTTCAAATTTGATTTAGTAAAATAAAATAACCTTGTTCCCGAAATCCCCGCTTTCGCGTCTAGCCGGCATCGCGTCCGGAGTTTCAGGAGAATCAAACGAGAGTTCTTATCAACGTTCCCTCTCGTTGTTTGCAAGTTTATTATAGCACAATCTGGCGGTGTTGTCAATATCATTTGTGCATATTCTGCATCTGGAACAACAAACAAGCACACTTTTTGTGTATATCTACAGTACATCGGAAAAGTGGCAGAATTGCGTGGTTTTTTGTTTCCATTTTTTAGCCGATTTTGCACGATTCCGATAATGCGGCTCTGATTTTGATAAAATCGTGTCGAATTTCATATAAAACTATTTTGATTCTGGAGATTTCTCAAATGCAGTCGATTTTCCGCTTCAAAATGCAAACGAAAAATTACTCCCAACTTTTCCGCGAATTTGATACATTTTCTCTAAAAATCGTGTAACGCGTTACATTTCGCGGGAGTTGAGGGAAGAATGTTGCGGGGATTTTTTTATAGGCTTCCCTTTGTGTATTATAGGCTCCCCTTTAGGGCACCCGCAGGGCGTGCCTTGTGCTGAGCTGTCACCGCAGGTGACTGAGGGGTACTTCCGTAAACCTTTTACATCAAGCAAAAGATTTCACAGAACCCCTCCACCGTCTGACGACGGTTCCCCTCCCCTTTCAGGGGAGGTTTCATTCGGCTCCCCTGAAAGGGGAGCTGGCAAGCCGTAGGCTTGACTGAGGGGTAACTCCGTAAACCTTACACATCAAGCAAATGATTTCACGAAAGAGGCTCTCACCCATTCGCCCCACGCACTGCCAGGAACACCATAAATCCCGCCAGCACGACTACAGCCAGCACCAGCACCGGCGAGAACATCGCGGTGCGGCTTCGGGTTGCCTGCTTCTGGGTGGGATACGGCAGGGGCTGGCGGCGTTCGTATAGCAGCCAGAACAACACGCCCATGATCGAAAACGCCAGTACCGCCATACCAAACGGCATGATTCCCACATTGGCGACTTTCTCCGGCAGCTTCTCCTGTAGCAGTGACAGCACCATGCTGTTGGTATTCACTGCCATGTGTACCAATATGGACGGCAGCAGAGAGTTATGCCGTGCCACGATCTTCCCCAGAAACAGCCCCATGACGAAGCCCAGAATAAACTGCTGGAAATTGCCGTGCATCAGCCCGAACAGCAGGGCACTGGTGACGATTCCGAAGCGGACGCTGACCGCCGACAGGCTTTTCATCAGGAAGCCGCGGAACAGCAGTTCCTCGGTCACCGGAGCCAGCACACAGGTGTACAGCAATGCCAGCAGCATGGACTGGGTGCTTTGGAAATAGTCGAAAGATGCTTCCGGCAGTTCCAGATGCAGCAGCTTTGTCACCGCGTACAGCACCACGGAAAGCTGCTGCAATGCGAAGCCGATGCAGATGTACTGAAAGGCTTTCCAGCCGGAAAAATCCGTCGTCCGGAACAGTCCGCCCAGCGGCTGACGGATACGGCGGCAGCCCAGCCATGCCACCAGCGTGTTCATTCCCCCGAAGATCAGGCAGTGCAACGCCATGTAGATGCCCGATGATTCCATGGTGTGAATTGCTCCGGACTGGTCGCCGTTGAAGTAGGAAGCCGCCGTGCCGTCCATGCACAGCAGCAGCACCATGATCGTCAGCGGGAACAACAGCTGGCTGCCCATACAGCCCAGCAACGCCCCTGCTCCGGCGGTGTTCATCTGGCGGCGAATGCGGGAACGCTCCTCCCGTTCCGGAAACAGCGGGATATGAAAGTCCGGCAGCAGGATCTGCGGCAGAAACCGCCGGTAATCCGTCCGGTATGCGGCGTTTTCCAATGCATTTTCAAAAGGATTCTGCGGATCGATCTGCCCCGCAGTTTCCTCGGTATAGGGTTCGTTTGTCATGGGTTGACCTCCTTCGCGTTAAGGAAAGCTGTCACGCAGCTTTTCCTGAATATACAACAGTATACCATATTTTTCGGGAATTGTACAGAGGGCTTTCACAGTATTCACGAAAATCAATTTTCATGATAGCCTCCCCTGAAAGGGGAGGGGGACCGCCGTTAGGCGGTGGAGGGGTTTTTTCGTGAAATCTTTTTATGACGTTTTCAGCATAAGTGGAAACCCCTCAGTCAGTGCTACGCACTGCCAGCTCCCCTTTCAGGGGAGCTTACTTGTCAAGCTTCACAATTTTGCACAATTTAAATCAACATATTTTTGAAAATTGATTTCCGTGCACAGTATTGGAAAAAACGGCATACAAAAAGCGGACAGGTCGCCCCGTCCGCTTCGTTTCTTGATACATCATTTTGCTGATGCGTTTATTCATAGTCGAATACGTCGATCCAACGCATGAGGAAGTCCTTTTCCTCCGGCTTGTGCTTCACCAGCTGCGATGCTGCCACAATCGGCATCCACTGGGAAACGTACTGTCTTGCCACGTCGTTCATGTCGCAGAACATTTTCAGGTACAGCTCTGCCCAGTCGTCCTTCCCCTCCAGCTTGAACAGCAGGAATGTTCTGGCAGCGTCAGCACTGCCATTGCCCTGTGTGGCGTGGGACCAGTCGATAACGTGCAGTCTGCCGTCCTTGTCCACGATCACGTTGCTGGGGTGAAAATCCCCGTGGCAAACCTTGATGTGGTCATGCATGGCATTCAGACGGGTATGCAGGTCATAGCGGGTGGTCGCGTCCAGTCCGGACTGGCTGATCTTCCGGTTCATCTTGTCTTTCAGCTTCGTCAGCAGCGGCGAACGCTTGCTCTGGATCTCCTTTTGCAGCAGCACGAACTGTTCCATATAGTTGTGCATCTTGTCGGGGTGCTGTTCCATCATGGACTGGAGGGTTTCCCCTTCCACGAATTCCGTCACGATCGCCCACTTGCCGTCTGCTTTCCGCACTTCCAGCAGCTTCGGGATCCGCAGACCGGTTTCTTCTACTCTTGCCTGATTCAGTGCTTCATTCAGAATGTCGGACTTCAGATAGCCGTGTCCGAACACCTTTACGCGGGTATCGCCTTCCCGATAGCTGGTTTTCTCCAGCCCTTCCAATAACGGTTCCATCATTGATACGCTCCTTTCACAGTGGAATTATGCTTCAGCAGCTTCTGCCGGCACTTCGCCGTAGAACGCCTTGAGATACATTGCCTTGATCTCCGAGATCAGCGGATAACGGGGATTTGCTCCGGTGCACTGGTCATCGAATGCCTGTTCGCACATGTCGTCCAGTGTCGCGAGGAATGCTTCTTCGGTCACGCCGTAGTCGCGAATGGTTTTTTTGATGCCCACCCGTGCTTTCAGTTCCTCAATCTTCACAAGAAAGTTTTCGAATACTTCTTCGTCCGTGCTGCCGTTCACGCCCACGAATCTTGCACACTCGCAATAGCGGGGCAGAGCGTTCGGGTACGGATACTGGGAGAAAGTGCCCATTTTCTGGGGAGCATCTGCAATGTTATACCGCATAATATCGGTGATCAGCAGAGCATTTGCCACGCCATGAGGCAGGTGGTGGAATGCACCCAGCTTATGTGCCATAGAGTGGCACACACCCAGAAAGGCATTGGCAAACGCCATACCTGCCATGGTGGAAGCATTCGCCATCTTTTCCCGTGCCACCGGTGCATGTTCGCCATTTTCGTAGCACTCCGGCAGATAGGTGAAGATGTTCTTCAGTGCTTTCAGTGCCAGACCGTCGGTGAAATCGGTTGCCATTACCGAGGCATATGCTTCCAGTGCGTGTACCATGGCATCGATACCGGAAGCCGCAGTCAGGCCACGGGGCTGGGACATCATCAGGTCAGTGTCAATGATCGCCATGTTCGGCAGCAGCTGATAGTCTGCCAGCGGATACTTGGCACCGGTCGCCTCATCGGTAATCACCGCAAACGGTGTCACTTCCGAACCAGTACCGGAGGAAGTCGGCACTGCAATGAAATATGCCTTTTCGCCCATTTCAGGGAACTCATAGGTTCTCTTGCGAATGTCGAGAAACCGCATTGCCATGTCTGCAAAGTCTGCATCGGGATGTTCATACAGCACCCACATGATCTTTGCTGCGTCCATTGCGGAGCCGCCGCCCAGTGCAATGATCACGTCCGGCTGGAACGACCGCATCAGTTCCGCACCCTCCTTGGCACACGCCAGTGTGGGATCGGACTGTACATCAGAGAATACCTGATACGGAATGCCCATTTTCTGCAGCGGTTCCGTAATGCAGCTCATCTTGCCGCTTTTGAACAGGAATTCATCTGTTACCAGAAATGCACGCTTCCGGTGCAGGACTTCTTCGATCTCACGCAGAGCCACCGGCAGGCAGCCTTTTTTGAAGTACACCTTTTGCGGTGTGCGGAACCACAGCATATTTTCTCTCCTCTCAGCGACAGTCTTGATATTCAGCAGGTGCTTGACACCGACATTTTCCGAAACCGAGTTGCCGCCCCAAGAGCCGCAGCCCAGCGTCAGGGACGGTGCAAGGTTAAAGTTGTACAAGTCGCCGATACCGCCGTGAGAGGACGGGGTATTGATCACAATACGGCACGCTTTCATACGTGCTGCAAACTGGTCGATCTTTTCTCTGTGGTTGACTTCATCCACATAGAGCGAAGCCGTATGACCGTAGCCGCCGTCCCTGATCAGCTGGTCGGCATATGCTACAGCCTGTTCAAAATTCTCCGAGCGATACATTGCCAGCACCGGAGAGAGTTTTTCATGTGCAAATTCTTCGCTGATGTCCACCGAGGTCACTTCCCCGATCAGCACCCGCGTTTCCTGTGGGATCGTCACGCCGGCGAGTCCGGCAATGGCAGCCGCCCGCTGTCCTACGATCTTGCTGTTCAGTGCTCCATTGATGAGAATGGTCTTTCTTACCTTTTCGGTTTCCTCCGGTGTGAGGAAATAGCAGCCACGCTTCTGGAATTCTTTCCGGACAGTGTCATAGATGCCGGTATCCACGATGACCGACTGCTCCGAAGCACAGATCATGCCGTTGTCGAATGTCTTTGAGTGTACGATCGAGTTGACTGCTTTCTGAATATCCGCAGAAGCGTCAATGACTGCCGGTGTGTTGCCGGCACCAACGCCCAGTGCCGGTTTTCCGCTGGAATACGCCGCACGAACCATGCCCGGACCGCCGGTAGCCAGAATAATATCTGCCTCCTGCATCAGGGTATTGGTCATTTCCAAAGACGGCACATCGATCCAGCCGATGATATTTTCCGGTGCACCAGCCTTGACTGCTGCGTCCAGTACGATCTTTGCCGCAGCGATCGTGCTCTTTTTTGCACGGGGGTGGGGCGAAATGATGATCGCATTTCTGGTTTTCAGGCAGATCAACGACTTAAAAATCGCGGTAGAGGTGGGGTTGGTGGTGGGAATGACCGCAGCCACTACCCCGATCGGTTCTGCGATCCGCATGGTGCCATAAGCGGGATCCTGTTCGATAATGCCACAGGTTTTGGTGTGCTTATAGGCGTTGTAGATATACTCGGCGGCATAGTTGTTCTTGATCACCTTGTCTTCTACCACACCCATACCAGTTTCTTCCACAGCCATTTTTGCCAGCGGCAGTCTGGCATGATTGGCCGCCAGAGCCGCTGCCTGGAAGATCCGGTCTACCTGTTCCTGCGAGAACGTTGCAAACTGTTCCTGTGCACGACGCACTTCCTCCAGCTTGCGTTCCAACGCCGGAACGCCATCCACTAACGGTCGATTGTTTTCTGTTTGATTCATTCAAATACTCCTTTTTTGGGAAACGCCGAAACAGTCCGGTGCTCCTCAGGGTAGAAGAATCCCCTGAGGCGGCTGTTTGCATCCAAAGATACGAAACAAGTCCTGAGATTTCCAAAGCGTGAGAGATTTGTGGAAAGTACAGCAGCATTTCTTATGCGGACTGTACCGGTCGGTTCCATTGAATCATGGACGGTTTTTCTTCTGTGACAATGATGTCCATAGATCCCCATCTGTGACACCTTTGTCACTGCTATTATAGCATATTTCCCGTCCTCTCGTCAAGCCACAGATTGTTCACCGATTTCCGCCCGCAGCCGTCCCCCTGTTCCCGACAGGTATCGCATGGAAAACATGCTATACTCTTGAAAGAGGTGATGAACAGTGCCCACGATCTATCTGGACGTTCTGCTGCTGCAGAGCCTCTATGTCAACTATTTTTTGCTGCGTGCTGCGGCAAAACTGACGCATACGCCTTTGCACTGGATACGGTGCGGACTGGCAGCGGCGGGGAGCAGCCTGTTTTCCCTGTTGATCCTGCTGCCGCCCTTGCCGGCATGGTTTCAGCTGGTGTGTAAGCTTCTGGCAGCTGCTCTGTCCGTGACAATGGCGTTCGGTCTGCATCGGGAGAGTTTCTTCCGCCAGTGGGGCTGTTTTTTTCTCTGCAACTTTCTGCTGGCGGGGGCGATTCTCGGCATCGGCAGTCTGACGCAAAAGGGCTTTGCCACATGGGGGAACAGCTGCTGTTATCTGGATTTTTCCCTGTTTCAGCTGATTCTATTCACTGCTGCGGCATATTCTCTGCTGCATCTCTGCACCCTGCTCCGCGGCAGGAAACGCCACACCGACAGCCGGTTTCAGGTCTTTCTGCGGCTGGGCGAACGCCGCTTGATGCTGGACGGACTTGCCGACACCGGAAACAACCTCACCGACACCTTTTCCGGTACGCCGGTCATTGTATGCAGTGCTGCCGCACTGGAGCCGCTGCTTGCCGGCACACCGGTGGAACAGCTTCGCGGCTACCGGCTGGTGCCCTGTACCACAGTGACCGCAGAGGGACTGGTTCCCCTGTTCCGACCGGACGAGATCTGTATCCGCAACCTCTCCACGGAGAAAAGCCGCAGCGTACACGCCATGGTCGGCATTGCCGGCACGCAGCCAAGTGCCATTTTTCACCCTATGCTCATGGAATGAAAGGAGATTTTTTCTATGACCATCGATTTTCCGAAGTTCCGGAAACTGCTCTGCCATTTGCGGGAACTGCTGTCCGGTCCCTGCCGCATCGACTACATCAACGGCTCTGACACCTTTCCCCCGCCGCTGTCCAAGGAGGAGGAACAGGAAGTGTTCGCCCAGCTGCATGCCGGCA
>ENA-UPSY01003345-UPSY01003345.1-human-gut-metagenome-genome-assembly--contig:-NODE-3345-length-11818-cov-3.771740_pt1 | contig 11818 bp, 9 predicted proteins | sample MGYA00250044_ERZ773365 | MGnify/ENA primary metagenome ERZ773365 (study PRJEB29103, sample SAMN06111932) | human gut metagenome | biome: human gut; feature: ankylosing spondylitis patient; material...
ATCTACACTCTTTCCCTACACGACGCTCTTCCGATCTGATCCAGTGGTACCCGGACGAAGCCGCCGCAAAGGCAAAACTTGCCCAGCTGGAAGAACTGGGCGACGGCAAGCAGTATCTGGTAGATTTTTCTCTCAAGCGGGAGAACCCTTCCAGTGCAGAGAACTTCGGCAATTCCAATCCGGTCCAGCTCCGCTCCTGAAAACATCACCTTAAAGCGAAAGGAAATTTTGCAGCATGCAGCTTTCTGAGATCGAGCGCGAACAGCTTTATGCCATCGTTGAAAAATACGATCATCACCCGGATGTGCAGCGGATGCGGGAGTACATCCAGCACGGCTCTGTCACCACCTACCAGCATTGCAAGAATGTGGCGCTGGTGAGCTTCTGGCTCAACCGCCGTCTGCATCTGCACGCTGACGAGACCTCGCTGGCAGTGGGTGCCCTGCTGCATGATTTTTATCTGTACGACTGGCACACCACCGGTACCTTTCACGGCCTGCGCCGCCTGTTTGAGATGCACGGCTTCTCCCATCCGGGTTATGCCTGCGTCAATGCAAAGCGGGTGTTCAGCATTACCAGAAAGGAACAGAGCATCATTGCAAGCCACATGTGGCCGCTGACCTTCCGTCATGTGCCCACCTGCCGCGAAGCAGTCATCGTCTGTCTGGCCGATAAGTACTGCGCCGTGGTGGAAAGCATGTTCCAGCGTTCCCGCGCCGGTGCCGTGGTGGACGGCAGCGTGGACATCGACGGCGAAGAGTGGTAAGCCTGTTTTTACCTTTATCATTTTGGACAAAAAAGAACTCCGCACCTCAGGGCGCGGAGTTCTTTTGCATCTTACAGCTTTTTATAGCCTTCCGGTTCATTGGCGGCAGCGCGGTATTCCATTAAGAATGTGTCCAGCCAGCGGCCGTGACAGTCGCGGGCAATGCGTTCCCGGCGGCCCACTAAGCGAAAGCCGCATTTTGTGTGCAGGGCGCGGCTGGCAGCGTTGTCCTGCAGCACGGTGGACTGCAGTGTCCAGTAGCCGGCCTTTTCTGCCTGATGGCACAGCTCGGTCAGCAGGTGATAGCCAAGGCCATGGCCCCGGAACTGCTCACCCACGTAAATACTCACCTCGGCAACGCCGCGGTAGCACCAGCGCGGGTCCACCCGGCGCAACGCCGTCCACCCGGCAATCACGCCGTCGGCCAGCAGTACCAGTCGACATTCTTTTGCGTGGGAAGCATCCCACGCAGAATACGGCGGACAGGTGGTCTGAAAAGTGGCATGTTCTGTAGCAATGCCCTCCAAATAAATTCTGGAAACAGCGCTCCAGTCTTCCGGCTCCATGGGCCGGATCTCGATTTTGCTCATATTTCGATCCCGGCGGAAAGTGCATAGCTTTCCGCGCCCTCAACTCTCAAAAATATCCGGCTCCAGTATAGCAGAATTTGCGGTGCGGTACAAGCGCCGTACTGCACAGAAATTTCTTTGACAAGCGGAAGGTTTGTGATACAATAAATCATAACAAAGAAAAGCACGGCAGGATACGCCGCTGCAGAATGGAGGATGTCCCAAAATGAAGTGGATCAGAACGATGGTGTGCGCGCTGGGAATGCTGGCGTGCGTATCGCTTTCGGCATTTGCTGCAGAGTACGGCGAGCCGAACATCACAACAAAGACGACCATGAAGGAGCTGCGGGAGAACCCCAGCATCAAAGGCTCCGGCTACTATACCTACTGCAACGAATGGATCGAGGGCAGCACGCAGTACGATGATACGCCCATTGAGGGCTATGTAAGCTACGCGGCTGCCGAGGATGCCGCCGAAGGCATGAACCTTGTGATCGAAAACTACAACAGGGGCGTACAGATCACATGGCAGGTGTATACCCCGGAAGAAATTGCGGAAAATTCTTCTCTGGGCATGGTGCAGCTGTATTATTTCCCGGCTAAAACAGCCAACGCAAAGTACGCCATCGTGGTGCCCGGCAACGGCGGCAACACCACCGCAGAGCTGAACGAGGGTGCATCCATTGCCAACCAGCTGCACGAGCTGGGCTATGCGGCTTTTGTGCTGCGGTACCGCTCTTTCCTGAATGCATCCGACAATGCGCCATTGTACGATATTGCCAATGCCGTAAAGTACCTGACCGAAAATGCAGATCAGTTTGGCGTTCAGCGCGAAAACTATGCGCTGATGGGCTTTTCTTCCGGCGGACACATCGTGGGCCTGATCGGCTCAGACAACGAAAAGTTCGGCTATAAGGCATTTGGCCTCCCACAGCCTGCAGCGCTGCTGCTGGGTTACCCCATCAACGATTTCTTTGAGGTGAAGCCGCTATATCAGCTGGCCATTGACCCGCTGGTGCTTGGCTGGCGTTACTACTGGACCGATATTTCGGATGTGGTGAACGAAAACTTTACCCCTACCTATTTCTTCTACGGCAAAAATGATCTTTATATGCAGCGCATGTGCTACTCCCAGCAGGGGCCGCTGCTGGAGCGCAAGCTCCGGGAGAGCGGGGCTGTTTATGAGTGCCATGTGTACGAGGACGCACCCCACGCCATTGGCCCGGGCCGCCACACCGATGCGGACGGCTGGATCCTGCAGGCAACGGAATTCTGGGAAAAACAGTGCAAATAAAGAGATAAATGGGGGATTGCTGTGAGAAAACGATTGCGCACGGTGATGTTTGGTATTGGCCTGATGATCCTGCTGGCACAGCCGGCGTTTGCGGAGGAGCTTGGTCAGGCCAACATCACACCGCGCACCAAAATGGCAGAGATCCGCTCCAACCCCAGCATTGTGGGTGCGGGCATCTACACCTACTCGCTGGATCAGGACCGTGTGCTGGACCGGATGTACTGGGACGCGCAGCCGCTGAGCCGCCTTTCCAATCACTGGACGGCACAGGATGCGGCGGATGGACTGAACTATCTGATCCGCACCTATAACGCTGGGCAGCGGGTGACCTTCCCGCTTTATACGGCGGAGGAGATCGCGCAGGATACCAGCCGGGACGGTGTGGAACTGTATTATCTGCCGGCAGAAGGGGCGCAGGCGAACCAGAAATATGCGCTGGTGATCGGCGGTAATGCGATTGTGGTCAGTGCGGAGATCCGCGAGGGCATTTCCACTGCATGGAACCTGCACGAAATGGGCTATCCGGTGTTCGTGCTGCGCTACCGCATCGGCATGAAGGCTTCCAACAATGCGCCGCTGCAGGATGTGGTCCGCGCGGTGCAATACATCACGGAACATGCAGGACAGTTTGGCGTGCAGGCGGAGGATTATGCCATTGTAAGCTATTCCTCAGGCGGGCAGATCGCCGGACTGTTCGGCACCGACGCGGTGGGCTACAAAAATTACGGCCTGCCAAAGCCCGGTGCCATGCTGCTGGGCTACCCGGTAAACACCTTTCTGGAGTTCAAACCGGTCTATAATATCCTGCTGGACCCCGGCGTGTGCAAGCAGCGGTATTATAAAATGACATTGTCTGATTACATCACACCGGATTACCCGCCTACCTATCACTGGTACGGCAAAAACGACATGACCCTTATGACCATGTGCTGGTCGGCGCAGGGGCCTGTGCTGGAAAAGGCACTGGCCCGCAACCATGTGACGCATATCTACCATGTGTATGATGATGCTCCCCATGCAGTGGCCGCAGGCAAGGGCACCGATGCAGAGGGCTGGCTGAATGAAGCAGTTGCCTTCTGGGAGGAACAGGTCGGCTGAAAAGGAGATGTTGAGTTGAAACACAGGATATGCACCGCAGCAGCCTGTATCTGTCTGCTGCTGATGATGGCGCTGCCCGCATTTGCAGCAGAGTATGGCGAGCCGGATATCACGCCGCAGACCACCATGGGCGAGATCCGCTCGAACCCCAGCATCCTTGGCGCAGGCGTTTGGACCTATTCCAAGGAGCAGAACCTGCCCGGCACCGAGGACTGGTGCAATGACCAGACGCTGGAAAAATATGTGAGCAGCCATGTGGCACAGGATTGTGCCGATGGTCTGAACCTGCTCATCCGCAATTACAATGCGGGCGTGCAGATCACCTATAAGCTCTACTCGGAGCAGGAGATCGCCGAGGACAGCTCCCGCAACAATGTGGAGTTCTATTACTACCCGGCCAGCACGCCGGATGCAAAGTATGCGCTGGTGCTCTCCGGCAACATCTTCAACCGCACGGCGGAGTTAAAGGAGTGCATCTCCACAGCTTACCAGCTGCACCAGAAAGGCTATGCGGTGTTCGTGATGCGCTACCGCGCCTACCCGGACAACGACAACAACGGACCCATAGAGGACATTGCACGGGCGGTGAAGTACATCATCGGCCACGCACAGCAGTTCGGCGTGCAGACGGAAAGCTACGCCCTGATCGGCTATTCTTCCGGCGGACATCTGGCGGGCCTGTTTGCATCGGACGCTCTGGGCTATAAAAACTATGGCCTGCCCAAGCCCGGCGCAGTGATCCTGGCGTATCCCATCGTGCAGTTTTCCGAGATCACACCGATCTACCGTGTGGGCATCGACCCCTTTGTGTGCGGCCGGTTCTACTATGAATACAGCCTTGCCGACCTGATCACAGAGGACTATCCGCCGGTGTACTTCTGGTATGGCAGGGATGACCTGACCTTGAACCTGCTGTGCTGGCCGCTGCAGGGGCCGGCCCTCAGCAAGGCACTGGCCGCGCATGGCGTACCTTACAAAGAAGTGGTATATGACCACGCAGCCCATGGCATCGGCCTTGGCCGCGGCACGGCTGCGGATGGCTGGCTGGACGAAGCCGCTGCCTTCTGGAAAGAACAGACAAAATAATATAAAGTACGCAGATCCGGGCTTTGCAGCTGCACAGCCCGGATTTTGCAATAGGAGACATTATGGAATTTTTAGCGTTTCTTTACACGGTGCTTCTGGTGGCCATCTGCCTGATGATGGCCCTGCTGCTGTACCGCTCGGCAAAGCCTGCCGCAAACCGGGACGATGCAGAACGGAAGGAATGGCTGCGTCAGCAGCTGGAAGCGCAGAACCGCCAGATGGACGCGAAGCTGGCAGAGATGGCGCAGCAGAACCTTGCCGCTATGGGCCACATCGGTGAGACGCTGCAGGCTTCGGTGCAGAGTATGAGCACCGCCCTTGCCGCAGGGCAGGGTACCCAACAGCAGACCATGGAGCAGCGCCTGCAGGGGCTGGAAGCCTCCAACGCCCGCAAGCTGGAAGAGATGCGCCGCACCCTTGCCGAGGGCATGACTGCCCTGCAGGCCCAGAACGCCCAGAAGCTGGACGAGATCCGCCATACGGTGGACGAACAGCTGCAGGATGCGTTGCAGAAGCGGGTGACCGAAAGCTTCAAGGCGGTGAACGACCAGCTGGAACAGGTGTACAAGGGTCTTGGCGAAATGCAGAACCTTGCCGCTGATGTGGGCGGGCTGAAACAGGTGCTTTCCGGTGTGAAGACCCGCGGCATCCTGGGCGAGATCCAGCTGGGAGCCATTCTGGAAGAGATCCTTGCCCCGGAACAGTACGACACCAACGTGGCCACCATTCCGGGCAGCACCCAGCGGGTGGAGTACGCCATCCGGATGCCCGGCGCGGACGGCGGCACGGTGTGGCTGCCCATCGACTCCAAGTTCCCCGGCGACACCTATGCCCATTTACAGGATGCGCAGGCATCCGGCGACGCACAGGCCGTGGAGAACGCCCGCCACGCATTGGAGCTGGTGCTGCGGGCCGAGGCCAAGGACATCCGGGAAAAATATGTGGAGCCGCCCTATACCACGGCCTTCGGCATCCTGTTCCTGCCCTTCGAGGGTTTGTATGCCGAGGTGGTGAACGCGGGCCTGCTGGAAGTGCTGCAGCGGGACTATCAGGTGAACATTGCAGGCCCCAGCACCATGGCGGCGCTGCTCAACAGCCTGCAGATGGGCTTCAAGACCCTTGCCATCCAGAGGCGCTCCGGTGAGGTATGGCAGCTGCTGGGTGCGGTGAAGACCGAATTTGACAAGTTCGGGCAGGGGCTTTCCAAGATGCAGCAGCGCCTGCGCCAGACCGACGAAGAGCTGGATAATCTCATTGGCGTGCGCAGCCGTGCCATCAGCCGCAAGCTGCGCGCGGTGCAGACCATGGACGAAAGCGCTGCTGCCGCTCTGCTGGAACTGGATGCTGAGCCGGGCAGGCCGGTAACGGCAAAGCTGCCGGAGAATGGGGAAGAGCTCTGATGTGCAGAATATTCCCACGTTATCCCTTGCGATTTTTCTGACGATGTGGTATGATAGGAACTGTTCTCAGAAACAATCGCCGCAGAAACGCGGCACTGCATAAAAATATAAATAAGGAGACCGAGCATTATGAGCGTAAACAAGATCAGTGAAGCCATTTTGGGCGTTGGCGTGGATGATACCACCATCGACCTGTTCGAGAGCCAGTATCCGGTGCCCACCGGCGTGAGCTATAATTCCTATGTCATTCTGGACGAAAAGACCGCCGTTCTGGACACGGTGGATGCCCGCGCTACCGAGCCGTGGCTGGAAAACCTGACCGAAGCTCTGGCAGGCCGTAAGCCGGATTATCTGGTGGTCTCCCACATGGAGCCGGACCACGGTGCCAACATTGCAAAGCTGGCGGCACTCTATCCGGAGATGCAGGTGGTGGGCAACGCCAAGACTTTCCTGTATATGGATCAGTTCTTTGGCGCTGATGCTGTGGCAAAGGAGCGCCGTGTAGTGGTGAAGGACGGCGAGAGCCTTTCTCTCGGTGCACATACCCTGACCTTTGTGTTTGCCCCCATGGTGCACTGGCCGGAGGTCATGGTCAGCTATGAATCCACCGAAAAGGTGCTGTTCTCCGCGGATGGCTTCGGTCGCTTTGGCGCTGTGGCAAAGTTTGACGAAAAGGCCGACTGGGCCAGCGAAGCCCGCCGCTACTACCTGAACATCGTGGGGAAATACGGCCCGCAGGTGCAGGCGCTGCTGAAAAAGGCTGCGGCTCTGGACATCCAGACCATTTGCCCGCTGCACGGCCCGGTGCTGACCGGAGATCTGGGCAAGTACCTGAACTACTACGACATCTGGTCCAGCTACAAGCCCGAGGAGCCGGAAAAGATCCTTGTGGCAAGTGCTTCCATCCACGGCCACACCCGTGCAGCAGCCCACCTCATGGCCGAAAAGCTGCGTGCAAAGGGCGCAAAGGTCGTGGAGATGGACCTGACCCGCACGGATGTGTCCTATGCCGTCACCGAAGCCTTCCGCTGCGGAAAGATCGTGCTGGCCTGCGCCACCTACGACGGCTTCCTCTTCCCGCCGATGGAAAATCTGCTGACCCACCTCAAGACCAAGAGCTTCCAGAACCGCACGGTGGGTCTGATGGAGAATGGCACATGGGCACCCATGGCCGCAAAGCTCATGCGCGCCGAGCTGGAAAGCATGAAGAACATCGCCGTGTGTGATACTGTGGTCACCATCCGCAGTGCTGCCAATGCTGCTGCCGAAGCGCAGATGGATGCACTGGCTGCAGAAATCGTGGCAAAATAAAGCACTCTGGAAAAAACGCAAGATCCTCTGCCGACTGCCCGGCAGGGGATTTTTTTATTGAACCATGTGGAAGAGTTTGATATACTGAAAAGCAGAAGTTTATGGATGGAGGAATATCATGTCTGTAGAAATAAAAGCGGATATCAGACACTGGCTGCGGGAGTTGGATAAGAAATATTTCTTTGTGATGCTGGGCTTTGCGGTGATGGTCTATTTTCCGCTGATCAGCTTGAAGCTGACGAACACAGTGGATGGTCTGTGGACAACGGCTGAGTACATGGCGGGAGCATGGGAGCTTTCCAATGGGCGATGGTTCTGGCTGGTGACCAGTTTTCTGCGTTTCAGTCTGCAGCTAGAACCCATCAATGCGGTGGTATGCTTGGTGCTGGTTTCTCTTGGAGTCACCAGGCTTCATATGCTCTTCAAACCGGCATGGATAAGAACATCCTGCATTGACTGGCTCGCAGGTTTATGCTATGTTTCCAATGTTGTGGTCGGGTGCTATCTTTCGTTTCACTTCATTGCACCGGAGTACGGATTTTCGTTTTTCTTTGCAATGCTGGCTACAGAGCACGTGATCCGGGGAAAATCAGCCGTAAGCAGCATTGTGCCGGCAGCGGTGCTTTTGGCACTGAGCCTTGGCCTGTACCAGACGAACCTTGCCTGTTTCTGTCTGGTGCTGCTGGCCTATTTTCTCCTACTACTTTTCCAGAATGGAGAAAAACAAAAGATTCGGGAATATATTTGCAAAAGCCTGGCAAGTGCTGCATCCGGCGCAGTGCTGTATCTGCTGATCTTAAAGATTACACTGTGGGCGACGGGAACGGCGATGGCCGATTACCAGGGTGGTGCAGATATTTCAGTGTCTGGAATTCTGAAAAATCTTCCTTCCAGCGTTGAAAAGTGCTATGAGCTTTTTTATCGGTATTTCTTTGGTACCCTTGTAAAACACAATACGCTGCAGGAAACTGCAGTTGTATTTGCTTTGATTTTTTGTGTGGTGGGTGCCGCGCTTGCGTGCAGACTGGTTCGGCTCATACGCCGGAAAGATTGGGAAAACACTTTCTATGGCACAGCAGCGCTGCTGGTGCTGCCCATGATGTGCACGGTATTTATGGTGGCAACCTCGCAGGCGTCGTTTTATATTCCCATGTCCGGAGGTCTGGCCTTGTTCCTGCCGGTCTGTTTCTGGCTATTGGACAGCAGCCGGGAGGGAAAAACAGCCTGTGATGCGTTCCGCAAATGCTGGAATAAAGCAGAAAAAGCACTGATCCTGCTTACGGCGGCTGCTGTCGTTTACGGGAGCGTATTCATGTCGGCGGTCGATCAGCAGGCGATGTATGAGGGACGCAAGGCAACAAAACAAATCGCGGACCTTGTGGCCGGTGAGCTGGTGGCAGAGGGCTATTATGATTTGCCGGAAAAACTGCCAGTGATGCTGGTAGGCCGCCCCAGTGCAAGCCCGCTGTTCCGGACACATGTTATCTACTGGGATGCAAACGACTACGCACAGGTGGGCCTTTTCGAAAAAGAAAATGCCGCCACAATGCGCTATTCATGGAATGCGGTGTTTCGTGACCTCACACCGATGCAGTTGGAGCTGTGCAGTGATGAGGTATATGACGAACTGATCCGGACAGAAGAAATCAAACGAATGCCGACATTCCCTGAGAAAGGCTCCATGCAGGAAATGGACGGCGTATATGTGATCAAAATTTCAGAGGATTATCTGATCGATGAATAACAAATGAGCCTGAGAACATAAAACGGGACAGATGGAGAAAATAACGATGAAAGAAAAAATCGATGTACAGAAACCGGACGACCTTGGGCTGGATATATCGGATCTAAGATATTTTCTGGTGATGCTGCTGTTTTCGGCGGTAGTGTTTTTCCTGCTGATCAGCCAGCGGCTGACCAATACATTTGACGGATTGTGGAACAATACATGGTTCTTCGGCGGCTATTGGCAGGTAGTCACGGGCCGATGGCTCTGGCCGGTGATCGATGCGCTGCGGTTTGGCATCCAGACGGAACCTTTCAATTCATTGCTGACGCTTTCCATGTCGGCGCTGGCTGTTACCCTGCTTCGGAAGTTTTTTACAGAGAAGGATTCTGTCGTGACCTATCTGGCGGGTATGGCTGTTCTGGCCAGCACGGTCACTGAAATACAGCTGTCATATCGGTTTCAGTCGCCGGTGTTTGGCTGCTCATTTTTGTTTTCTGTTCTGGCGGCAGAGCGTGTGGTTCGTGCCGCAGATTTTAGAAAAGCGGTCGTACAGGGAGCACTGCTTCTGGTCATGAGCCTTGCGTGCTATCAGACGAGCCTTGATAACTTTTGTCTGCTCCTGCTGACATATCTTCTGCTGCTTCTGTTCCGCAATGTGGACAGAGAAAAGGTCCATGCCCACATTGGAAGAAGTCTTTGCAGCGCAGCTGCAGGAATGGTTTTGTATTTCCTGCTCACAAAGCTGATCGTATGGGCATGTGGATGGCAGATGGCAAGTTATAATGGAGGAGCGGATGTTTCGGTACTTTCTATACTGAAAAATCTGCCCAATGCCATTGCAGAGACCTACCAACTGTTTGGAGCTTACTTTTTTCAGAATTACTATCGGCATAACATTCTGCAGCCGGTGGGCTTTTTCGTTTTGGTATTTCTGGCGCTGAGCATCGAACTGCTGAACCGTTTCAGAAAAATGCTTCACCAGAAAAATTGGGAATATATCCTTCTGGGAGTGGCAGCGCTGATCGTTTTGCCCATCATGTGCAATGCCATCATGCTGATCACAAGCGAGGCGGTCTGGCTTTTGCAGATGGGCGAAGGATTGAATCTGTTCGTGCCGGTATGTCTGCTGCTGCTTGAAGGGACGCGCACAAATCAGCCTATGGTAAAAAAGTATGTACGTGCTGCCCGGACAGGGGCTGTAGTACTTGCGGTTTTGGTCGTCTATGGCAATGTCTGCTCTGCCGTGATCGATCAGGAAGCTATGTATGAGGGAAGAAAAACACTCAAGAGCATGTCGGATCACATCGCGGACGACCTGATGAGCAGCGGATATTTTGACGATAACGAGCAGCTGCCGGTACTGTTTGTGGGCAGACCCAGCTCGAACTCCAGTTTTATGAAGAGGGAGTATTACCTCTATGCAAATCCGTATGCGCAGATGGGCCGCTTCTGGCTGAACGATTACTCGGCCAGAGCGTCTTGGAAAGCGGTTTTCAGGGATATTACTCCGGCAAAACTCAAGCATTGCTCGGTAGAACAGTATGGGGAACTGTACAGCAGAACAGAGCTGGAACAGATGCCAGTCTATCCGCAGGAAGGATATATCCAGCAGATCGACGGTGTGGTCGTGGTAAAAATTTCAGATGATTACAAAGTTGATAAAGAGTTTGCGCCACTAATCGACCTGGGAGAATTGTTTCAGCTCATAATGGATGACATAAACGATTCATAATGGCTGCGGCTTTGTGAAAAAACCTCCACCGAACGCGATTTTTGCGGAAAGTGACTGCACAGCCCTTGCAAACTTCCGCGAAATGTGGTAGTATACATACGGTTATAAACCTGAATACTCCCAAACGCAGCGACGGAGAGAGTAGGCATGGCGTACACGGCAAAGAGAGAAGCTTCACCGGCTGAGAGGGCTTCCGGGTGTATCTGTGCTGAAGTTCGCTCCTGAGCGGTCTGTGCGAAACAGCAGTAGTACAGAACGGCCACGCCCCGTTACGGCGTTCTGAGAGCCGCCCGGCATCTGTGCACGGGTGGAAACCGGGTGGTACCGCGGAGCTAAGAATCAACAGCTTCGTCCCTTTTGCCTGAGAAATCGGGCAGGGGACGGAGCTTTTTTGTTGCACTCCGCTCATCAACACGAAGAATAAAGGAGAGAACATCCATGCAAGCAATGATCGACGAGCTGGCAAAACAGGCCGCTGAAAGCCTTGGTCAGGTGTCCGGCAAGGAAACGCTGGCCTCCTTCTGGCAGGAGTACCTCAGCAAAAACGGCAAGATCCCTGCCCTGATGAAGAACCTGCGCACCGTTGCGCCGGAAGAGCGCCCCGCTATGGGCAAGATCATCAATGAACTCAAGGCAAAGGTTCAGGCAGATTACGACGCTGCTGCAGAACAGGTGAAGCAGGCAGAGCTTGCTGCCCGCAATGCTGCGGAGACGGTGGATATCACCCTGCCCGCCAAGACCCGCTCTGTGGGCGGTCTGCACCCGCTGACCCTGATCACCAACCAGATCATCGACGTGTTCTCCGGCATGGGCTTTTCGGTGGGTACCTTCCC
>ENA-UPSY01003346-UPSY01003346.1-human-gut-metagenome-genome-assembly--contig:-NODE-3346-length-11814-cov-36.195621_pt1 | contig 11814 bp, 8 predicted proteins | sample MGYA00250044_ERZ773365 | MGnify/ENA primary metagenome ERZ773365 (study PRJEB29103, sample SAMN06111932) | human gut metagenome | biome: human gut; feature: ankylosing spondylitis patient; material...
CTAGTGCAGCCACACTGAAACCGTCCGGCGGAATTCGCTCGTTGCCCTCGCTGTCCGCCTGTGGCTTGCCAACGCCGATTGTTGTCCTTGCCTGTATTTGTGACGTTGATATTCAGGTGTTTTCTGGTGCAGGCGGGTAACTTTATTTTGTATGGCGTTTGCAAGTCTTCTGTTATAAGTCTCCCTTGAAAGGGGCGGAGGGGTTCACTCGTGAAGTGTACTTTCTAGTGCAGCCACACCGAAACCGTCCGGCGGAATTCGCTCGTTGCCCTCGCTGTCCGCCTGTGGCTTGCCAACGCCGGTTGTTGCCCTTGCCTGTATTTGTGACGTTGATATTCGGGTGTTTTCTGGTGCAGGCGGGTAACTTTATTTTGTATGGCGTTTGCAAGTCTGCTGTTATAAGCCTCCCTTGAAAGGGGTGGAGGGGTTCACTCGTGAAGTGTATTTTCTAGTGCAGCCATGTCGAAACCGTCCGGCGGAATTCGCTCGCTGCCCTCGCTGTCCGCCTGTGGCTTGCCAACGCCGATTGTTGTCCTTGCCTGTATTTGTGACGCTGATATTCGGGTGTTTTCAGGTGCAGGCGTTTCAATATTGCCTCCCCTGAAAGGGGAGGGGGACCAGCGAAGCTGGTGGAGGGGTTCTGCTGAAATCTTTTGTTCCTGTTTCAGGTTTCACAGAAGAAACCCCTCAGTCAAGCCTGCGGCTTGCCAGTTCCCCTTTCAGGGGAGCCTTTTTTGCCTTGTGAATTTTCACCAACAAAACTCCCCCCCCCGGCGGGGCGAACAGGCGGCTTGTCCGCCGTAACACTACCCTTTTCACTCTTGAAATTGGGGCGTAGGGTCAGCGGCGACTCGCCGCTTTCTTTGCTGAAAAGAAAAAAAGAAGCAAAAAAAGAAAAGAGTTCGCGTTCCACCTGTACTGTAAGATTTCAATATCACCCGAAGATTACACAAGAAACTGTCACAATAGATTCTCATCAACAAAACTCCCCCGGCGGGGCGAACAGGCGGCTTGTCCGCCGTAACACTACCCTTTTCACACTTGAAATTGGGGCGTAAGGTCAGCGGCGACCCGCCGCTCGCCGCACTTCTTTTTCGCTTTTTGCATACGTTAAGAACAGGAGTTTGTGTATTTGCACAACTTTCTGTCATTTGGTGCTGTGATGATGCACTGCCTGCCTTCGACGTGCAATTCGCCGGGCAGACAGTTCTTTCCACAGGTTTTCCACAGGGAAAGAAGTTGATAAGTTGAAAATCTGTTGAAAACTAAGTCAATTTTCCCTGTGGAAAACTCTGATTTTCAGCAAGCGGAGGAAACGTGTATGAAATCCGACAAAGTCATTCTTGTCGCAGGCGGTGATCTGCGGCAGCAGTATGCGGCACAGCGGCTCCGGCAGAAAACCGGTGCGGCGGTCTGGACGGTGGGACTGCCGGCACAGCCGAACCTGCACTTCGCCGAAACACCGGCAGAGGTTCCGGCATATGACGTGCTGGTGCTGCCTGTCCTCGCGGGCAGCAGCGGGGAAACCGTGCCGGCTCCATTCGGAACATCTCCCCTGTCGCTGCCCGAACTGGCGGCACAGGGAAAACCGGCGGCACTGGTCGCCGGCGGCGGTTGCTCCGGCGTGGCACATTGGTTCGAGGCTGCCGGCATGACTGTGACCGACTACCTCCGGCGGGAGGAACTGTGCCTCGCCAATGCCGTCCCCACTGCGGAGGGGGCGATCCGAGTCGCCATGGAAGAAACTGCCCGCACCCTGCACGGGGCATCGGCACTGGTGGTGGGCTATGGCAGGATCGGCATGGCACTGGCTCCGCGGCTGCGGGCGTTGGGCATGCAGACAGAGATCTGTGCCCGTCGTTGTGAAACCCGTGCACTGGCACAGATGCAGGGCTTTTCCGCCGTGCCGGTGTCCGCTCTCGCCCAAAGGGCAGCGGCGGCGGACGTGATCTTCAACACGGTGCCGGTGCTGCTGCTGTCTGAAACGGTGTTGAAAGCCCTGCCGCCGGAAACGCTGGTGATCGATCTCGCTTCCCGCCCCGGCGGGACCGACTTCGATGCGGCAAAACGTCTGGGCACCCGCGTGGTGTGGGCATTGGCCCTGCCGCCGGAAGTGCGGCGTTGCCACATTCCGGAAAAGGCAGTTTCTGCGGAATTCCATAGAAAAAATGTTGAAAAGTCGGTGGAAAGTGTGTTGAATTCAGAAAAACGGCTTCGAAATTGTGAAAAAGCGACAAAAACGGGGATAATATCCAGCAAAGAATTTTAAAAAAAATCAGGCTTTGGGCTTGACACGGGCACAATAATATGTTAAAATACGTATGTAAATTGTTTACGAGGGCTTTTTTATAGGACCTTGTAGACATAAGAACAATTGCCGCAGCGTGTGTTTCCGGCAGATGAAGCGGGATTACCGGAAGCAAATGCATCTGATGCGGGCGGTGGAACACCACCTGTGCGGACGGCAATCAATTTAATTAAAAAGAGAGGTAATAAGAAATGAAGAAGACATTTAACAGACTTCTTGCTGCAACTGTCGCAATTCCGGTTGCACTGGGTCAGGTTCTTGCAATTTCTGCAAACGCTGCGGAAGCTCCTGCAGCACTGAAAGTTACAGCTGACAAGCTGCTGAAGGTGGAACCGGCTACTGGTTTCCCGGAAACTGTTAGTGCAGATGCAGACACTATTACTTACACTGTAGAGTCCGATTGGAACACTACTCTGGCAAAGCAGCTGAACACAGAAACTTCCAACAAGACTGTGACTGTGGACGCAAAGAAGTTTGTCGCAGGCATCAACTCCGCAAACTACTATGTAGAACTCCTGAAGAAGGCAGTAGACGCATCTGAAAATCCGACCGCTACGGTAAAGGATGGCGTGGTTACCATTTCTGGTACTGCTGATTTCAGTGCTGCAACAGACAAGTTGGCTGAAAAGCTGGACACTCTGGGCGGCTATGAAAATTTCACTCTGGATACTTCCATTCTGACTGGTGTTGCTTACACTGCAACCATCAAGACAGATTTCGCAAACAGCAAGAGCGTTGACGCTGATCTGAGCTTCACCGCAAACGGCAAGACCTATGGCGTAAGCACAGCAACTGAGTATGCAAACGATGTATGCACCAATCTGGCTGGTCAGGTAACTGCTGCTGTAGACCAGAAGGTCAAGGAACTGGCTGCTGAATACAACATGACCGAAGATGAAGTTCGTGCAAATGCTGACTTCGACATCGCCGGTGATGTTGCTGCTCTGAAGGCAGAAACTGACAAGCTGTCTGCTGACGTTGCAAAGGCACAGAAGAAGTACGATTCTTTCAAGAATCTGACAAAGGCTGCAAAGAGCTATGATTCCGCAGACGCTGCTCTGGCTGCTGCTGTAAATTATCTGGCAAAGAACGTTGCAGCTGCTGCAAATCAGCCGAAGACAGTTGACGGCATGGTTGCAAAGTATGGTGCAAACTTCGATAACGGCGTTGCATCTGTAAACAGCAGCCTGAAGGACGCTGGCGTAAACGTAGAGATCGCTGTTTCCTCTGCTGATGTTGCTGCTCTGCTGAAGAGTGCAACAAAGGTAACCATTGGTGCAGCAGCTGGCACTTACACTGCTGAACTGGAAATCACCGATGCTGAAAAGGCTGAAGTAGAAAAGTACGTAGAAGAACAGGTTGCAGAAAAGCTGCCGGAAAAGACCGTTGTTTCTGTTGACACCGTAAAGACCGTAACGGTTTCCGGTGCAGCTGACGGCGTTGCTGCTTTCGATGTAACTCGTGACGTAACCGTTGTTCTGAAGGACAAGGATACTACAACTACTACAACAACTACCACTGGTGACAGCGGCACAACTACTACCGTTGCAAGCGGTGCAACTACCGATGTCAGCGGTGCAACCACTGATGTCAGCGGTGCAACTACCGATGTTAGCGGTGCAACCACTGATGTCAGCGGTGCAACTACCGATGTCAGCGGTGCAACTACCGATGTCAGCGGTGCAACCACTGATGTCAGCGGCGATACCACTGATGTCAGCAGCGAAACCACTACTGTAAGCAGCGATACCACTGATGTCAGCGGCGATACCACGACTGACGGCAGTGAAACCACTACCGACGGCAGCGGCACTACTACAGAAACTCTGCCGACCGGCGTTTCTTCTGTAGAAGTAAAGACTGTTGACGCTGAAACTGCTGAAAACATCTACCTGTCCGATGAAGAATCCTTCAACGTGGCTGGTCTGATCGAATCCGTAACTCTGCATCTGGAAAATGGCGAAGATGTTACCGTAGATCCGGCAACTGCAATTGACTTCGAAATGACTCCGGCGGAAGCTTACGAAACTGTAACAGAAAAGACTGCTGGCAAGGTTTACTTTGACGGCGAAGTTGGTCTGAAGTACAAGGGCGAAGAAGATGTTGAGATCACAGATACCGTAAAGGTAGCAGTTGCTCTGAAGGGCGACACTACACTGGACGGCAAGGTTGATGCAACTGACCTGTTCGAAACTGCTTACTATGTTGCCCTGCAGGGTGCTGGTAAGGCTCCGATCTTTGATACCGTAAAGAATGGCACTGCTCTGGAGAGCAAGCTGGCTTATCTGGCATCTGATATTGATACGGAATCCAAGGCAGGCGAAAATACAGAAGATGGAAAGCTGGATGCTACCGACATGCTGTACACTGCAGTATATCAGGCATACAACGGTGCTGGTAACCACATTGACTGGGCAGAAGCTATCAAGATGGCTAACGGCGGTAAGTAAGCTTTTCTAAGATTCACAAACTTTTATCCATTTGCTTGTATATATTAGCGGTGTGAGGTGCATATCGCATCGCTGGTATATCACATATAATTTTATTTTTGAAAGGAAATAGAAACAATGAAGACTACATTGAAAAAGACAATGGCAGCTCTCTCTGCTGCTGCTGTTGTAGCTGCATCTGCAGCTGTTATGGCTGTTCCGACAAGTGCTGCTGGCGTAAGCCTGACTATGGGCAGCAAGACCCTGACTCTGGCTGAACTGAAGGCTGACAACTATGAAGTAACTCTGCCGATCGGTGTTACCGATAAGATCAACAGCGTTGGCTTTGGCGTAACTCTGGGCGATGGCCTGTCTTACGTAAAGCTGAAGGGCTCTGTTGAAGGTGCTACCGTTATGGCAGCTGCTAGCGAATCTGGCAACTTCATCTTTGCTCCGTTTGCTTATGCATCTGTTCCGCTGGAAGCAGTTGGCGGTCAGATCGCAGAAATCAAGGTAAAGGTTAGCGAAAGTGCTAAGCCGGGCGACACCTTCACTCTGTCTATCGACGGTAAGGATTCCGACGGCGTAGAAACCTCTTACAAGAACGGCGAAACTGGCGAAACTGGCGTTCCGGGCAGCGGTTCTGGTACTATCACCATCGTTGAAGATCCGACTGAGCCGACCACCGAAGCTACCACAGCAGCTCCGACTGCTACACCGGTAGCTGCTACTACTACCGCTGCTAAGGTTGCTACCGCAACCAAGAAGGCGGCTAAGTCTACTTCTTCTCCGAAGACTGGCGACGCTCTGCCGGTAGCTGGCGTAGCTGTAGCTGTAGCTGTAATCGGTGGCGTAGCACTGGTTGCTAAGAAGAGAAAGTAAGCATTCGCTGCGATAGCAGCAACATGTGTAACTGAATCTACATGCACGTAAGTGCATCGAGAGGACATCTCCTTCGGGAGGTGTCCTCTTTGTTTTATTGCAGATATACTTCTCCATATGTGGGAAATAGCCGCACTTCCCGCAGGAGCAGCCCTGCTGCCTGTCTACGCTGTTCCAGACTGGCATCTGCCCACCATATCCCCCAATTTTCCGACGGCTCCAGCGGCGGTTCAGAGACGTTCTGACGCAGTTCCTGTTCCAGCCGCTGGTGCTCTGTCCCCAGCCGCTGGAGTTCCTCCCGCAGAAATGCCACCGCCGCATGCGGTTCCCCCAGTTCAGCCGCCAGCCGCCGCATTCGCTGTTCCAGCTTTTCCAGAGCCACCGCCGCGGCAGAGGGTTCCGGCTCTGCCGACTGTGCATAGGGCAGCACTGCCGCAGCCTGTTCCGCCAGCACCGGAGCCACTGCCTGTTCCACCGTTTCCGTCCGCAGTCCGGCAATGCCGGTGCAGATGCCCTGCCGTTTGCCGCGGCAGACAAAATAGGTGTAGGCTGCCCCTTTGCCGTTGCTGCGGGCATAGCAGCGTGTGCCGCACAGCCCGCAGACTGCCAGCCCCTGTAGCCACGAGGTGTGTCCTGTGCCGCGGTTGGTGCTGCCGCCGCGGGCATTCAGCCGTTCCTGTACGCTCCGCCAGAGCGTGCCGTCGATGATGCCCCGGTGCAGTCCGGCGGCGACATGCTCGCCCTCCAGATGCACCAGCTTGGAACCCTGCCGCCGGCTGGGGCTGCCGTAGACCAGATAGCCGTTTCCGCAGCAGTACGCCTCCAACGCATGTGTCAGCACTGCCCCCTGCCGCTGCAAAAATACCGCACAGGACAGATCTCCCTGCACATAGACCGGACTTCGCAGCAGCCGGAGCACCGCACTGTTGGACCACCTTGCCCCCTGTCGGGTACGGCTGCCGGCTTGGTTGGCAGCCTGTACCAGCTGCTCCACGTTCTGCCCTGCCACGCCGTATCCGGTGTAAAATGCCTGTACCTGCTGTGCCTCCTCCGGCTGCACTTCCAGCATGGTGGTGGGGTGCCCTCCGTGTGTCACCGGCTTTGCCGTGTAACCGTAAGGCGGCACACCGCCCAGTGCCAGCTGCTGGACGGCTCGGGCGTAGTAATTGTCCCGTACCCGTCCGGCAATGGTTTTCTGCTCCAGTTCCGCGAACATCATCAGCAGATTCAGCAGCATGCCGCCGATTTCCGTCTGGGTGTCGAAGCTTTCCCGAACGGAGTGCAGGGTCACGCCGCGGCGGCGGAATTCCTGCATCATTGCCGCAAAATCGCACAGGGAACGGGAAATTCTGTCCAGCTTATAGACATAGACGCTTTCGATCTGTCCCTGTTCCACCGCCTCCAGCATCTGCTGCAATGCCGGTCGGCGGGTGTTGGTGCCGGAGAAGCCGCGGTCGGTGTAGACCTGCTGAGGCACCGACCGCGGGCAAATGCGGCGGCAGTGCTCCACCTGCATTGCAATGGAAATGGAATCCGGACGTTCCACGGATTGTCGTGCGTAAATCGCGATCATGGTATCCCCTCCCGTACAGGGTATGCGGCTTTTCGTGCAAAATTGCCGGTGACAACGCCGCACCGCCGTTCCGGGGAAAGTTGCACCCATGACCGCGGGAGAGATCATCGCAGACACCATTTGCAATATTCTCGAGGAGAGGAGCGTTGCCCATGAACGACCTGACAGGTGAGCGAATCGGCTTTGTGGTGACCGGTTCGTTCTGTACCTTTTCCGCCGTGTTTGCACAGGCGAAGCTGCTGCGAGAAGCCGGTGCGGAACTGACACCGATTTTCTCGGAGCATGCCGCCGCCATAGATACCCGTTTCGGCACAGCGGCAGAACGGGTTGCCGAATTGGAGGAGATCTGCGGCAAACCGGCGATTCGCAGCATTGCACAGGCAGAGCCGCTGGGCCCCAGGAACCTGCTGGATCTGCTGGTGGTGGCACCCTGTACCGCCAATACCGCCGCAAAGCTGGCGAACGGCATCACGGATACCACAGCGACCATGGCGGTAAAGTCCATGCTCCGGCGGCAGAAACCCATTGTGCTGGCAATCGCCACCAATGATGCACTGCGGGCATCGGCGAAAAATATCGGGCTGCTGCTGAACATGAAGCACTATTACTTTGTGCCCCTGCGGCAGGACGCACCGGCGGAAAAGCCGGCTTCTATGGTGGCGGATTTCACGAAGCTGCCGGAAACGGTGGCTCTTGCACGGGACGGCAAACAGATCCAGCCGATTTTCGGGTAAGCGGAACTGCTGCAAAAATTCTGCGGTACGCCATATTGCCGCCATATTTTTTTCAATGTCATGTGATATACTAGAAAATGGGCGAAGTTCGGACGTTCCGGATTTCGCCCATTTTTAGGGAAACACTGAATAAAGCCCGCCTGACGGCTTTATTCAGTGTTTCCTTAGAGCACACGCATTGTTCTGGGATTGAGGTGTATGGATTTGGCATGGATCATTTTGAAGCAGGCAATTCTCATGCTGCTGCTGAACGTGGTGGGCATCATTGCCTATCGGACAAAAGTCGTGGACAAAAACGGCGGCAGGCAGTTTTCCAACTTTGTATTGGAAATTGTCACGCCGGTGCTGGTGGTGAACGCCTACGCCGACGTGGAGTATGAGTCCCGTCTTGTGGTGAATATGCTCTGGACGTTTCTGCTGGCGGCGGTGTCCTACGTGGTGTTTATTGCGGCAGTGTATCTGCTGGTGCGGCAGAAGCCGGGGCGGGAAACGGAAATCGAACGCTTTTCCGCCATTTACAGCAACTGCGGCTTCATGGGGATTCCGCTGGCGAGTGCGATTCTGGGGAACGAGGGCGTGTTTTATACCACGGCATTTCTGTCGGTGTTCTTCTGCTTCGCGTGGACACACGGCATCATGCTGCTGACAGGGCAGCACGACCGGAAAGCACTGGTGAAGAAGCTGTGCTCTCCCACCATGATCGGTATCGTGATCGGGCTGCTGCTGTTCTTCTTCCGGATTCCGCTGCCGGATCTGCTGGGAAAGACTTTCGGCTATGTGGCAGGGCTGAATACGCCTATGGCAATGGTGGCTTCGGGTATCAGCGTGGCACAGGCAGATCTGTTCCACGCCCTGAAGAATCCGCGGGTGTACTATGTCAGTGCCGTGAAGCTGCTGATCGTGCCGGTGATTCTGGCGGCACTGTTTCTGCCGCTGGGCTTCATTCCGGAGTCTGTCCGTATTGTGGTGCTGGTGCTGATGGCAGCCCCCTCGGCGGCAATGTGCACGCTCCAGTGCCAGAAACACGATATGAACGATGCCTACGCTTCCCACATCTTCGCCGTCACCACGCTGGTGTCCATGCTGACCATGCCTGCGGTGGTGAAGCTGTTTACATGGGCGTTGGAGTTGGTGTGAAGTATAGCTTTTACTCTTGTTTCAAGTTTCACAGAAGAAACCCCTCAGTCAAGCCTGCGGCTTGCCAGCTCAGCACAAGGCACGCCCTACGGGTGCCCTTTCAGGGGAGCCTAGGTACAAATAAGCCTCCCTTGAAAAGGGAGGGGGACCAGCGAAGCTGGTGGAGGGATTTCTCCGTGAAATGCAACTTCTAGTGCTGCCATGTCGAAACCGTCCGGCGGAATTCGCTCGTTGCACTCGCTGTCCGCCTGGGGCTTGCCAACGCCGGTGGTTGCCCTTGCCTGTATCGGTAATGTTGATATTCAAGTATTTTCTGGTGTAGGTGGGCGACTTTATTTCATACGGCGTTTGCAAGTTTGCATTTCTAGGCTCCCCTTTAGGGCACCCGAAGGGCGTGCCTTGTGCTGAGCTGTCACCGTAGGTGACTGAGGGGTTACCTGCTACAACAGCCAACCGATTTCACAAGGAGTTACGCTTCTTTTTTTCTTTACTGAAAAGAAAAAAAGAAGCAAAAAAAGAAAAGAACTCGCCTACCCTTGTACTGTATGGCAATGCGTTGCACGAAGATTATACAAGAGATTCTCACCAACAAAAATCCCCCGGCGGGGCGAACAGGCGGCTGCCGCCGCCGTAACACTACCCTTTTCACAGTTGAAATTGGGGCGTAAGGTCAGCGGCGACTCGCCGCTTTCTTTACTGAAAAGAAAAAAAGAAGCAAAAAAAGAAAAGAACTCGCCTACCCTTGTACTGTATGGCAATGCGTTGCACGAAGATTATACAAGAGATTCTCACCAACAAAAATCCCCCGGCGGGGCGAACAGGCGGCTGCCGCCGCCGTAACACTACCCTTTTCACAGTTGAAATTGGGGCGTAAGGTCAGCGGCGACTCGCCGCTTTCTTTACTGAAAAGAAAAAAAGAAGCAAAAAAAGAAAAGAACTCGCCTACCCTTGTACTGTATGGCAATGCGTTACACGAAGATTACACAAAGAACTGCGACACAGCACAACCCTACGATGTATGAGCTCAATAACAAAACTCCCTGCACGTTTTCGTGCAGGGAGTTTTGTTTTCTGCCGGCTTATGCCAGCGAATTCTTTTGTGAGGGCACTGCGTATAAATTGGTTTCCCACGCGGGAATATACAGCTGGTGCCGGATATATAAGTCGTAGTTCGGGTTCAGCCGCCGGATCAGCAGCGGCAGAGCAAAGATGTCCTCGTTCCGGTGATAGAGCGAAACCATCAGCTTCGGAGAAAAGTGTGCGATCGTCTGGGAGGCTCCCCAGAGTGCTTCCCGTTCACAGCCCTCCACGTCCATTTTGATCACAGTCGCCGGTCTGCCCTGTAAGATGCTGTCCACAGCACGTGCGTCGATCTCCTGCCCAAAGGCGGAAACTGCCGACTGTCTGCCGGCTTTGGTGGAAAAGGGCACCGTGGTGTCCAGACACCATGCCACCGCATTGTAGGCATAGACAAAGTTCTTGCCGTCCAGATACTTGCACAGCTTCTTGAAGTTTTTCCGGTCGGGCTCTACGGCGTAGATGCGGATATACTTTCCGCGGGTGTACTGGAGCACCTCGTCAATGGTGTCCCCGTTGTATGCCCCCAGATCCACGTAGATCTCGTTGGGTGTCAGCTTGATGATCTTGCGGTAGATCTCCGCCTTGGGCGAAGTCACGTCCATCAGATAGCGGATATTGCCGCTGATGCGGAAATTGATGATGTTGGCATATACCCGTCGGGATTCGTCGTCCGCCAGCATTTCATAGACTTCTTCCAGTTCCGCTGCGTGCTCTACGCAGTAATCATAGGTGAACAGTCCGCCCCCTGCTACCGGTACGTCCGGTACAATGAGGGTGTGCCGGCTGTTCAGCTCCACGATCTTGTCCACAAGGGACTGATACCCTGCGGCAAACGCCAGCACGATCACAAAGTCGTCTACCTGTGCTTCGATCTCGGAGAGCTTCCGCACCTTGTAGCCGGCAAAGGAATGCCCGCGTACAAATTCATCGCTTGCAAAAATGCCGGCAAGCGGAATGGACTTTTCCCGAAAGACACGCATGATCTTTTCTGCACCGTCGCCCATGCCGTAGATAAAGATCGGGCGGGTTTCCGCCTGTAGTTTTTCCCACGAGGACTGTTTTTCTGTGATGAAAGAAAGCAATGTGTTCAGGACCTCCTTTTCTCTTTTTCGCATGAATGGGTTTGGCTGCTGCATGCAGTGTCTGTTTTAGTCATTGCAGCAGTCGTCATTCTCCCATGCCTCCGGCGGCATGCCGGACGGTCCCACCATGTCCCGCCCGCGGATCCCGAACTGGTCACGCTGCTCATTGATGAGAGCCGTGATGAGGTCGGAAACCTGTCGGGGATTCTTGATGGAGTGAATGTGCTTTTCCGGAGTGTCAACGTCTTTGCTGAACAGAATGATCGTGCCGCAGCCGAACAGCCGCTGTCCCAGCGGCAATTCCATTTTCTTGTCGGTGATGCGGTAGATGTCCAGTTCGTCTTCCACTACGGTGAGCAGACCAATGCGGGTGATCAGCCTGCTTTCTGTCAGATAATATCGGGTAAAGGACAGGGGCAGTCCGAACAGGGTACGCTTTTTGTCCGTCCAGAGATACTCCAGCCCGTCTTTGGTTTTTCCTTTTGTCATGACTGCCGCCTTTCCGGTTGATGCTGGGCAATACCGCACAAAGATTGTGCGACAGATGCGTCGTCAAATTTTTCGTCAGATGAAACAAAAAGCGGAGTGA
>ENA-UPSY01003350-UPSY01003350.1-human-gut-metagenome-genome-assembly--contig:-NODE-3350-length-11800-cov-2.641901_pt1 | contig 11800 bp, 5 predicted proteins | sample MGYA00250044_ERZ773365 | MGnify/ENA primary metagenome ERZ773365 (study PRJEB29103, sample SAMN06111932) | human gut metagenome | biome: human gut; feature: ankylosing spondylitis patient; material...
TCCCGGAGTGTCACTGATGATGCGGAAACTGATGAAAGGAATCTGATAGAGGTAGCACACTTGGGCAATGGAAGCCGCCAATAAAATTCCTTGAACCAATGGGCCATATCCTCCGCACGAGAAGGGAAATCACTACCCTCACGCACCAAGACAAAAGCCGATGTACTTCCGGCATTCCCCAATTGATCCGGAGCCAACGACCAGTTCAAATACCGAACCTGCTCCCAACGCACGATCACATCGGCTTCGGGAATAGAGGAATGAAGTAAATCCTCCACCACCCCGTTTATAGTAGCCGATATGGTATCGCCCACCACCAACTTCCGTCCCATCGGATCATCCGTTCCGAACATCTTACGGGCGAACGAAGAGGAGACCACCGCATAGTTCCCGGCGGCCAACGCTTGCTCACGAGTGCCTTGTAGCAACCGGAAATCAAAGAAATCGAAGAACGTAGAGTCTGCGAACATCACGTTTGCCTTCAGTTTCCGATCACCGGAAACTACAACTATATCACTCGAATTACCCGCCACTACCGGACAAACTTTTTCTACCTCCGGATAGCGTTCCTTTATCTTATAAGGAATGGCGGCTCCGGTGGCCATCCAATTTTCATTCCCGACCAGATAGATACGATCCGCCTTGGTATGGAATTTATCTGTAGACATCTCCTGTACCGTATAGACCGCTATCAATAACACAAACATCAACGATACAGACAGACCAAACACGTCTATCAGCGTATAAGCCTTATTCCTTCCAAGGAACTTTAAAAAGGACTTAAAGTTCAATAAATTATTCATGAATTATAAATTTTCAATTACTCAGATTTCAAGCAGTTCACCGGATTATCATTAGCCGTCTTGCGGGCATCCAGACAAACCACGGAATATATAATCAATAAGACACATACGCCGCAACCCAAGAATATGTACCATGACAAAGGAACCTTCTCCGTGAATTGCTCTTGCCACTTTTGCAAGACAAAGTATGCTATACCACCGCCTAATATAACCGCATAGATACAGATATATCCGATATCCTTTATGAACAACCTCAATATATCCCATAAGGTAGCCCCATTCACCCGGCGGACGGCGATCTCCTTACGACGACGGCTCACCTCATCATTCGTATAGCCTATAAGTCCTATCAACGTAACAAGAAGCGTGACCAGACCTCCGATCATCACGGAATCACGGAATTGGCGGGAGTCCTTATATAGATCCATGATCTCGGAACGGAAAGAGATAGCGTTCAGTTCACGATCCGGAAATGTCTCGGATATCTTCTGCTGTAAACGAGCCATACTATCGTTGTTCAGCTCATGGAACTTCACCTGCAAGGTATACATGGGCTTATGCGCATAGAATAATACGGAGGGCCGCATATCTTGGTTCGAGATTCCTCCCAGACGGATATTCTCATACACGCCGCAAATCGTGAATGGCTCCTCATTCCATTTGCTATGCTCGGTGACGCAGATATCCTTCCCGATCACATCATCCGTCCAACCCGCTACCAATTTCATTTTCTCCACGAAACGGCGGTCTACCATCACCTCTCTCGAGTTGGTCACATTCTCCGTGAACGAGCGGCCTTGGATCACGGGAATCTCCATCATGTCCAGATATCCGTTGCCTACCCAATAGAGATCGGCGATATTAAAAAGCTCTTGAGTACCGCCCGGGAAAAGAATATTATTACCTGAAGCATGCTCGAAAGGCAATTGATAAACGGTGGTAGCCGCAGCGACTCCCGGAAGCCGCATCACCTCATCCAGAATCTTGGCACGAGAGGTAGAGTCCACGCCAGCTAACCCGCAGTAGGCAAGGTTCTCATAGGCATATCCCGGACGATCGTTCACCATAAACGTATATTGACGGGCAACGAAAACAAGCATCGTCACCAAAAAGCCCGTGGCTACAAACTGGACAAGCAACAAGGCTTTCTTCCAGATACGCTTATTCTCCCGGTAATTACGGAAAGCGGAGGCCACCGGAATCCGGGCGTATAATGATCCCGGCATAAAACCAGATACGAAAAACACCAAGATACATATCCCTAGCAAGACCAAGCTACCATTAGACAAGAGCAAGGAATCTAACGAAGTCGCCAACAACTCCTCTACCGTACCTCTAAACGCAAGGATCAACAATAAGGCCAAGATCAGTGAAAGCACTATATGTACCAACGCCTCACCAAACATCATACCATGAATATTATTCTCGCTTGCCCCATAACATTTATGGACAGCCACCTCCTTCGAGCGATTTACGATAGAGGATATCACGATCAAGATATAGTTCATCACCGCCGTGAAGATCAAAGCGAAGGCCAGTAAGGAAAGTATCCATGTCATTCGCTTGACTTGCGGCAACTCCTTGTGTAAGCCATCCAGCTCATGAAACGAGAAACCAATGTTAAACCCTGTCTTTTGCTGTTCCTCCGGAGGGAAATAAGAATTCACGAACGTATGCACCTGTTCCTCCAAAGCTAAAGGATTCACCCCCTTGTGCAATTTCACGTAGCTTATGTAACGATCATTTCCCAACATATTAGTAGGCGAACCCTCCCACATGAACCGACCCGCCGAAGCCATAGAAACAATCACATCGTAACGGGAATGAGAATTTTCCGGAACTTCCTCAAAAACGCCACCAATAGTCATAGTACGTCCCGGCGAATTGTCTACCGTGAAGTTTTTCCCGATAACATCGCCTCCGATATTTTTCGCTATACGACTTGATATCAACACGTACATCGGGGTGGAAAGAACCTCTTTCGCATTTCCGATCAGCATAGGACGAGGAAGAATATCAAAGAAACAACTATCCGCTATGATACAACGACCGGAGTATTTCATCTTGGTGTCGGTCATCGTAAAGGTCCAGTCTCCAAAACTCGTGTATCGGGTGACGGTCTCGATCTCGGGTATCTGTTGTTGCATAGTTGGAGCGATGCCACCGCTTGTTTGCGGATAATCCTTCAACTCCCCTCCATTTTGCTGGTATTTCGCCCAGACTTGATAGACCCGGTCTCTATCCGGATAAAAATCATCATACGATTGTTCGAAATAGACTTTAGCGATCAATACCAAACCTACCGCTAAACCGATTCCCAACGATACGATTTTCATCACGTTATGCCGCCCTTTCTTAAAAATGGAACGAATGGCGATTAGTATGTTTTTCATATTATATCGATTTTATTCCAGCACCAGCACTTCATTATCCTTATAACTCTCATAACTGGACACAATCACCTTCTCACCGGCTTCCAGACCTTCAAGAACCTCATAGTATTGCGGGTTCTGACGACCGATCTTGATAGAACGCCTGTAAGCTTTCTTTCCATCCGGATCAAGAACAAATATCCAACTTCCACCCGTACTCTGGAAGAAAGTTCCCTTCGGGATAATGATACTCTCGGTAGGTTGTCCCAGCTCCAAGTTGATATAGTAGGTCTGTCCGCTACGGATATTATCCGGACGCTCACCCGTGAAAACGAAATCCGTACGGAACTTACCATCACGAACCTCGGGATAAACTTTGCGCACCGTTAAGTCGAAAGACGAGCCTTGACGCTCGAAAGCGGCACTTAAGCCCGGTTTCACACGGTCTATGTAATGCTCGTCAATCATGGCCTCGATCTTATAATCGGAAAGGTCGTTAATCTGGCCGATCTTTTGTCCCGGATTGATACTTTGCCCCAATACGACATCCAACAGTCCCAACTCACCGTCGATCTGGGAACGGACATTCAAGTTTTCCTTACGCTCACGGATCAACAGGATATTCTTCCGCATGTTCGCCAAGCTGGCCTCCATCTCATCCATCTGGATCGTGCGGGAGATAGAGTCTTGGCGCAAGCGCTCGGTAATCAAGGCGTGCTTTTGAGAGGCTAACTCGAAGTCCTCCTTCGCTTTCAGATAATCCTCCTTGGCGATCAAGTTCTCTTTATACAACTGTTCTTGTTGGTTGAACGAGCGGCGGGCCCGGTTCATGTCCATATCGTATTGAAGTTTCTCCATCTGATTGGTCAGCTTATCCTGCTCCATGGTAACCTGCGTATTACGAAGGAAGTTCTGCTTCTCCGCCAACTCGGCCTCAGCGTTCAATATCTGCAAATCCAGATTTGAGTTGCTCAGACGAACAATGATATCGCCTTTCTTCACTTGGGCACCCTCTTCCACGACTTTCTCCTGTACGATACCGCCCTCCTCGGGGCTAAGCTGCACGACCGTGATAGGTTGCACCTGACCATCCATACGAAAGAAGTCATTGAATTGCTCACGGGTCACATTACCGATGCTAATCCCTCTCGCATCCACTTTCAACGTAGAAGCATGATCACCAAAGATAATCCATCCCAACAAGATAACGAACAACACGCCACCCGCTACATAAGGAATATGCTTCTTCTGAAGACCTTTCTTTTTCTCTAATTGTATATCCATCGTATTCTATATTTTTTATTATCATCTAAATTCTATGTTCTCAATTCTTATTCATTGATAAGAGGCTTGCCCTTATAATAATCCACCAGCTTGCTTTTCAATAAGTACATCAATCGCTTTTGAAGCAGATTGGCCTTGGACTCCAACAGCGTATTCGCACTTGTCTGTACATCCAGCGTGCTCATCAGGCCTTCCTCGTACTTCCGTAGGGTAACACGATAAGCCAACTCATCCGATTTCACCTTCTTATCCATCTGTATGGCCTCTTTAGCGTATCCCTCACGATCCAGGACCGATTGCTCTACCGCTGTCTGCAACTGGCGAAAGACCTCTGTCCTTGTCTCCCGTGCGATCCGCATATTGTTACGGTAACGACGAGCGTTCGTTAATCTGCTCAAACCATCGAATAAGGGGAAACTAAGGCTAAAAGAGACATATTCACCACGGTTATTTTTAAACTGATCCTTGAAACCTTCCGGGGCATTATCAGACTTCAGGTTCTCGAAATAACTCGTAGAGATTCCGGCATTCAAATAAATGCTCGGTAGCAACTTTCCTTTATAAATACGATATTGGTATTTACTTTGCGTTAATTGATACTCGGCTTGCAAGGCGGTAGGGTTATTCCCGGACGCATAAGCGAAAATCTCCGCCACGTTCTCTACTTCCGGGACATAATTGATATCAGGTAATAAAGTATCCACCTCCAGTTCTAAATCAGATGGATAATTCATACATTCCCTCAAGGTAAGCAAGGCCGTATTGAAAAGATTCTGCTGGTGGGTCAATGTATAATCATCGGCCGCTACTTGAGCCTCGAATTGAGCTACATCCGCTTTCCCTTTCAAACCCAGCTCTTCTTGCCGGCGAGTCTTATATAAGGTACGGTTACTCTCCTCCAATTTCTCGGCCGCCATACGAATCGTTCCTTTATAATACACCACATCCATATAAGCCTGCATGGTTTTCATCGCTAAATCATCTTTCGCTTTCTGTATGTCATTAACTCCCATACGGCGATTGGATTTTGCCATCAACCATTGATTGATCAGCTGTCCGCCCGTAAAAATAGGAATAGAAGCGTCGAGGCCATAGTTATTATTAAACGTAGAAGTATTCTCATAGGTATTGGTCGCAGGGTCGATCGAACGGCCAAAACTATATTGCGCTCCGACCTTAGCCGATGCCGCCGGGAAAAAAGAAGCTACAGCGGCATTCCGTTCCGCCTTATACGTATCTGATGTATAAACTTGCTTTTTAACCGATGGGCTGTTTTCCACGGCATAGCGCATACATTCATCCAAAGTCCAAAGTTTCTCTTGGGCCACCGTCGCGGTAGCGAAACTGAGAGAAAGAACTGTTGTAAGTAATATTTGTTTCATTGCTCTATTATTTTCTACTTAAAATAATAGCAAAGAACGTGCCAAAACACATAAACAACTAAACAACAACCAGATAACAAAAAGCCATTCTTTTAGAACTGTCCAATATTTTGACAACGCTGTCTAATTGTTTGACACTATTCCCACTTTGACACGTAAGAGCGTCTCCTCTTCTCCCTAAGCAAAAAACGCTCCGCTCCTATATGAATTCTTGCTCGATAGCCTATGAATTTTTATGCGCATACTGTATAATTCTACAAACCACGACGTGGTCTGTACAGATCAAGACGTGGAATATACAAATCACGACGTGGTCTATATATTCCACGGTGATAATTTGGAAATAGATCAAGTAGTAAGTATATTTGTATATAGTAAGAAGAATGTTTTTAACTTGAAGATACAAACAATTATACCTAGTAGCAGTTATGGCAGAATATATCAAGCAAGAGATGTGCGACCTGAACGGGACGGGGGAAAAGCCGGTGTATTATCGGATGAAGATACAACGGAACATGGATATGGAGGATTTCGTGGAACGGATCACCTACCCCGGATCGGGCTTGAGCAGGGGTAGCGTAATACAGGTGATGACGACAGTAGCGGAACATCTGGCCTATTGCATGGCGGAAGGGCAGTCGGTCACGTTGGATGGCATCGGTACGTTCACGCCCCGCCTAGGCGTAGCGAAGGACAAGGAGATCGACTCGCTGGATGGTGACGAACCGAAGCGTAACGCACGGAGCATCGAGGTGAATGGCATCAACTACCGGGCCGACAAGGAACTGGTACGGGAAACTAACCTGCGTTGCGACTTAAGACGGGGAGGTATCAGCCGTGTCCGGAAATCGCCCTCCACCGAAGAGGAACGCCGGACACGGGCATTGGATTACCTGGATGAACACCCATTCTTGCGCATACAAGACTACATGGCTATCACCGGACTAAAACGCAGTAGCGCAAACCGGGAGCTACTACGACTCAGCAGCGATCCGGCGAGTGGGCTCACCATATCGGGTTATGGAAGCCACCGGGTGTATGTCCGCAGGAAAACAGAGGGCGATCACTAATCCACTTGATGGTGCCCCGGGTCGAGATGCTTGCGAGTGCCGTTCGGTCTTATCAGTTCGGCGGAGGTGCCTTCCGGGATTTGGAGATCGAACTTCAATCGCTTGCCTTTCTTCTTGATACTTACTCGGATGGTTCCATAATGAGTCTCTAGGCTGGCAGAGGCTTCCGATAAGGAACCCAATTGAGGCGAGATCTTAAAGGTACGGAAGCCGGGAGAGGTTGGCTCGATACCACAGACCTTCTGGCTCAATAAGGTAAGCGGGCCACCGCTCCAAGCGTGATTGATCGTGCCGCCACCGAAGCCCTCGGCTCCGATGCCCCATCCCTCGAACAAGGTCGTGTATTCGGCATAATCCAGCATACGGGTGTAACGTTGCTTCATCCGTTCCAAGGCAAACGCCGGCTCGCCCATCTGGAAAAGAGCCTCTAGGACATACTTCTCCATATAAGGGCTGGCGTGATACTCCTTTTTAAGTACCTTCGTCAGCGCCGGATACTTATCTTTCGAGGCCAGCCCGGAAACAACCGCCATGGCTTGGGAGCGATCGTCCGTCTCCCCTTTATAGCCGGGGGAGCGATAGGCGGAACCTGTCCAGAACTTCGTGTCGAAACAACGTTCTATGCTACGCATCATCCGGGAGATCTCATCGGCATCCTTATCCTTGCCGAGTTGCAGGGCGAAGGCTCGCTCCGCTTTCAAGGCCAGATAATACCAGCAATTGGTCAATACGCCCATATCGACATGCTCGCCCCAGTCGCCCCAGCTCCAAGCGCCTTGACGCTCGATCACCAAGCCACTTTTATCGACTTGCCAAACCTCGTGCAGGTAACGGCGCATCCGGTCGTATATCATCGGTACGAAACTACTGTCGGCACTATAATAATATTGCGTATAAAAACCGTACCAACCTACGGAAGCGAGCATTTGCAAGGGAAGCTCCTTATCCCAATTACCCGCTGGAACCGGAGCGTAGAGCGTTCCGTCCTCCCGCTGCCAATTCATTAATTCATGGATGCCTTTTACGGCTAGTTTCTGCCCGGACGGAGAAAGGGCGTAGAAAGCCTCGCCTAGCTCATTCACCTCGTCACCCCACCATTGGGCACGTTCACGGTCCGGACAGTCCATATAATTATCACGCATCGTTATGTATAAGGTGCGGGCAGAACGTTGCCAAAGCTCGTCGTAGAACGGGTCGTCACAATGGAAAGAGCCCGCGAGGTCCGTGTTGTAACCGGTCTCACGGTATTTCACATCCAGCACCTTCACGCCCTCGGGGATGATGTAATAGACCTCATGGCCGTTCATCCAGCCATAGCTTTCGTATTCCTGCTCACCCTCACGGGTGATATATTCGGCACGTACGTTGCGCTCGCTTCCTCCCTCGTAATTATCCATCCGTATGTGGATAGTCTTCCCGGCCTCCGCCTCTACTTTCAGATACGGAGTGATCTGGGCATTATAGGGCAAACGACAGAACAAGGTATCGCCTTTCAAGGATTCCCGGACGGATACATAGGATAACAGGCCGCTGTTTTTCCACTGGGGTATCGGACGTTCCACCAGATCCCCGAAAGGAGCTTTCCCCGCCTTACCGACGCAGACCGCCCCCGGAAGGGAACCTTCGAAACTCGTACGGTTCCAGTTTGTTATCGCTTGACGGGCATCGAAGCGGATATTACTCTCCGGCATACGGTAATTCGGGAAAGGGGCCTCGGTATTTTGATAGGCCTCATACAAGGCGCACTGCCAGCTCGCATCGGAGACGATCTCCAGTCCCGGAGCAATCGCCTCGAATAACAAAGCCGCTTTCCCGCTGTTAATATGACTGAAACCGTCTTTCCCGAAATGCCAGAGCAAGATAGCGATGGTGTTCGAGCCTTTTGTCAGGTAAGGGGCGATATCTACCGGATCGTAATAAGTCCCGGAAGGAGAAGGTCCTCTTTTCAAGCCACCCTCAAAGATAACCAGTTGGTCGTTGATCCAAAGCCAATACTTGGAATCGGCGGCGATACGGGCGATGAGTTGATTCGGGACATTCGTCACAGCGAATGATTTACGGTAGATCAACCAAGTATTCGTAGCGCTTTGGCAACGCTCGGTATTGATCCATTGGGCTTTCCAAGGGAAGGAAGCGGGACAACTGTCCGAGGCAGTCACTTTTATCCAGCTGAAAGATAGGAGAAACAATAGAAGAGCAAGAAGTAGCTTGTTCATACGTTTAATCTTTAAGGTTCTCAATTATTTGCTTTCGAAATCCCCAGTTGTAGAGACGGGGCACGCCCCGTCTCTACAACTGGGTAAAATAAGCCAATATAGGCGATGTCATTACCGGCTTACTAAAGTCATACGGTTCTTATCACACCGGATATGAAAACGTATGCGTACCGGCGGATACGGTCTCGGTCTGATCGCCTACCACGATATCGGCGGAGCAATCAGCCGGAATCGTCACGGTAAGCATAACCTTATCCCCTTCCCGTTTCCATTCGCTGGCGATACGGCCGCGTACGGAATGGTACTCACCTTTCGCCCAATCCAGTTCTTTCACGAAATGAGGCGTGATACGGATATGACGGAAGCCCGGAGCCGAGTCGTCATGATTGATACCGGCCAGCTGGTTCATCATCCAAGCGGAGACATCTCCCATAAAGACGTGGTTCAAGGAAGCGTCGGCAAACTTCGGACTAAGTGTCCACGTCTCCGGCAATGTGGAGTAACCCATCGTCTCTACCCAATATCCCCAAGAAGGTGCCTCGGTCTTCGTGATCATCTTCATGGCATCCTCGATATAGCCATATTTCGTAAGCATGGCCGGAACGGTCTTACTGCCTAATAGACCAAAATCCAAGAAATAGTTATTTCCCGCTACCACCTCACGCAGCTTATCCGCCACGAGTTGTTCCTTTCCTTCCGGTACAAGTCCCAGATACAAGGCCAAGGCTTGCGCCGTTTGGGTTCCTTCGGCATACACACTGGTCTCGGCCTTGAAGAACTTCTGGTTGATCAAGGATTTGAGCGTATTCGCTTTCTCTTGATAAGGAGCGGCATCCTTGCCCAGTAAAGAGGCAAAGCGAGCCATCAACTTATAATCCAGATAATAGTAGGCGGTAGAGGTATATTCATTATTCGTCGTAGCTTTCCAATACACCCAGTCACCCAAGCCAAACGGCAAGTAACCGTCTTTCTCTTTCGTCTTCAAATAATCCAGATATCGCAGCATCGTAGGATATAAGCGTTCTATACTGCGAGACTCTCCATAATAATCATACAAGGCGTTCGGGATGATGAACATGACAGCGTCCCAAACCGGACCCGGCCACTCGCCATATCCCCAACCGCTGGAAGGAATGATACCGGAAATCTCACCCGCCTCACGCTGGTTGTCGATAATGTCATCCATCCATTTCTCATAAAGCGTGATACCATCGAAGCCCAGCAAACCGAGGTCGATCGCGATATGCGCGTCGGCTGTCCAGCCATTCTTCTCCCGTTGCGGACAATCGGTCGGGATACTGTGCAGGTTACTGCGGTAAGCCTGCATCGTAGCCTCCCATATCTTATTCAATAGAGGATTCGAACAAGCGAAGGAACCGGACGGACGGACATCGGTATGCATAAACAAGCCGGTCAAGTTCTCTTCCGTTAAAGTAACGGGACGGCTGCTCTCCACCTCCACGTATTGGAAACCGTGATAAGAGAAGGAAGGCATGAAGATCTCCTCCTCTCCCGTACCTTTCAAGGTAAAGACATCCATCTGGAATACCTCGTCCGGTTTGACCGGATGATAATATACATTGATATTGCCTTGCTCCAAGCGACCGTCTTTCTTCAACAACTCACCATGTTTTAACGTGATACGGGTTCCCGCCTCACCTTTCACCTTCAAGCGGCAAAGGCCGGACATGTTCTTCGGGAAAGAATATACATATAACTGATCGGAGAAACGTTTCATCGACACGGGCCTCACCTCTTCCGTGATACGGATTCCCGGCATTTGCTGGGCTACCAACAGAGGTGCCGGAGCCTGCGCCGGAAGTGCCGCTTCCCATTTACTATCGTCGAAATGAGCGTTTTTCCATCCGGCCTCTTCCAGCCGGGCATCGAATTTATCGCCGCTGTATATATTATTATAGGTATAGGCCCCGGTGGAAGTCTTCCAAGTCTCGTCCGAGCCAATCACCTCCGTCGTACCATCCGTATAGGTAATACGTAACTCACATAGCAGGCGGGGACGATCCCGCCAGCGTGCCTCATGGAAATTCCAGACCGCCACGGACTGCTCGTTGTACCAGCCGTTTCCCAGAACAGCGGCCACGGCGTTGTCGCCTTGCTTCAGCAAAGAGGTAACATCATGCGTCACGTACAAGATACGTTTATCGAAATGCGTATACCCCGGGTCCAGATAATTCGTTCCGACCCGCTCGCCATTGATGAATAGCTCATGATACCCGGCGGATGCTACGTACACACGGGCATCCTTCACTTCCTTGCCTACCGGGAAAGACTTGCGGAACAGAGGGGCAGGCTCGAACTCCTTATCCTTATGATCGGTAATCCAAGAGGCGGACCAATCCGAGGGATCGAACTTAGCGGTCTCGAAAGAAGCCGTCTCCGAGGTAGCGCACGGACGCCCTTCACCATCCCATACCGTAACATTCCAGTAATAACGGGTATGAGGTTTCAGGGCCATTCCTTCCGCATAGGGCCGCAGGTCGTCCGGACTCGTACCGATCCGTACCTCATAGCGGGAAGCCTTAAAGCCCTCCTCATTTCCGGAGTATTCCCATGTAAAGCGAGGAGACGAAGTATCCGGCACGGTAATAGCTGTCCATTGTAGCCGGGGCATTATACAGCGCCGCCAGCAGATATGCTTTGATATTTCCGACC